>Ga0098052_1003008_pt1 | contig 10066 bp, 9 predicted proteins | sample 15_taG_FD_81591 | JGI IMG/M metagenome (GOLD analysis project Ga0098052, IMG submission 81591) | Marine viral communities from the Subarctic Pacific Ocean - 15_ETSP_OMZ_AT15312 metaG | ecosystem: Environmental > Aquatic > Marine > Oceanic | place: Pacific Ocean | collected 2015-01-18 | reverse complement strand
TAGAGATGGCATAGGTTGAACCACCTATTATTACTCCGTCACCTGTTTGTCCGTTGCCGATAATTATGCTCATTTATTTTTCTCCGATGTGTAAGGTTACTACATATATTATGTATTATGTATAAAATATGTCTTGAATTTATTTTAAGTTGTGCTATAATACTGAAAATATAAGGAATTGGAATATGTCATTATTTATAAACAACGAGAATATATCCGCACAAATAGAAAATTTTGTCAAAAGGAATGGTGGAGAATATATCGATGCTGTATTATATGTATGTGAAGAGAACGAGATAGAACCAAAAGCAGCAGTAAAATATCTAACAAAACCTATAATAGAAAAACTAGAGGTTGAAGGAAGAAACCTGAATATTTTACCAAAAAAGTCATCAAAATTACCCATATAATGGTTGACATTTTCAATTTTGATGATATAATTCATATAAAATAAATCGGAGTGGGGAGTTCCCACTGTAATAAAATAAAAGGAGACAATAATAATGTCATTTTCAGATTTTAAGAAGCGTTCAAAGAACAGTATTTCGGAATTATCTTCCAAATTAGAGTCGGAGGATAATAAAAAATCATATATTGATGATAGGTTTTGGAAGCCAGAATTGGATAAATCAAGCAATGGTTATGCTGTTATTCGGTTTTTACCACCATCAGATGAGGATGGTGAAGAAACACCTTGGGCAAAATATTATTCTCACGGATTTAAGGGTGTCGGTGGATGGTATATCGAAAATTGTCCAACAACACTAGGAGCAAAATGTCCTGCTTGCGAATCAAACAACAAATTATGGAACAGTGGAATCGAAAGCGATAAGGATATTGCTCGTAGTAGAAAAAGAAAACTAAATTATGTTTCTAATATTTTTGTTGTGTCTGACCCTGCTAATCCACAAAATGAGGGAAAGGTGTTTCTTTATCGATATGGTCAAAAGATTTTTGAAAAGATTAAAGAAGCAACACACCCAGAATTTGAGGACGAGACACCAATTAACCCATTTGATTTTTGGAATGGTGCTAATTTTAAATTAAAGGTACGGAAAGTATCTGGTTATATTAATTATGATAAATCAGAGTTTGAATCTTCTGCATCTCTTTTTGAAGATGATGGTAAAATGGAAGAGGTTTGGAAGAAACAATACTCTTTGAGTGAGTTTACAAACCAAGACAAATATAAAGAACACAATGAATTGAGTTCTCATCTAAATAGGGTTCTTGGGGAAAATATTCGGTCAACTGGTTCGGATGTAAAAAATGATACTATTGAAGATACGAAAATTACAGAAGCAACTAACAATTCTATTGTGAATGAATCTACTATGGAAGATTCTGATACCGAAGCAAGTGATGCATTGTCATATTTTGAGAAATTGGCTTCTGATAGTTAATTGTTTGTGTTTTTTGTATTAGGGAGAGGAATTAATTCCTCTCCCTTTTTTATTAGAACATTGAACCATTTCGTTCTTCATTTCTGGTTTGATTGAATGCAGGTTCATTTAATCTTGAATCACCTTGCCCCTGTGCAATATTTGATGTGTTGTTGGTTACATTATTTACTGGTTGGTTTATGGCAACAACATTTTCATTTTTATCTGTTGCATTTTGTGCCTGAGGCATCCCCATTATTTTCTGTTGAGTTTGGTTTACTAACGCTGCTCCAAGACCTATGTTGGGTGCCGATTCTATACCAAGTGCGTTTTGGGGTTTTAAATTGGCTTGATACATTCTTTCTTCGTTTTCAATAGCAGCAAACGAAGAAAGAGTACCCCGTACATTGGATGTATTTTCAAATGCTTTTTTGAGATTGTTTTTATATCTATTGTCTTCTATCTCCATCCAATCCCAATTCCCTTCACTGCTCGTTAGGTTTCTTAATTTTTCTCCAACATCACTAAAACTTAAACTATACCATTTCTTCGCTTCTTCATAATCTCTGAATCCCATATTTGCTATGATGTTTTTTCTTTGTTTTAGTAGTTTGGTTGCCGCTAACATAGAAGCGTTCGCTAACTCGTCTTCTCCTAATTTTCTGAATTCAAGTGCTTCATCTATTCTCATACCTATCATTTTTTCATTTACTTCTAGTTGTGCTTTTCCTCTATTCATTTTTATATTCTTTTTTACATCTTCTTCATTTTTTGGTTGTTGTCCCTTTGGTCCAAGATGGTCTTTGGTTGGGTCTTGTAATACCACGCCAGTTTCTTTATCGTAAACAACTCCGTCCTCGCCTTTTTCCCAACCCTGCCCAAGAGTTTGTTCTGTTCCTCTTGACTTTGTTAGAAGATTTCTTTCCCATGCTTTTCCACCATGCCACACGCCTTCTGCCACTAAACTTAGTCCGAGTGTACCGCCCGCCGCGGCTATCCTCGCTGCTCTAATCGTATTCACCCCCACTTTAGTTGCAGCGGCTGCTTTTGCCAAATCTGCTGCTCTTTTCACCTGTAGACCTGCCCTGTATGCTTTGGAAGTTTTATCTAATATTTTTGCAGTATCCGCAGTTCTTCTGCTAACACCCGCCGCGTTCTTTATCCAATTTACTAAACCACCAACACGTTGACCTCCTGCCACGGCACGACCACCACCGGGAAGAAATTGTCCTCCCTTAAAACTTTTACCAAAAATTAAATTTTTTACACCACCAAGGGTTCTTGAAATTATTCCTGGTCCCTTTGTTGCTGCACTCGCTGTTGCTTTTGCTGCTGCCCCTCCTCCTTTAAGTGTGGATGCAAGTCCTTTAAAACCAAGCATACCAACTACACCTCCTAACAATCCTTTACCTAACTTTAAAGCCCAACCACCCATTTTCTGTATAAGTGTTAGTTTTGCTGCATCTTTACCAAGGTCCATAGCCTGTTCGCCAAATGATTTTTTATCACCACCTGCACCACCTGCAACACCACCTGCAACAACACCACCTCTCCCTATTCCTCTTAGCAATTTTTTATTTTCGTTTGCATTTTCTTTTGCTAATAATTTTTTATCGGATGTTGTTTCTTTAGTTCTAATAAAAGATTCTTTTATTGTTTCTAAAACACCGTAAATTTTTTCAATTCCGTCTGAAAATGTGGTATTTATATTGGTAAGTTTTTCAGAGTTTTCTTCTGATACCTCTAAACCATCTTCATTTATTTTGGTATCCTCTTTTTCTTCTTTTTTAAAATCGCTGGTTGCTGCTCCAAATGCTTTACCTATGGCACCAGAACCCGGAAGCATACCCCACATACTCTTAACATGCTCTAAAGGATTAAATGTTTGAAGTATAGATTTTGTTTGTTTTATTGTTGAGTCTTTTATTTCATCAGAAAGAGTATCTGCAAATGCCCCTAATCTGCTTGTTCCAAAAACACTTTTGTTGGATGATGCACCACCAGAAGTTTGATTCTTTATTTCTTTGAGAAGTTTATCTCTTTTTTCATCTCGTTTCTTTTGTGTTTTATTTTCTTTGTTTTCTCTTTGTTCTTTTTCTTTTTCTGTATTTTTCTTTTCTGTTTTTTCTTTATTATTTTCGGTTGTATTTTTTTTATCTTCTTGATTGATTATTTTTGCAACTTCATTGGCAGTATCAATAGAAATATCTTTAGATACTTTTGATAGTATATCATCGTTGTTTGTTTGTTTCTTTGCCATAATTATAACCTACTTTGTGTTTTTTGGTTTTCCTCTGTAATCCATTTTTGTATCTGTAACATATATATCTCCCTTTCCCAAGGTATCATATTCTCTAATTCTTCTATTCCCCAACCATGATGTTGTTTCAGATTGAAGTTATAAACATAATGAGAATATAACGATGTGTGGGAAAGGATTAGCCGAAAAAATCCGCTATTCCTTTCATCACCAATTCCCTTTCTTCTCCATCCTTTGTTTTATATTTAAGTTCATATTGAAGGGTTGGTGAGTTTTCAAAAAATTCAACCAACGATTCAAATTTTTCTGGTAACATTCCTTCTATAAACTCTAATTTATCTTCTAGTGTTAATTCATCATTCTTGAATATTTCTGAATCAGTCCATATTTCTTCTATTGATATTGCTATTATTTTTAGTGCAGATTCAATGCCCATATCAGAAAAATCAGGAAAATCGTTTTTGAATATGGTGTTCATTGTTGGGTGTTTTAGAGTTATTCCGATGTTGTCTGTAATTTTAATTTTGTTTGATAAATCTTCTTTTTTTACAACTTCTACATCTAATAAATTTATTTCTGCTTGAAATTTTTCATCAGTAAACGGACAAGTAATAAGGGGTTCTACCGTTTCACCGATAGACTTGATTCTCAGTTGAAGAAACAACCATTCAAGGTCTACAGAAACAAGATTTCCTGCATTCTTTATATTATCACAACAACTTTCTACTATATTAATCATTGCTTGAATCATACCAAGTTCAGTACCTTCTTCCACTGCCATCAATAAGATTTTTTCTTCTTTTACTCTGAATGGTCTAAATTTGATTTCTTTTCCATCTGTTGGAAGAGTGGTTGTGTATGTGGGTATTTCTGATTTTAATAATTCGTTTATTTTTGACATTATATATTCCTTTTTATTTGATAATGTAGTCCCGGAAAGCGAATGATACAGTTTGTCTCACATAATCATTATTCATGTTATATCCTAGTTGTATTGGATTTATGGTTTTTGGATACAATTCCAATACTTCCATTTCAAAGGATGGCAAAAGAGGTGAGAACGAACTTTCTAATTTTATAGTCATTGTTCCAACATAATCAAAGTATTCTGGATTTAGTTGATTGTTGTTGGGGTCAATGATTAAATCCATCCATTCTTCAAGTTTTCTTCTTATCGGTTCATCCTCTTTAAACACAAATCCTATATCCAAATCACTAGAAAATAGTCTTTCGTATGCAACTTCTCTTTGAGGACCAAAAGTTCTTCTTGGTAATGTAGCAAGACTTCTTCCCGGAAGGGTAACAGTTTCCGCCATGAGGTTTTTTTCTGTTAAGGGGGTGGATGTAATAGACACACTGTATAGACTGGGTTTATGAAAACCTGTATCTAGCCATGTTCCAAATTGGTCAATTCCTAGGCTCATATACTATGTATGCTTTATAACAGAATATCGTCTTCTGTTATAATAATAAATTTCCATTTGTTTTCCTTACAATATTTTGTTGCAGCCTTCCATTTTGCTGAATTTATTTCGTATGTCATACATTCTTTGATATAGTTCTTTGTTTTTCTTTTTGGTTTCTTTGGTGGTTTTGTCTGTTTTTTTGGTTTTACTTCTATTATTAGGGTTTCTATTGTATTATTTTTGTTTATTTTTTCAATAAGGAAATCTGGATAATACTTATGCCACTTTTTGTCTACGTTTGAATAATACGGAATGGATATTTCTTCGCTTCCCCACCGCAATATGTTCTTGTTTTCGTCTAAATATTTACATACCCGTCTTTCCCACAATGAGCGACATACAATATTATTTACATTTCCTATGTATTTTGATGCGTTGTTGGGATTATACTTTGATTTGTACGCCATAAAATTATTTTCTCCATATATATTTATAGAATTCATTAAAATTAAGGATAACACAAATGAGATTCCCTACAACAGTACAGGATGAAATACCCAACTGGATGTCTATCAAGGCACATGAGTCTGCTAATAATTTAGCCCAAGATGTCACCACCAATTGGGGCAAACCAGTGGGGGAAGTCCAAATAGTTGCACCAAATGCTATTGTAGAGAATAATTCTCATAATTATGCTGCACATGATTTTAAAGCATCTCATGCGTTGTCTAGGGGTATAGGTACAACAGGGTTCGAGTGGAGTGATATATTAAATTCTGCCAAAGGCGCATCGCAAATTGTTTTGGATTTGGTTTCTAAAGGAGCAGGAGCAGAAGCCGGAAGGTTGAGCGGAATGGTTGTAAATCCGAGGTCAGAGCAAATGTACACTGCACCTGCATTTAGGAGTTTTTCTTTTCACTGGGAACTTACTCCATATAGTCAGGGTGATGCAGATGGATTAAAGGAGATATATGATAGTTTGAGAAAATGGTCATATCCGAAACTAGGACACGGTGGTTTACTTTATAAAATGCCACATGAATTTGAAATACAAAATGTTGGTTCTTCTGGTGGTGAACTAAAAAGTTTCGGAAAATATGGTAAATCTGTAATAACCAATATCAACATGAACTATACAGGAGCAGGTATAGCAGCAACATTTTCTAGTAATTCTGGTGCCCCACCTTTCTTCAATTTAGATATTACTTTTACGGAAGTAACATTGCAACACCAAGGTAGCGATGCAATCAAAAACCCCTAAAAGGACATAATATGTATTTTGACAAATTTCCAACAGTAGATTATAATTTCCGAAGCATTGGTGTAGAAGACCAAGATGTTTTAGATATTTTTATTCGTGTTAAGTTTTTATTTGACGATATCTTCACAAACAGAGCATACGAAACATACACAATGAAGCACGGAGATACTCCCGATATTATTGCTTATAAGCACTATGGTTCTTCTGATTGGTGGTGGTTGGTATTATTATATAATAATATTATAAATCCATTCAATGAATTACCAAGATTAGGTTTAGATTATAAATCAATTCCCGGTGAAGATGCCGAACCCGTTCCTATGGTTTATATTCAAAGAGAAGGTGGAGACATAAATTTAGATTTTAAACAGGGCGATATTATTGTAAAAATAAGGGACGAAAGTGCAGGAACAAGAGAAATAAGCACAGGTTACAGAACATGGGTTCAACCCCAACCCCTTCAACCCTCTGATTCAAATTTTGCAACAGCAAAAATAAACAAATGGAGAAGTTCTTTTAGGGAAGCAACATTATCTGAAATTCAAGGTGGTGGGTTTTATGTGGGAGATGACATTGGTGTTCTTGTCAAAAATAAAAATGAACCTGCTCGACTTGCATACTGGGGTAAAATTTTATTATCTTTAACCGACAGTGGAGATTCTATAAGTCATTTTGTTGATAATAGAAGTGGCAGAATAGTCCACCCAAGTTATAGTATAGAAGAAAGAATTATAAAACCCAGTGGACCTTTATATAACAAGGGAGATATCACAAACTCTATTTCGGGTACTCTTATCAATGCGGTTTTGGGGGGAAGCGGAAGTAGTGGTTCTACTTATGCAAAAGCATTTACAGCAGTTGTAAACAAAGAAACATTTGATGATTATTCTAAAAGCAGAATCAAGTTATTAGACCCGTCTTTCAAAGAAGATGCATATGACTTGTTGGTAGAATTATTAGGAAACAGAAAACTAACTTATGCAACATTTAATTCTGTTACTAGGAAAACAAACAAGAGTTCTTTTTTTGGTCTTCCCTCTGGTAATACACCAATTATCACAGATATAATTTATTGAATAGGATTTTATAATGGCAGACCCCAATTTTCAAGGACAAATAAAAATAAAAAACCTTACCATTGAAGGGTTGCGTGGTGGCGGAATCATTGATGTTATAGAAGAAGGTGCTTTGGAAAAGGTAGAAATATACGAGGATATGTTTGAACCGTCTTTGGCAGGTAAATTATTATTGTCTGACAAATATGATATTGGTGCTAAATTGCCTTTGGTAGGAGAAGAGGTAATTCTTTTAGATTTAGAAATTGAGGCATCGGGAATATTGTTAGTACCGCCTTTATATGTTTTTCATTCAAAAGAAATACACGGAGTAGGACCAGATGGTTTGGGAAAGAAATGGTGGGAATTATCTTTTAGTACAATATCACATGTAGCAGGAAAGGTAGACGACAATCATTTAAAAGAAGAATTCACAGGAAAAATCCATAAATTTGTAAAAAATATAATTGATGGAAATGAACCTTTCACATGGCTTACAGGACAAGGTGGAGATTATGATACAGAGATAGAAGAAACAGCAAATGATGTTATGTATCGTCCAAAATATTCTAGTTATCCTAAACTTAGAAAAGATGGACCACAGGATGTGTTTACTCTTATAAATCAACTTGCAGAAAATTCTATATCAAAAGAAAATATAAATGCTGCCAATTTTGTATTTTATCAAGATATTTATGGGTGGAAATTTAAGTCGATTGAAAGTTTTATGGAAAATGAACCCAAAAAAACCTACTGCGAAATTGTATCGGCAGACAATACTTCTGGTGGAAAGTGTAAAGAATTAGATTCACAAGTACAACACTTGACTATATTAGAACAAGGTAACCAATTACAATTACAACAAAGAGGTGCATTTGCTTCTGTTGTGAAATACTATAAACCAAGAATTGATAGTGAAAAATACCCTAATTGGATGATAGGTAGTATCGATACATTTTATTACAAGGTAAATTGTAGATTTCTTGATAAGTTTCCTGCTGCTATTCATGGTTTTAGAAGAGCAGGTAGTGGACAAGATTCTCATAGATGGCATTATGCATTTTCAGAGGTATATTTGGAATATGATTATGTAAACCATACTCCAATATTTAAAATTAAACCGTTGAGTGAAAATCCTATTCGTTCTAGTGTTCAGTTTACAGAAAATGGTATTGTAAATACAGGACAGTTATTTTTTGAACCAGCACATAACACAATAGAAACAGGTAATGATAATGTTTGGGATTATTCTTCGAGGATTGGATGGGAAGCACCAGGATTTAGAATTGATACTGTATTGTGGGAAGATGGTTGTTATAAACTTCAACCTATACGAGGTTCAAAACCTTCAAATGTAAATTATAATAATACAGAAGAAGACATCGAAGAAGTTTTTGATAATATGGAAGTTGGAAAAAAGTTTCCAATTGTTGAAATGAAAATATACAAGGATGTGAACAACAGACCGCATTATTTCTTTAGTGCTTCTAATATGCAAGATGGTGAATGTGATGAAGAAGATTCTGGTGATGATTGTAAATTACAATCATAATTTAGGGGATATATTATGAAGAGACCGTGTTGTTGTGATAGGGGAGCGTGTTGTTTACCCAATGAAACATGTAGAGATAATGTAACTCAAAAGTTATGTGAAAGAAGCGTTGAAGATGGTGGTATTGGTGGTACATATCAAGGCACAGATAGTTTATGTGCAGACCCTTTTGTTAATTGTTTTCATGTTAGGGGTGCGTGTTGTTTTTGTGAAAACGAGGATGATGTAACATGTATAAACACTTATTTACAAGAAGAATGTGCTAACGAAAACGGAATATATCAGGGAGATGATACTGCATGTGAAACAATAGTGGGGGGTTTTAGAGGATTGGGAGACCCACCAGAAGGACTTGATTGTGTATGTACTGGATATGGTGCGTGTTGTTTACCTAATGATGGTGGTTGTGTTATATTGCCTTGTCATGAATGCTGTGGTGCAGAGGGTTCATTTCAAGGTGGTGGTCAACAATGTGTAGACGGATTGTGCGATTACCCAGAACCTCCCGTAATGGGGACTTGTTGTTATTATCCAACATGCTGTCTTAGTCAACTTTGTTATAAACGTGCTTCTAGAACAAATGATGAAAGTTGTGGTGAGGTGGGTGGAGACTTTTATCCTGGTGTTTGGCCTGATGAAATTGAGTGTGAAACACCCGACCAAGAGTGTGCGTGTCATTTTGGTTGGTATTCTTGTTGGAATATAAATAACTGTCATTGTGATTTTTTAGGCGGAATTTGGGATTGTAGTTGTCCTTGTTGGGAATGTTGCGGCGACTGTTGTTTACATACTGATTGTGAAGATGATATGTGTTGTAATGATGGAGTATGTGAAGAATGTGATGATAGCGGCGGTGGTGGTGGTGATGAATGTGAGGAAAATTCTGATTGTGAACCTCTTTGTTGTATAGAGGGTCAGTGTGTAAATTGTCCTTGGGGGGGCGACACTTGTTGTCATCCCATGAACTGTAACAATCCGGAAGACTATGAGCCTTGTCCAGATGGTCAATGTTGTGTTTGTACAAATGGGTCTTTTGGATGCAGTGGTTCTGGGACTTGTTGTGCCCAGTGCGAAGAGTGTCCACCAACAGGTGCGTGTTGTTTTACAGATGGTCATTGTGCAGAGACACAGTTTCCTGATATTTGTGATG
>Ga0098052_1003006_pt1 | contig 10071 bp, 8 predicted proteins | sample 15_taG_FD_81591 | JGI IMG/M metagenome (GOLD analysis project Ga0098052, IMG submission 81591) | Marine viral communities from the Subarctic Pacific Ocean - 15_ETSP_OMZ_AT15312 metaG | ecosystem: Environmental > Aquatic > Marine > Oceanic | place: Pacific Ocean | collected 2015-01-18 | reverse complement strand
AATGCGACTGGTATTTTTGTCCTCCATTAGACGAAATTTGGAGAAAAGAAATATGTTTCAATATATGTGAAGACCCCAAGGTGCTTTATTCTGAATCAGAGTGTATTCAATATATGGAGTGTGATCCAACACAGTATGTTATTGACGAGCTAGAGTGTATAACTGCAGATGGATATCCAGGCACACAACAAAAAGTATGTAATAAAGGCTTAATACAATATACTGATTGTACTACGAACTGCGAAGAAGAATCTTGTAATCATGAAGATGACGATTGTGACGGCGAGATTGATGAAGGCCAACTAAACGACTGCAATGAATGTGGTATTGTCCCTCCAGAAGAATGCAATGGCATCGACGATGACTGTGATGGCGATACAGATGAAGATTTAATACAGCCTTGTGCTACTGCTTGTGGTGCTGGGTATGAAATGTGTTATGAAGGTAAATGGATATCATGTACTGCACCTCCAGAAAATGATGAAATCTGTGACGGCTTCGATAACGACTGCGATGGCCAAATTGATGAAAACCTAGATTGTGTTTGCACGATACAAGATGTTGGAGTATTATTCCCTTGTCAAGATGATCCTCTTATATGTGGACAAGGATATAAAACTTGTCAATGCGTCGATCCAGATTGCATTAGTCTTACGATGTCTGAGTGTTATGCTCTGTGTTATTGGATACCTTCAGGGGATCCAAATGCTGTTTGTGACCCATTAATTGGTATGGAATTGGCGCAAGAAAAATGTAATAATTTTGATGATAACTGCAATCAACAGATCGACGAAGATCTTTTTGGCGCATGTTACACCGGCCCAGAAGGAACTCTTATGGTTGGCATATGTGTTCCAGGTGAAATGACTTGTGATACTGGTACTTGGGGACACTATGACGACAGTGAAACATTTATTCCATATTATTGTAAAGACGAGATAGTACCTCAAGATGAAATTTGCAATGGTCTCGATGACGACTGCGATGGAATAGCGGATTGGGGTGAGGAGATGAAAGAAACTGATGTTCTTTTTATTGTCGATTGGTCAGGATCCATGGGCGACGAAATGGATGCTGTAATGATTGCACTAAATCAATTTGCTCAAAATTTTAGTGATGAAGAAGTTATTAAATGGTCATTTATGAGAGGCCCAGTGGCACATGGGCCTTATGACGAGCGATTAGAATTAATACAAGATTTGATTGGTTTTTCAGACTTCCTAACATCATTAGCTGGAATGGATACTAGTATGCAATCTATGAGCACCGCTTTTGAAATGCTTTTAGATGCGATATATATATCAGTTCATAACATTACCGCTACATTGCCACAGCCAATTGCTGATTTTGTATGGCCTAATCTTCCAGGCAATGGCACTAGTGTGGTTGAGTCTGCCCCTCCATTACAAAATTTTGATATTAGCTGGCGCTCAGGGGCGGATCGTATAATTATCGTCTTTAGTGATGAAGTCCCTCAAAGTTACCTAGTGCCAGAATTAAGTATAGAACAGGTTAAAACAGCCGTTGCCGGCACACCTCAACTTAAATTATATACATTTTCACGATCAGTTGGATCGACACAATGGGAAGATCTAGCCAACGCAGGTAATGGAGCGTGGTACAAGCTTACAAACAATCCTACAGAAATGTATGCTAGTTTGATGGAAATTCTTGATGAGATATGTAAAGGGGGCGATAATGAATGAAAAAAAAGCTCCTAATGATTTTAATTATAGCTTTATCGGGAATAACATGTAGTAGTCACAGCCCAACTACTTTCTTAAATAACAAATACAAGTTTGTTTATAAAAGATCACAATGTGATCCTGAAAAACAATTCCCTCAAATGATTCTTATGCCTTATTTTAAAGAAGCTAGTCAAATAGTACCGAATTGTGATACTTATCCTGTTCACCAAACGGCATTTGCCATGATTGTTTTCTATCATCAATGGTTGAAGAATTTTGGAGATAGTAATTTGGCTGTAAGAGGCGTGCTTGAAAGAGTAATGATTAAATGGGGCACCGAGAAGCGTTTTGGTAAAAAAGGATACGATATAGATGGCGATCGATATGAAAATCGTAATATTATAGGTTTAGTAGAAACAGATAACATGATATGGGTTTGGCAAGGCTATAATCATAGAATTTCTGAAAGCGCTTTAATCCATGAATTAGTACATTTGGCCCTCCGTGCAAAAAACGGTACTTCTGATCCAGATCATGAGGGACATAAATATAGAGGCTGGACATCTGCTCATACTCATATGATTATTAAGTCAAAACAAATCCTGCGCGCATTCGAATTGTAGACTAATTATAGTATGCTTAGAGCAATTTCATATAACAAAAGATCATCTAAAAAATATGGATGGCATCCATCTTGGTTCGATGTACACTTAGCCGAATTTGATTCTGAATTAATCGATTGTATTAAATGGTTTCAAACAATGCATGATCTTAAAGCAGATGGTTACGTGGGGCCAATTACTTTTAGGCGTTTACTGGCTTCTAGAGATTTAGAAGAATTAGAAGAGCCTAAAAATTATATTTTAATCAATGGGTCACATGTTGCAATCGATTGGGATGTCAAGCAGGACTTAATGCCTCGAAATTGTTATAGAACCTGGCGAAGTGAAAGAAAACCCAATATGATAGTTACACATTGGGATGCATGCACCTCAGCAGAAAAATGTAAGCGTGTCCTTCAAGCTAGAAATATTTCAACACACTTCTGTATCGATAATGATGGCATAATATACCAATATGTTGATACAAACAACCCTGCTTGGCATGCTGGAGGAGTTAATAATAGATCAATTGGAATCGATTTTTCTAATGCTTATTACATGAAATATAATGATTATTACATTAAGAAAGGCTTCAATAAAAGACCAGTATGCGAAAATAGTAGAGTACATGGTATTAAACTTCGTCCTCATTTGGGTTATTATAATGTACAAATTGAGGCTTACAGGAAGTTAATTAAAGTTTTATGCGATCATTATGACATTCCTTTGCAAACTCCGATGATAAATGAAGATGTAATGGATAATGGAGTAGTCAACGAGGCTAAAAAAGGTAAATATAACGGTATTGTATGCCATTATCATGTTAGTAGAAATAAAATTGACTGTGCAGGCCTTGAATTAGATAAAATCATTAAAGAATTGAAAAAATAGGAGTTTTCAATGCATAACCAGACAGGAATCAACTTTGATATGAGCATGGCAGACGATATGAGCTGCGGAGAGTGCGGAAATGTGTATTTTAAGTCTTTAGTGCGTGTAAAAAGGATCAGCGCACTAATATCACCCAATGGGCAAGAGACTTATGTACCTGTACAGGTTTTAGCATGCGAAAAATGCGGAAATATTGTACAAGACATCGAGGAATAGGTAATTGATCGATATTAATCAAAAATTATGGGAAGAATTCGTCCGAGATACGAAAAAGATGGATTTAGACGCTCTTTCACCCCAAAATGAGCTAATTTCGGGCATTTGGGACGAAAATAGGCGTTTAAACCCCGAAATATCGCAAAAATTGCTTAAAATTGCTCAAGATTTCTTCGAAAACCTTGATTTGGACGTAGAAATGGAAGATATCACCATTACGGGTTCTGCTGCGAGCTATAATTGGTCAAAATACTCAGATATTGACCTTCATATCCTTGTAAACTTTAAAAATCTCGATGAAAACGTTGATTTAGTGCAAGAATTCTTCCGTGGAAAGATATTTGTCTGGAATCAAAAGCATAATATTGAGATTTTTGGTCATGAAGTAGAGATTTACGTACAAGATATCAACGAATCACACCACTCTTTAGGTGTTTTTTCAGTTAAAAATGATGAATGGATCCAAGAGCCAACCAAAATGGACCCCAAAATAGACCTAAATGCTGTTAAAAAGAAGGCAATTATGCTTATGGACTGTATTGACCGGGCCTACGACCTATTTGATGACCAAAACTACAAAAAATCGCTTAAATGTGGCCAAAAAATCAAAGAAAAGGTCAAAAAAATGCGTCAATCGGGCTTAGATAGCTCCGGAATCTACTCAAATGAGAATTTAGCCTTTAAAATACTGCGTAGAAACGGTTATTTGAGCGATTTGAATACAATTATCGACAAGTCTTACGACAAAATGCACTCTTTGGCCCAAAATTTCCTAAAAAAGCTCAAAATATACGTCTCTGAGCCAAAAAACAGCGAAAAAACAGGCTTTCACGCCCTAAATGAGCTTGAAAAGTTTCAAAAACGGGTAAAAAGACGTCATTCTCGCATGAAAAATCGTCTAATTGGACGCGGAAAACAGCGAAATGTGCCCCCATACACACGAAAACCAAGCTATAAAAGAGCTAAATCGTCCCCTCCAGGAGCGGGCGGAACTTAAAAACACAACTATTTTACCTTATTAGGAAACAAAAACTAATTATTTAGAGTACAAATCTATAAGAGGAACACTATATGGACCGCCAAATGATAGAAGTCATCGTAATAGATGAATTAATAAACGAATTCTTAAAAGAAAACAAGTATGTTTTAACTGAAACACAACAAGATTTGGTCGAGCAATCAGTTAAATCTCTTATAGAGGCCGTTTTTGGTATTGAAGAGCGCGCCTCACTAACTGGAGAAGAGGAAGAAGATTCTTCTCCTGCGCCGACCCGTGCTACACAAGCAGGAGAGGAGGAAGAGGCCGGCCCGTTCCCCGGTGAACCAGGTTCCGAGCCGACCCCAGCGCGCAGTGGCCGCTCAACCGATACCGGCGGTGGTGAGCCGCGGCCTCCGGAGACGCCTAAAGATGAAACCCCTGGTGAATTAGACCCTGAAGAAAAAAAAGAAGCTGAAGCTTCTAAAAAAGACCTTATGAGTACTCTCAAAAAGAGAGGATTAGTAGGCGCCGCAGCCAGTGCTATAGGCGGAGTCGCCAATAAGGTGTTTACAGCTTTATTTGGCCAAGGTGTTTATCAAAGAAAAGAAGACGCTGAAAATCTAATTCGGAGGGTTAGACAGGGGGATACACCAGCCGAAGTTGCCGCGGCTATGTATAGAGAATTATATCGATATAGAGATCCTGGCGGTGCAGGGCAGCCTGGCACCCCTGGTGCCCCCGGCGCGGATGGCGCTCCCGGCGCTCCTGGTGCCCCTGGTGCCCCTGGTGCCCCTGGTGCCCCTGGTGCTCCTGGTGCTCCTGGTACACCCGGCGAACCTACAGAACCTGGCGGTCCTGGTCCTGGAGCTGAATTTGCTGTACCGGTATTTAAGAAATTTAGCGGCGCCGATCAAGAAAAAGGCGCTCATCCTAGAAGTTTATCAAGCCAGTTGATGAAATTATTTCCAAATGTACCAAAATCAGCAATAACACAAATTCTTAAAGGCGTTTCAGCACAATTAAAGGCCAGCAAGGTTCCGATTCAAGAAAACAAGAATATCATTGCTAAAGTGTTAATAGAAAACTTAAACGTCCTCAATGAAGCCGGCGATTTTCTTAAACCAAAAGTTATTAAAGCTTTTCTTAAAAAACTTCGAAAAAAATTAGGTATTGCTTTCGATACTCAGGATCTATTAAATCAAGTTCGTACCGTTTTAAAAGATTCATTATCTCCGAGTGGTTCAGATCCTCTTAGAGTATCTGGTGGCCCTTCTAGTTTGGATGAAGCATCTGAAACTCCATATGTTGTACGAATATCTGATTTGCACAAGGCCATTATGAATGCTAGAATGTCTGATGGTGTAAAAATTGATCCTGATGATGCTCAAAAGATAGTTGAAGAATTATCAACCTGGCTTGAGGAACAAAAGGGAGCTAATATTACTGTTGACCGTGGTCAGGAAGGAGGCGCTGAAGAACCCGAAGAAGAACCCGAAGAAGAGACAGCAGAGGCTCCTGGTTCTGATCTGCTCGATAAATTCAAAGAAAATCTAAGAAGATTAGATTTAGACACTCCAGAGGGGAAAAGGGCAGCTAAGGAAACAGATGCTGCTTATTTGGGCGCTTATAGGTTTTATAAAGCTATGAAATTAGCACTCGGAGGAATTAAATCTGGCAAATTAGAGGCACGCACAGGTAGAATAGAAAAAATGCTTGTGCCACTAAACGAGGCCGAAGAAGATGCCGGCGCGCCGAGCGAACTTCAGACTTGGCTAGAAGAACAAATAAAATATTTCGAAATTGCTGGTCTTAATGACGCTGCCAGGGGTATAGAGGCTTCAAAGGCAGCTCGTGGCGCCGAAGATCCTAAAGAAAAAGGATACGCTCCAGCTGATGTAAAAGCGGCCGCAGGCACAGTCAATACTAGACAATCAGTAGGCCCTCAACTCAAAGCAGCGGGTATTGATCTTAAATCGCCAGAAGGAAAGGCGCTTCAAAAGAAAATGCTTAAAGTTATACGACGCTTCTTAAACAAAAACATGCAAAGAATGGGCAAACAAGAAGATGTCAAAATTATTTCTGAAAAATTAATAAAAGAATTAAGAAAGCGTGGTGTTATTAAATGACATGTAAAATAGTCAATAAAACTGATCGTGATATGAGCCAGTTTACACAGATGGCCCACGATCTTTATCCCTATTCTCAGCAACGCTTAGGATTTGACAAACCTGTTATGGTAGAACTACATTCAGATCCTCAAAATGCAAGTAATATACTTGGTAAAACAGCGTATTATAATCCATCGACTTTTAAAATAGTTGTCTATACAGACAATCGCCATCCTAAAGATATTCTTCGTTCTTTATCACACGAATTGGTTCATCATGCACAAAATTGCAGAGGAGAATTCGATAATCATCGTAGCGTTGGTGAAGGGTATGCACAAGCAAACGAGCATTTAAGAAAAATGGAAAAAGAAGCCTATTTAGAAGGTAATATGATTCTCAGAGATTGGGAAGATCATAAAAAGACAAAAAAGGAGAAACCTAAAATGGATGAGAATAAAATTAGAGAAATTACGCGTAAAATTCTAGAACGCTTAGATGAACAACGTGTGGAAGAGGACGTGATTGAAGAAAACGAGTGGGCCTATCGACGAGCTGAAGCGGAATGTAGTCACTTAGGTCGCGACCCCCAAGCACAAGAAAATTGTATGAATAATACTTTGAAAAATATGGGGATGGCAGAGGCGGTTGTTGAAGAAGAGGAAACTCTTGAAGAGGATCATGATTGCGAAGCAGTTCATGGCAACACTCCACATGCAGAATGGGCCCAGGAGCAGGGTATTGGGCCAGTAGCTCACATGGGTGTAAAAGAAAACAAATCAGCTGATCAGCTACATGCACAGCGTCTTCATGAAGTCTTGATGAAGAAGTGGTGTAAATAATGGCAGGTAGCATAGCCAAAAATGACCCAACTGCTTTCAGAAAACAAATAAGCCCTGAAAGAGATTTTACTATTATCACATTGGGCGTTCCTCCTGATGGTGGCCCCGCATCCGGCCAAGAAAATCTTTCTGATGAATATTCGAAAACCAAAGCAGATGTAAATCCTACGGGTGGTCCAAAAGATGTTGAACAGGTGCCAGTAGTCTTGGCTGTTAAAGGCCCTGTTTCCCTCCGTCGCGCCGGCAATTGGTATGGTCCAGGATTTTGGATGGCAGATAGTTATAGGGTTACCGTTGGAAAAAAGATCGTAACTTAAGGAGTCATATATGGGCGGCGTTGCAGGACATTTAGCACATCTCTACGATAACAGAGATCTTACTTTTAACGAGATGAGAAAGATTCTCACTATGGCCTCTCATGGCGAACTAGTAGGCACTGAGAAAACGGATGGTTATAATATATTTTTAGGTTTCAAAGATAATCAAACTCGTTATGCTCGCAACACTGGTGATATGAAAGCCGGCGGCAGAAATATGGAAGATCTAGCTGCTAGAGAATTCCAGGGAGGCCCTGGAGTTAAAAAAGTTTATATGGATGCTTTTAAAGCATATACTAAAGCAATTAAAAGCTTGACAAAGCCCGAGCAAGATGCTATATTTGGTCCGGAAGGTCATGTATTCTATAATACTGAAATCCAAGGCCCTGGAGCGTCAAATTTGGTTAATTATGATGCGAATGTTGTCTCAATACATCATGTTGGTCACCGATGGTTAAATCCAGAGACGAATAAAGTAGAAGTAATAGATGCCACAGAACAATCTAAAAAATTAGACAATCTTATTCAACGATTTGAACAAGCAACTTCAGATCAAGATTTTTCTGTTAGAAGAACGGCTTTTATGAAGCTGCGCGAACTAGAAAGCGATCATGATCTTAATATAGTCTTAAGCAAAATTCAGAAAGCTGGATTTACAGGGTCAATGACAATTGAAGAATTTCTAGAAGGATATATTAGATCTGTATTAGACAGAAAATTATCTTATCTTAGCGGTGTGACCCGTGAGCAAATGGTTGATCGAATTTTAGATAAAAGAACTGAAGATAATAAGCCAGTAATGACTACAACACAGATTCATAAAGGTTTTCCTTTGGAACAAAAGAAGATTATATCTGATGCAATAAAATTAGGCCCTCAAATGATCAAAGAGGCTATATGGCCAATAGAAGATGCAATTCATGATTTTGCAGTAGAACTTTTAAGGGGCCTTGAAAGTGCTTATATTTTAGACAATAAGAAAGAAGTCAAGAGGCTCAAAAAAGAAGTTGATCAAGCAGTTAGAGCAATTCAAAGATATGCCGGGCCCGGTTCTGACGAAGCCCATGAGATATTAGCTAAGCAATTAGAGAAATTAAAAAGCCATAAAAATGTTGATACAGCTGTTGAGGGATTTGTATTTCAATATGGTGATCAAATGTATAAGTTTACTGGTAATTTTGCTCCCGCAAATCAAATTTTAGGACTTTTCAAATATGGCCGAAAAGGTATTAAGATCCCAAAAGACAGCAAAGAGGATTTTGGCACTTGGAGCGGCCAAGGCGGAGGCATGGGCCATGTGATGTGGGAATCTGGCGAAGAGGAAACTGTGGAAGAAGAAGGCAAAACTGTTGCTTTGGTTCCTGGTAAATTTAAGCCTCCTCACCGCGGTCACCTAGACATGGTTAAGCATTACGCAGAATTAGCTGATACAGTTAAGATTCTAATTTCGCCTCTTCCTAAAGATGATATTACTTGGGAAGAATCAAAACAAATTTGGGAAGTATATCTTCAGGACGCTATGGAAGATTTAACAAATGTTATGGTTCTAAAATCTCCTCAAAATTCTCCAGTTGGAGCATCATTTGATTATGTAGAAAATAAGAATAGCAATCCTGATTTTGCACAAGATGGTGATCAAGTTATATTAGGCGCGAGTACGAAAGGCGGCGATCAATCTAGATTCGCTGGTAGTGTACAAAAATATGCCGATCGCAACCCGATGGGAAATGTTAAAGTATTAAATCCAATGGATTTTGTATTCGATCCTATTCCTCCGGAACTAAGCGCAACTCACTTCAGAGAGGCTCTCAAAGCTGGTGATGATATTTCACCATGGGTACCGCCAGAATCACATGGAAGCATTGAAGAAATAATGAACATATTGGGCGCAGAAAAAAAAACGTTGACCTTGGAATCTCTATTTTCTTTGGTTGAAGAAATATTGTCTGAAGAATTAGATGCTGCAGTAAAAGCAAAACAAGAAAAAGATAAAGAAAAAAAATTAGACGATCTTGAAGACACACAAGATTCCTCTGCAGAAGAATCTGAAGATCTAACAAAACAAGCAGAACTTGATATTGAACGATCTGAAAATGAAGACGACCTTGAAGAAGCTTCAGCTGGAGGATCCGGCGGTCTCGCCGGCGCGCCAGGAATGGGTAAAAGAGAAGACGAAACACTAATTAGATAGAAGGTAAATTTCAGGAGTTGGAATATGCAATATGATAGGCAAGAAATTATAGAAGAAATAAAACTGCGGAAGCTTGTTCGCAAGGGCATAAAAATAATCCAAGAGCGAAAAAGAAAGAAAAAAGAAGCTTCTCTTTTAGAAGAGAAAAAGCTGCGCAGTGTTATACGCAAATTGATTGTCGAGACAACAGCCACTCCTGATAACGACCCCGCTCCTCATAAATCAACTGGAATTAATGTT
>Ga0098052_1003004_pt1 | contig 10073 bp, 3 predicted proteins | sample 15_taG_FD_81591 | JGI IMG/M metagenome (GOLD analysis project Ga0098052, IMG submission 81591) | Marine viral communities from the Subarctic Pacific Ocean - 15_ETSP_OMZ_AT15312 metaG | ecosystem: Environmental > Aquatic > Marine > Oceanic | place: Pacific Ocean | collected 2015-01-18 | reverse complement strand
TTATTGGTGGTGTATGCGCATTAATACCAAACTGACCACCCCAAGACGTTTGAACAAACGGAAGAACCCCGCTTGATTCCATAGTTTCAGTGTGAGTAGAAGTATGAAACAAAGTCATAATGTCATCTAATACTTTTTTATCGCCTGTCAATTGTGTGCTTTCAACAGGAGTGATAATAGAATCAGCCCCTGCGACAGGAGCCTTTGGACTAGCCTTTGCTTTAGTAATCAGTTTTTCAATTTCTGCAATGCGCTCAACTGCATCATCTCGCATTTGTGCGATATGAGCATGATCGAAGTTGTAACCTGTACCTGTTTCAACGGAGTATGGCATGGACGTTGTTTTTCGTGGCTCTAACAGGAATTTTTGTTCTTTAAGATACTGAGCAAGATCATCTGCTTCTCTTTCCAAAGCCTTAATATCAATAGTTCCTGCTACTCCATCAATATCGTAATATTCGTAAAGAGTTGAAACTTTCGGTTTTTTAGTTCCGACAGCCTGCCCTTTTTTAAGACGACCAACAAAGAAAAAAGTTCGACTCCCATCAGCCCCAAATTTAGGGTTCGGTAATGTCCCTATTGCTTCAGTTTCTAAACCTGTTTGCTCCCAAAAAGCAGTAGTAGCGCTTACATGAGGAGTACCCAATTCATCTACTCCGCTACTAGGAGCGAACTCCCACATTTCATCGGCGTTCTTAAAGCCCTTTTCAGACATTCTTGGATTATCAACAGGAAGCCTCATTACAACATTGCCATTTTCATCAAATACAAGCATGGCGTGTCGAACTAAAACATCGTCATCAAACCCTTCATCCCACACACCTGAAATATGAGGGTTGTTATTAGTTCCTAAAGTAGAAGCGTCATTAATAAGTTCATTAAACCTTACCCCTCTATCAGAAGTGTTTTCACGTACCCAATTTTTAACATCTTTTAAAAACGCTTCATTACCTTGAGTTTCCCCAACTCGATCATCTAGATTATCGAAAGTGGAACCAGTACGTTTAGTGGCTTTATCAAGAGAACCATCTGCAAGATTAAACTTTCCAATTGCCTGCGAAACAGGCTCATCACCAACCAGATGCGGATTAACCCACGGTTCGTATCCCAACTTTTGACTAGCGCCTTGCACTTTAGGGTTAAACTGGTTAAACACGTTGTCAATATCAGAGGCAGAAGCACCTCTGCTTTGCGCAACTTCTTTAACAAGTTTAGATCCTTGCGAAACATCTTGACCAAATATGGTTGCCAACTGTTCCGTTCTACTCTCTAAGAAATTAACAAAGTAGTCTTTTTGCGCAGGGTCTGCATCAGGCAAATGCCTTTCAACTAGACTACGCCATCCTCCGTACTCTTTGCGTAATGTATTCAAGTTGTCAAATTGGAGATTCATCTCTGCAACAAAACCGCGTCCCTTGGATTCTAGATCAAAATACCAACTAGCCATTAATCGGTTTTTCCCTTTATCAAATGCCTCACCCATAGTGACTCGGCTATGAGCCATTCCATAATATTTTTGCAAATTTTCTAAAGAATCAAAAACATCTTCAGGAATAAACCTCTTTGTATGTGCTCCGTGCGTCAGCGATTCACCATTGTCGATACGTACGAGTCTTCCTGCTTTATCAAAACCAATGTTTTGAAATTGTGAGCCTATGCCATCAACATTTGATAAAAACAAGTCCATTAAACTGCCTTTACCAACTATTTCTGAAAGAGGAATAGCATTACCAGCCTCGCCTTTAGGTAAAGCCTTACGAGTAGCCTCGTCTATTATCTCAGGCATACCACCATTACGGAAATACATATAAGTTCCTTGTGCAATATTTGCGACACCCTTAGTCTTCTCACCCATAGCACCCATAAGTGTTTCAGGAAGATAATCAACATCTATCCATTCAGAAACAACCCATTTAACACCATCTGCATCTTTAGATATGTAACTTACAGGTGCGCCGAAACCCATCTCTCTGTAAAGAGCATTAGCCAAAACATCACGACTAGCCGTATCCAAGATAACTTGTTTACCAGTAACAGGATCTGTTGTATGAAAGATGCCTCTAGAAGTAAGACCTGTTTGGTCATATTGTTTAACAAAAAAAGTTTTAACACCCTCAACGGTGTCAATTTCTATTTTCTGACCGAGGGTATGCCCTGCTAAAATCCCTTGATCTAAAGCCTCTTGAGTTGGTTTAAGTCCTGATCGCCCCAGAATACGCCCATTAAGCAAAAGATCATCAATCGACAAACGAGCATTATTAAACGGCATCTGACGAGTCTCAGGAACAACCTTCATAGCCTGTTTCATCTCTTGTAAACGAACATACTCAGGTAAACCAACAGTCACAGGAGTCGCCTTAGAACCATTAGGAGGCAATATTTGAATAGCCACATCCTGATAAGCGGCTAACGCCTGCGTTATTTCATCACCACGCGCCGTTAAAGCCGCCTCCAACTGGGTCATAACATCATCAATGTCACCCATATTGTTAAGACTGACACCCTCTATCTTCCCATACGCCCCATAAAAAGTATCAACAGCACTCGCTATCTCTGGGCTAGATAAAATTTGCTCCATAGGCACACCAGCATCTAATTGCTGTTGAGTGTGACTAACAATAGCCGCCCTAGCATTAATTATTTCTTCTACAGTAGGGACTTCACCCTGCCAGAATTTTTTACCTTTACCATACGTCACGAAATCTTTAAGCACCTGAGTTGAATCAACCGCTTCTCGCCTTAGACGTTTGTGTATGCGTTTAACTTGCATCATTACATCCAACTGTGCGATACCTTGCATGAAATCAGAGTTGCCAGCAACATCATCAACAGCCATTTCAACACCAAGCCATTGAGAAATCGAACTTTCATTCAATTCGTCCATTACAGAAAAACCCTTATTAAGCATCTGCATGAACTCGTCTTGAGTCAATATGTTGCCATCAGGCATCTTGACATTAAACAAACCATCTTCCCTTATATCAACGAAATTAAAGGCACCTGCCTCTCCACCAGTCTCATCAAAGAGTTGATTTCCTTTGTTGAAAAGAAATTCTTGTATATCATCAACTGTCAACTCGTACCCTGAATCAGCAAAACCTTTCATCAACCGAGTGACAAACATGAAATTTTCTGTAGAACCAAACCCTTGCATAATAGTTGCTTCCAAATTAATCAATGCAACGCTTGTGGCACGCAAACGATCCAAATTGAAACGTGCTAACGATTCATCCCCATACAACTGATTTAAACGAACCTGAATTTGTTGACGTTCTTTCTCCAACTTTGAAGCCTGCTTCAAAGATAAAGGCTTACCTGACTTGTTGACCTTTGTTGTTATCTGAGCAGAAAGTTCCGCTATTTCTTCCGCAAGATCATCAATTTCATTTTTTGCTTTTAAAACTGCCGCTTCTTCAACAGAAACTTTATCAACAAGAGTGTTCAACTCGTCAACCTGTCGAAGTCGCGCACGTTCAGCCATCTCCAAAACGGCTTGCTTTTGTGCCAACTCCCTATTGAGACTCTTCAACTTGCCAGTCGGAGACTTGCTAATAGTCTCTATTACTTCCTGAATCTCATGGTGCATTGCTTCAACGTGCATAGAAGCCTGTCTCACACTACGCCATGCCTTCTGAACTTTTTGATTAGGCAGAGTTTGCAACCGAACAGTTCTATCAACAAACACGCCTGCTCTTTTAAGAACATCTTCAGTGTAAACTTCGCCTACACGTTGCCCCATAGCAGTCATGTAAGGCATCAAAAATTCAAAAACATTATCAACAAACAGGCTGTAACCCATACCCATTTCTGCCATAATCTCGGCTATCTGCTTTTCTACATCAGGAGCCGCTTCACCATTGGGCATCATAGATCCGGGTTTAAATAATTTACGTCCAAATATTTCAGAGATGCGCCCACTCGCTATAACAGCCTCTTCAGCCGCATCACGCGATTTGCCTTTAGCCATCTGTGCTTGAACAAGTTCTTCAAACTCGTCAGCGTCAATGTATCCACGTATCTTTTCAAAACCAGCAGGTTCATAATCTTTCTTATGAGATTTTCTTAAACTACCTCCACGTATCTTTTCTAAATATTCTTTAGCACTTTCGCTCAAAAACCTTGGACGGTAATTTGCTTGCGCTCCTAAAAAGTCAATGCCTGCTTTTTCATTAGCAATGTTTCTGATCTGAGTCATAAAAGAAGTCACATAACTAACGAACTCGTCTGCGGCTTCTTCATTGTTGCCTTGTTGCAACAACCGATTTTTGATAGTCATTATCGCCGCTGTGTCGCCGCCCATAGCGGCGGCAATTATCTGACCACCTTCACCGTCATTTTTGAAACCGTTGGCTACAAGATTGTCTTGGAACTCTTTACCTAATCTTCTAAGAGTTCCATCGGTTGCACGCCCCATTGCATGTCCACGTCCAACAGCATGAATGACTTCACGCGCTTCCGCTTTATTGACATGAGATGCTATCCTCTCGATAACCCTACCATTCTCATCTTTTAGCATTACTTTCGCGCCTTCTTTGGCTCTTATCAGCGATTTAAGCCCACCCTTACCAGATAACCTCCCACCAAAAGCCAATTTGTGACCGACATAACTCAAAGGTGTTTTAATCGGAGTTGTCGCTTTCTTCGCAACCCAACGTGTCCCTTTAGAAGTCCCTCGAACCGTTCCATGAAACCCTGTACCAAATTTGCTTAAACCAGCGCGAATAATATTTCCGGGCGCTTTATCAAAACTTAAAGCCATAATAGGAACCAGAACAGGACCATCAAGTTTCTTTTTACCTAATCCTTTTAACCCTAAATTCACTATTTTTCTAGGAAAAAATCCTGTAAGCGGAACTTTATAACCAGCAGATAAACCCATAGCACGGGCTTCAGACAACTTCATAACCTGAGTGAAACCCTTTTCGCCTTTAACTAAAAAATTGGAATCAAACCCGTTAGCCGCCATCTGCCTAGCGAAAAACTTGTACTCTTCGTTAGTTAAACTTGACATAATAGGCTTATTAGCGATCTTGCCTTGTATCTCAATAAGTCGTACTACTTCATTACCGAATCTGCTATTCGCTTCACCCAAATTGATTCGAGTGCCACCAATAACTTTTTCGCCAAGTTTACCTGTCGCCTCAAATTCCAGCATCCAATCTCTAATGAGCCTAGGATTTGTAAGAAGTTCTTGAGCGACTTCAGCCTGACGATCCTGCCGTCTAGCCTGCTTCATTATTTTGCGTTGCAATTTTTGCTCTACAACTTTTAAACCATCGCCCTGTTTAAGACCACCAAACATTTTTTTAGCGCCCTTACCGACAGTGCGAAGAAAACGAAGAGGATCAGCATAAACGTCAACACCAAAAGCCAAACCTCTGTTCATTAACCAGTCTTTTTTGCTTTCTTCCCAAGAACCTTGCAAAATACCAAACGAATTAAAAATGTCGCCAGTCCCGTACATGAAATCGTGCGCACCATAATTTTTACGATTCCAAATGTAGGCAAGAGACTTTCCAGCCCCTCCTATCCATCCTGTATCGTTTGCTAGAATTTCATTGTAAAAATTTTCATACTTTTCAGGAGCATTTTTTCGCATACTTTCACGGGCAGATCCGCTACTTAACAAAATAACAGTTTCTAAAGTGCTAGCAACCAAAGACAATGGGATTGTAAATGCTTCCAAAAGTTTCATAAAACCTTTGCCGGTTCCAGTGGCAACAGTTTTAACAGGACCCGGAATTGAGCCGCTTACAGTTGCAACCCCCCTTTTCCACCAAGGCAACTCACGCCACTGGCTTTCTTTAAGATTTTTTAAAACAGGTTCAAACGTGTAAGCCTGTGTGAAACGACTAGCAGGTATAGGACCTTGCCCCCAAGGTTCTGCTCCGAACTTGTAATCTTCTAAACCTAAAGCCTTAATAGCAGTAGCAGTAGTATCAGAAACTTTTACTTCAGGACGAACAGGTACAGGGGTTGCTTCTACCGCAAGTTTTCTTTTTTCAAGGATGTCTTCCAATTCGGAGCGTGTCGTAACTCCGCGCACACCTCTTAAAGAACTAGCAGGAACTCCTGATATGTAATCTTGCGCATCTGCCACATTACTAACCTATTCTAGGATCTATCATGTCGATAGCACCGAAAGGAAACTCAGCAAAACCTATAGGTCTGTCCGCGAGTTCGTCTGCTTTTTGTTTCTCATATCCTGCCATCATCGCATCAACTAAAGCCTGCAATTCTGCGGCAGAATCAAACTCGTCTGCGGCTTCAAACTTGCCTTTAATTCTTGTTAACTCAATCTCAGCCGGAGAAGGAGATGTCCTTTTACGTACAGTATAAATCCAACCTAAACCTTCATCTTTGTGTTCCGCTCTGTAAGCATCATCGTAAATAAAGTCGCCTTGTGCATTCGTTCTTAGATCTTTTGTGCGTGTAACAGAACCACCTAATTCAATAGTTGAATCTTTTGCGGTTTCATCGTTAAATGTGCCATCATTATATTCTTGATATAATTTGTAACCTTTTCTGACATCATCTTCATATTCTTTACTATCATCAACAGAACCCGGAATTTCACGGGCTTTATTAACGACTTGTGCCGCTTCTTCAGGTCCTAATCCTTTAGCCATCTCCACTGCAACAAGTTCTTTCCATTCGTCAAGAGGCATAGATTCTAATTTGTAAGAACGCCTATCATTAGTGTAACCTTCACCGTAAATAGTCTCTACGGGGTCCCACACATCGTCCCAATCCAAGCCAGCAATATGATTAGCAGTTATCATCAAACCTTCATCAGCCTTCGGGAACTGTTCACGAATCCCTTCAATAACAGTCATAGGTTCCTCTTGATCCCCTATAGCATCCTCTAAATCCCACAGACGTTGCTGATCTAGGTCACCAGTCTGCCAATCACGGGCTTGCAATGTATCAGCAACATCCCAACCACGCTGTTGCAAAGTGTCATCAGTCTGCCAACCACGTTGCAAATTCAACATATCCAACTGGCGTTGATAATCTTGAGTGCCAAACAAATTCTTCAATTGTGCTTGAGCCAACTCCATAGAAACCTGATCGTCAAAATTGCGCACATACTGGTCATCAGCCATTAAAGCCTGAGCCTGCATCTCTGCAACCTGATCCTCATAAGTAGTGCCACGCAACTTCTCGCCTATCATAGCCTGAGCCAAAGTAGCCGACTGTTGAGTATCAAAATCACCTTGTCTCATAGTCTCACTAAGCAAAGCACCACTCATATCCATACTGATTTGTGCCTGCTGGTCAGCCAAAGACTGAGCAATCTGGTTAGTTACTTGGAACTCTAAATCATTCAAGGCTGTAAGCGCCTCTGCACTTAATTCAGCGGGGGCGGACATTCGAGCCGCCGCCGCCATATCACCAATAGCAGTTAAACGAGACATCGCGTCACGCGATGAAGTAGCCTGAGATGCCGTCAGAGTCTCAGCAAGAGCCGCAACCTCTTCAAACTCGGAAGTGACTTGTTCACCAAGACCAGTCCGAATGTCTGTAAGACGTTCCGTTAAGGCTTGCTCAAATTCTGTCGTACGATCAATAACCTTTTGTTCCAAAGCGGTCTGTTGCTCAACACGACCTGCTTCAAAACGACCTAACTCTTCACCAAGATTTCGTTTAATAACATCAATTTGACCTCTAGCACGATCAGTAGATTCACCAAGAATACGCGTACGTTCACTAGCGGCAGTATCTAAAGCGTCACCCATCTCCCCGTAACGCTGAGTTATATCATCACTATAATCAGGGGTTGTGACAGTACCTAATTGTTGCTGTATGTAAGCAGAAAGATCGGCAGTACCCAACTCTCCCATACGTTCTTTAATCTTTGCTTCTAGACTTGAACCAGAGATTTCACCAAAAATATCTGTTAAAGAATCATCAAAAGTTTTTTCAATACCTTCTTTTTTAGCATCGCTTTCAGCCTTTTCTTTAGCGGCTTGTGCCGCCTCAAATGCTTCACGCTGTCTATCTTCCCAATCTTTGAAAGGTTCTTTTTTGCCTTTAGGTTTTACATATACACCTTGAAGCCATTGACCGCCAGAAGCATTAGTAATAACCCCATTTACATCTGTTCCTTCAGACATTGCTATTATTTTTTCTTCAGCAGTTAAATTATCGAAAGCACCAATTGCTTCAGCAATCTTCATTTTCTCTTCCCAAGGAGTCTTTTCTAGAAGAGCGAAGTATGCGTCACGTTTCTGTATTTCAGTTGCTTGAATGTCAGCCATTGCCGTTTCTGCTGTTGCTACTGCTTTTTCTAAGGAAACAGGCGACCAATCACCTTCTGCTATTTTTTGTGCATCTGCAAATTCTTTAAGATCTATACCCGTGTAATCGAAATAATCGTCTATAAAGGTTTGTGACATAGAGCCACCCTGACTAGCAGGCATCAAACTATCAAGTTGAGTGGTTAAAAATGTTCTTGCATCTTCAGGATCTAATGTTAAAGCCGCTTCGTAATTAGCATTAAAATCACCTTGTCCTGCCAAATACTCGTCTTGATAATCAACTCTTTTATTACGCCCTTCACCATGTATTGTTGGCGGAGATGTAGTAATACCTGCATCATATGTTGGCATAGGTGCAGGAGGAATCGCAGGAGGAGGCATTATAGGCATAGGTGCAGGAGGAACTAAATTAGGATCGAATGGCAGAGTAGGAGGTTTAAATTGTTGCAACGATTCAGCCAACATCATAGCCCCAGCCGGTGTTCTATAATTATTATCTGAAGCGATTATTCCTCTCAACGCTTCGAGTCTTTGATCTATTATTTCAGGAGTTTCACCCGCTGAACGCTTTCTAACAATATCTTGCAAACCTGTTACCCACTGATTTTCAGGGGGTTGCATACCTAAACCTTGTATTGGAACATTTGCTCCAGCGCCAGCAAAAGCCGCAGATGCTCGACCTGCGGCAATATTTTCTTGCATTGCCTGCTCTAAATCATTCTGCTGAGACAAAATACTAGTAGCAATATCATCTGCTACATGACCCGGAATATGAGGCATCAGACCATTCCTTGTAACGCTTGCGCCAAACTGAACCTACGCAAAGCATTAGCAATAGCGTCCGACTCTAACCCCCCATATAACTGCTCTTCCAACAAATTCCTTTGACGATCCAACTGCACTCTTGCTTCCTCTTGAGAAGACATCAAACCAAGACGAGCCAACTCTTCCTTACCTCTAGCACGCTCTTTCGCACGCTTATATTGTCCTGAATCAAGCATCCCACGCCGATTGAACTGTCCGGGCAATGCCCGCATATTATCCTTAACATCTTGACTTAACTGAAAATTCTGCAAAGCAGAAGTACGATCAGTAGCCTCATTAGCACGCTGAATATCGTCCATCCCATAGCCGTACTCCACGGTACGCCGATCCACACCCTGTGACCGTTCACTATAAGACGGATATGCCATTAGTTAAATACTTGTCCTGCTAATAGAAGAGTTCCTGTTTCAACATTCACATTCACAGTCACAGTCCCAGTTGTACCGCCTCCGCTGATCGCAGTCCCAGCAGTCACACCCGTTATGTCTCCCGTTGTGGGAGCCGCCCATGAAAGACCAGACGTTGTTGAGGAGTCCGCAGTTAGAACATGCGTATTCGTTCCGACTGTAAGTTTCGTTGCAGTATCCGCACCTGTGCCGACAATGAGGTCGCCTTTCGCATCCGTGTCCACGGTAAGGGTCACCGCGCCAGTGGAACCGCCTCCAGCCAGACCTGAACCCGCTGTTACAGCACTTATGTCCCCTGTCGATACCTGATCTACTCTCTGAGATATTCTCTGTACTGTCATAATTGTCCTTATCCAAAGTAAGTGATGTGAATAGTGCTACTAGAAGAAACACGAATAAATTTCACATCTGCTAAATCATCTTGGTACAAGTCGATGACACTATAAGGATTGATGTAATGACCTACAGAAGCCGTGGGGGTACCCCACCTCATTCTTATAGGTTCCGCACCGTTTGTAACCATTGCGGCTACCGCACCAGTAGGTGTGGTGCCTTTTATCGCTGTACCTGCGACAGTAAC
>Ga0098052_1003002_pt1 | contig 10074 bp, 3 predicted proteins | sample 15_taG_FD_81591 | JGI IMG/M metagenome (GOLD analysis project Ga0098052, IMG submission 81591) | Marine viral communities from the Subarctic Pacific Ocean - 15_ETSP_OMZ_AT15312 metaG | ecosystem: Environmental > Aquatic > Marine > Oceanic | place: Pacific Ocean | collected 2015-01-18 | reverse complement strand
CACTACGTTCGAATTGTGTTACAAGTGCTTTTACAGCTAATGGGTTTTCATCTTTTACTCTCCTTAATTCTTGTGTGAACTTTTGACTTTTCTTTGCAATAGCTGTTTCAGCTTCTGTGAATTCTGCTTTAAGTGTATTGATTACACTTGTACTATCATCGACTGATTCTAAAAGCTCTGTCCAAGCATTAATACGTTGTAGTTGCCAACCTCTTATATATTTGTTGATACCAACTTCTGTTAAAAGAAACTCCATCTTATCTAGAATTAGATCCATAGCACGATCTTCATCTACGTGAGGTGCTAATGTTCTAATAGCTTGAGACATATCACCCATCTCTTTACCTAAGGTGTCCATGACCCTCGCAGAGCTCTGCATTATACCACGACCTAAGTATCTATCAGTTAGGTCACGTAAGGCTGCTAGAGAGCCTCCTAGGAGTTCATCGGCTTCTGTAAGTTCTTTGACATTTCTTACACTACTTCCGGCAGCAACAATGTCAGCTAATTGATTAACACTTTTATTATTAAAATATAAGTTTTTAACATCATCTAAATTATCAGCCTCTATTATTTTTTTATATATATTCCAAGCAGCTTCATTCATCTTCTTCTTATTATAAGGAATGCCATTGATTACTGTTTTAAATTCACCAGCATCTCTAGCAGCTTCAGCAACACCTAAGACAGCTCCACGTGATGTATCACCAGATCTTAGTACTTTATTCCTCATAGATTCACTGATTATAGGAGCTGGAGTACCAATTGTATCACCAGCATCAAGAGCTGCATTATCTCCCATGTTACGTGCAACGTTACCAGGAGGTAATGATTGTTGTGCTCTATTAGCTTCCCTTACAAACATTGGGTTAACATCAGGATCTATATCTATATTCTCAGGATTAGTCTCTAATTTACGTGTAGCTACATCATTAACTTGACCTTCTTGTGTTTTCTGTGCTTTTTTTACATAACTTTCTAAACTAGTATCACTTTCAGCTTCTTGAACAAGTAATTTCCTTCGTTCTAGAATTAGGTTCTTATCTTTACGGTTTATCTTACCCTCAGTTTTAGCTAATAATTCATCAAGTTCTTGTATTTGAAATAGTACTTCATTATCAGCATTAAGTGTTTCTTGTATATTTCTGTATTTAAAAGCTGTTTTATCTACAGGTCTGAACCATTTTAAAGCAGGTTTACCAGCTTGTAGAAAATATCCTAGTACATTTCCAATGACACTAAGTCCAGCAGTTTCGTACATATTTTTTTGTTTACGTACTGAGGGACTATCTCCATCATGAGTCTGCCAACCTTTTGGTATTGGTAACCAACCATCTCTACCAAAAACTTCTGGGAAGAACTCTGCCATAACTTGGAAAGTATTCTCTTCTTCTCCTATATCACTAACACCTATTAGTGCAGTATCAAGAGCTCCATAAGCACCAACATTAATCAATGCTTTACTCAACCAAGGCATATCCTTTGCCATAGTTGGAGCTAATGCTTTAGTTGCCATACCACTAGTCATTATAGTTGGTAAGACTATGCCAGATAATTTTCTAAAGTTTTGTAATAAAGGATCGTTGAATTTTGTAAATTCATCATATCCATCATCTATAGCAGCACCACCTGGAAGCATTCCAATAGCATCCATCGGTAAGTCAAGAAGACTAAGTAATGAAGCACCTGCCCATGAAGAGGTTGTTAATTGTTGATTTTTAAAGTCATTACCTAAGTATTCCAACATATTTTGATCTTTGATTTCTTCATAAGACTTTCCATAATGTGTTTGGAAATACTGTTCTCTAGCCTGTTCTCTTTCTGGACCTTCTGGCATGTTTTTCCATGCTTCTAAGTCCTGCCATTTATTACCTACAATTGCCCCATGAATTGCTCCTGCTGCGCCTGTCACTGCCTTTGCAGCACCACCTAAAACATTAGATGGACTAAGTTGTTGATTGGCTTGTTGAGTAGGGTCATCAATTGGAGGGAGGTCGCCAGATGCTTCTATTTGTTCTGGAGATGGGCTACTGTATTCTTGGCCGGGTGTACCCATCTCATTTTGATAGTCAATTAATTCGTCAAATCCTTCCATAAGTGTATCCTAATTGTTTACGGGATTTGTTCCTTGTACATACAAGTTTTATTGGCTAAGGTTTTTTCATTTCTCCAATCCCATGGCCAATAAGCATTCATATTCTCCTGACAGTATTGTTCCTCTTTTGTACCTCGTACAGGGATTACTGTATTTCTTAAATAATGATAACCATGTATAGGTTCCATTTCTAAAATCTTTTCTGTATCAAAATTACCGAAATCAACTTCACCTAAAGTACCCTGCATACGAGAAAATGTATCAACCAATTCTTCAGAAACTTCTCCACCATAAGATTGATTTAGAGTATCTCTAGGTATACTATTTTTATAATCAATAACATAACTAGCAGCTAAGTTTCGTGTCGCTGGACTTAGATCATTATTTATAGCTGATGAGTATACACTTAGCCTTTTTACTTCAGCTGTAGTGTTAGAATCTTGTATTAATTTTACATATTGGTCTGTGTTCTGACCTGGACTACCTACAGCGTAAAAATCCTTAACTGACATATTACCTTCTTGAATTGGGTACCCATGTCCAATTAAGACATCTTCTATAAACTGTGTTTCAGTATAATTAGGTACTCTAAGTTTTAATTGCTTAAAAACTCTTTTCTGTGGTTCGGTTAATCGAACTACACCACCACGCATCATTGTACTAGCTTGTTGATATAGATCACCTTTCCAGAAAAGTCCAGAAAGCTCAGTGTTATGCTTTCTCCAATTCCTCAACACTGATCGTATATCACCACCATGAGTGTTCGTCCCAAACTCACCTTCATCTACTTCTATATTTTTAAAGAGTAAATTAAGTACCTTATCTGTTGCCATATGACCGTCTCTTGCATCTTTTGTTGCATTACCAAAGGTGGCATACTCATTAGCACTATCCTGACTATGTAGTATATACTGATAACTGTTAGGGTTCATGACACCATCTTTCCGGATTGCATCCATATTACCTATACCATTAGCAACTGCTCCAGATCTATCTGCACCATTAGCTCTAGCATCTTTGATAAAGTTATATTCCCGAACTAAGTCTTTGATAACAACTGAATGTAATCCTGTAGGATGTGAACCTGGACCAGTAAGGCCCTGCCTTTTCATTTGTATTAAATAATAACCTCTGATTTCTTGGTATCGTTTATCCCAATCCCAGAAACCTCTCAAATCTATTAAACCTAAAACTTTTTCTTCGACTGCTTTTTTCTGTGCTGCGGTTCCCTCCCAAAATAACATTAAGTCACTAGGTGTCCAATTATCACCAGTCGCAGCTAATTCTAACAATTCATCGTTTGTTGCCCAGTTTCTATCACCTCTAGTTTCTACCCAAAGTCTTTTTGATAACTTCGCATGCTGTATTGGGTACGCTTTTAAGTCATTTAATGCGTCATTAGCCATATCTATAAACCCTTGTTCATCACCAATCGCATATCTTTGAAGAGCTTGACCAAGAGAGCCTTCGAAATTTGGATCACCTTCTTGGGCATCGTAAGACTGAAGAACTCCTGAAAGTTTCTGCTCCCCTTCTAAGTGATTTGCTCTTGCTTGTTTCTCATTTAGATGGTTTCTTCCTGCAGCTAAAGTCTTATCGTAAACTTCTCCTAAATTATATAGATATCCATTATCCTTACCACCTGGCATTGGTTTACCATCCCTCATTGGGATAGCATTTATAAAGTCTTGTGCTAACTCTAAATTCCCTTGCTCTACTAACGTTATTACAACATGCTCCGACACCTGCTGTGTAGTTAGCTTATTACCTTGATCACGTAATACACTATCTGGATGAGATGTAATAGCTACAATATGATTTAAATCTTCTACAGTATTAGCAGTTTGTATTCCACCTGTGACACGCTCATCGAATATTCCTTGAGCCTGAATGTTATTCTGTCGAATAAGCTGGAAATTTTCATCTTTTTTTTCTAAATCTCTTAAATACTTTTTAGCTTTAAGAGCTGCTGCGGTATTTCGTCCTCTTAAACCATGTATTTCTGATGTTAAGATATAAGCAATATCATTAAGTTCTTTTTGTGTATAGGCACCCTTTGCCTCTTTTTCTAATTGATTTTTTACAGCTTGAAGAGTTTGATCAATATCATGAATACCACGGTTAAGTGATATTTCTTTTTGTATTAATTGGAATTGCCAGCTGTTCTTTAAGTCTTTATATTCTTGAGCTGTATTATCATTATTACCATCATCATTTATAGGAGTACCTTGTCTAATTGTCTTAGTCCACTCCCCTTCACGAAGTAATTTATCAAAGGTACTTGCAAAATTTTTTGCTTCTTGACTTGAATCTGCACTTAGTTCATGAATACTGCTAGTTTCTTTATTTGAAGTATCTATTTCTTCATTTTTCTTTATCCTATCAGCTATAACTTGTCCAGCTGCTCCGAATAATTTACCAGCACTTTTAGAGAGAGCCATGACTGATTCAGCATCTTGTTCTATCTGTGCTACTTCTTCATCACCATAGTCTGACCACTGTTTAGCAACATTTGCAGTTGCATTTGCTGCAGTGTTGAGTGCTGCTATTTCAAAGTCATGAATATTTTGTCTATTATTTCTTTCTGCTATTTGATTACGTTGAAGATCTGATAGATGATCTCTTGCATCTCTATCTGCTTTGGCAGCAACATCCTTATAATTTTGAATGATACCTTGCTGTTGGCGGAGTCTAGCCAAGGAGGTGCTTTGACCTACATCTTTATATTGAAAGTCACCACCACCTCGGGTACCGCCTCTGAATGCGATTTGTTTTGAAGTTTCTAATGCCATTTATGGTATACCTGAATGATTAATTTTAACTGCTTCATGTGTATACAGTTATGCTATACGATCGTCGGGGACCCATGCCCTCTCAGAACTAGGAGTCGTACGATTAGAACCTGCTGCTGCGCCTACAATTGTTTTACCAATTGTCGTACCAATAGAATCTCCTCCTAAAAGGCCTTTGACGAATCCAAAGCCTTTGTCAATCAAACCTTGACCTCTATCTGAATTAAGGAACCTCCCTGCATCTCCTGCGACACCTGCTGCTGCGTTTAGACCAGTCTGAAGAAGTGTCTGACCAGAAGTATCAGGAATTTGATAACCTTTTATAGGTTTAGGACCATAGTCATATTTAGTAGGTTTTCTAGGATCTTGGAATATAGCTACTGGTGTTTGTATAGGCATAGGTCTTATAGGAAGTATACCTGGTTTTAACATTTTTTGAGCGAAAGCAGCTAGGTCAGCTGCATCCTGATCAAAAGCGATTTGTTTTAATGTAGATTCTACATCCCTACGATTACTAGTTAATGCTTCAACCAAGATTGCTGTGTTTCTACCATAAGCAGCTTGTTGTGCTTGTACTGATTTATCAGCACTTAGACCTCTAACTCCTTTAGCTTTTATTGCATCAGATTTTAATAGGTTTTGTAGTTGTAAATCTTGGAACTCAAAACTTTTTTCCCTTTCTATATCTCCTAATCTATCATACTCTTTCTCTACAGCGATTCTAGCACTTGCAGAGTTAGCATTTATTTGATCAGCATATAACTGTTGTGATTTTTCATATTGAGCATTTAAACCTTCTTGCTCCATATTACGAATCATTAAATCATGATTCCAACTATTCCAGTTTATCGCATCTTTATGTAGAGAATTGTTTAGTGCATTCTCTCTATCTATCTCAACACCTTCTTTTTTATGTTTATATTCTAACTTTAGTCTTTCCTTACTATATGTCCACTTTTTCTTATTAAATTTATCTTCTAGTTTAGTGTATTTGTTTTTAGCTTTCGTTATTCTTCTCTCAGCATTAGCTTTCTGAATTCCACTCATACCATTTGCTGCATGCTTACCAACTGATGCAGCAGCTCCGGGAAGGAACTTCAGAAAAGGTGCAGCGGCACTAGCAACACCTGCAGCGCCACTGACAGCACTTGAGATACCAGAAAGCGCAGGTACAGCTTTAGCAACGAAAGGTAAAGCTTTAGCAACCCAAGGTAAAGCAGTCACTATTGCCGGGAGAATGTTATGCTCTAATCCTGACATTTGTAACTGCTTTTCCAGAAGTCTATTAGAACCTGGTAAGCCTATTTGTGATTCATCAAACATAGATTAAGCCCTCCTATAAAAACGTGGTGTATAATTCCCTTCCCACATCATAGAGTTTAAGGCTACAGGGAATGGTGAGTCATTCCAAACTCTAAGTTCGAAATTATCTGATTTTTGGTGAATTGGAATAGTAAAGACAGTATTCTCTTTTAAAGTACTATCATTACCTAAGTAGGTGTTAGCATCCACAGTTGGATTTAAATTATACCATTCATCTAAATAAACAAGTATATCATCAGCACTGTAGACTAATATATTACTAGATCCAGATGCTGGAGCAGAGTCAAAGTTAATAAAGTTTTTAACAATGCTGAAAGCAGTTGTTGCAACACCTCCAATTGTAACTCTTACTTTACTTACATCTCTAGGTGTATAAGTTAAATCAAATGTTGTTGCACTTGCATTACCACTTAAAGTTTTTAATTCACTTGAAGCAGCAGTCAAAGTAATCTGATCATCACCTGCTGTGAAAGCAGTAGATTCTACATTATTTATTTTAACTTTAATTTGATCTTTATCTACATAAGGTATCTCACCTTTGAACCATTTGAGTACAGTTGTTGTACCATCTGATGTATATGATTTATTAGCAGGTAATCTACCAGTTGATCTAAGTTTAAATGACATCACTCCTGAACGTCCAACAGCAAACTTCATTCTAGCTACTGTTAAACTAGCAGTATAATCTGTAGTATTATTACTTTGGAAATAAGTTTTAGGTAATGTTATATCCATATCATACTTCCATCCTACATAAATATTAGCTGCATCACTAGTTAAATCTCTACCAGTAACTTTAAAATAAGTTAGAGTTGTAGGAGTAACACTGAAATCCCATCTAGCGGTACCATCTGTTATATTAGAACCTGTACCTGTAGGTCCACCTGATCCTGCAGAAGTACCCGCAGTATCACATACATAGACCTTTCCACTATCATTAGTTACTGAATCACCTATGACATAAGCTGTACTAGCTTGCCATGCAGATTCTGTGACTACATCTGGTGTATATGTAACTCCAGATTCAGTGTATTGACCTGTAGTGGTTACACCTTTAATAAGTATAATAGGTGTTAATGTTGAGACATTACTCCAAGGTATATAACATTTACTAAATTCATTAGTAGAATTATATATTACATTAGTTGCTGTAGTATATAAATCCATACAAGGATTCACTCTCTCACCCTTCGAGGTAACAAGTATTGCATCGTCTGGGGATTGACTAAGGGTAAGTTCAGATAAAGTAAATTGGCTACCTTGTTTTGTAACAGCAAATAACTCCTCTGAATCAGTTGCTATTGTCTGAATAGTACCTGGTAATTGCCATCTAAACCATGCTTGTACAAGTAATCTCTCACCTTCTGCATAAGTACGGTAAATATAAGCCATATCAGATGATTGACTTGTTAAGACTATAAGACTGTTCTGAGGGTTAGCAACTAAGGAATCAATTGTTTCAGGAATCCATTCGTTAACAACCCTACCTACATCAGCTACACTAGGGTTCTCTTCTTGACCACGTGTAACCATACCAAATACTCTTGAGTAATTAGTACCCTTACTAATGAAATTAAGATTAGATCCCATATTAATAGGTTCTATATCTGTTGACATTTCATAATTAGAAATAGCATTGACAGTAGCAGTTGATGGTGTTAATGCTCCACCAGCTCCAGTCATCATAAACTGTTGATACTTACTAAATAATATTAAACCTTGTGTAGTTGGTATGACACTATGTAATACAGCAGGTCTAATAGTTGCACAACTTATATCAACTGGATCAGCATCTGTTTGTGTTTGAGCTGAAATATTATAGAAGTTATAAAACTCTCCAGTTCTACTCATAGAAACATTATCATCTGACAAAAATCCTAACCTATTCTTGTGGAAGAAAGATTGCTTAATTTTTTTTCCAACAAAACTAGGGTGTTTATTAGTAACATCATCACCTACTTTACGTTCTGTCCATGTAATTTGTCTAAAAGTAAATGCATTTTTACTAGTATTAACTAACTCATGAGGCATTGTATCAGCATCTAGGCCAATTGACTTAGATGGATCTATAGTTTCTAACCAGTGTCCTGTACCAGAAATTGCATTATCTGCTACAAATTTAGCAAAATATGTATCATTAGCAGAGGCAGTATTCATGACCTTTACTACTCTACCATGTACGGATTCATATGGTAAATAACTTACATTAGCCACTTGATCTTGGAATGCAGTCATTACATTATATGCAGTACCAGCATTTGCTAGTATATTAAAAGTAGTTCGTGTACTACCAATTACATAATCTATTTCAACTGTAGTCCCAAACTCACGAGCAGTTAAACCTGTTATTGGTCCAGGATTTGAACCCCATGTATCTGGATCAGTTCCTACTCCACCTGCAGGGTGTACTTCTCCTAAATTATTTATTCTTTTTGTAAGAGCATTTATTATATCACCATATGAAGCAGTTCCAGAGGCGGTATATGGATTTATTGTAAATGTCCTGGTAGCTGTTATACCTCCACTTTCTGATGAAAGTTCTACAGAAACATTAAAAGTATTACCAGCTGCAACACCATCTAATATTAATGATGCTTTAGATCTTTCTACAAATGTAGGATCAGCTGATTTTGCTACAGTCCATTTATCATTTGTTAAAATAGATGTATCTTGTACAGTTAACATACTAAAGTTTTCACGAATACCTTGTAAGTATGTTCGAGCTTGAGATACTGGTTTAACATAATCCCATCTAGCAGCACCATCCGAACCATCGACATAATCCCATCTAGCGTAGGTATACCCATGATAATCCCATCGAGCACCATTATCACTTATGTTAGAACTTGTACCTGTCGGACCTCCTGAACCTGCAGAGGTACCAGCTTGATCACATTTATAAACTTTACCACCATCATTTCTGACAAGATTATTTACAGAATATGCAGTCCCGGGCGTCCACGCTCCTAATCCTTCAGGATCAACTATATCTTGTTGTAAAGTCCAAGGTCCAGTCCATGTAGAATCCTTATCAGAGTAACCAGCTTGATCACATTTATAAACTAAACCATTAGCAACTCGTTTATCACCTATAGAGTAACTAGTATTAGCTGCCCAAGCAGTTAAATATTCTATACCTGTAGTTGTAGCTGTAGGAGCATGTCCATCAGCAGTACCTGCTAATCCACCTCTTGTGCATTTATATATTTTATTTGCATTCTGAACTAAATCCCCAACTGCATATACTTTAGAACCAGCACGTGTCCAGGCAGCAGGAGCAGTATCATCATACTGTATAGTACATGCAGTACCATCAGCAGCGTTCCATATTTTTATATCACCTAAGGTTAATCTACCTACAACATCTACAGAAGTACCAGCAACATTATCAGCTATAGTAATTGTATCACCATCTTGATACTCTATTCCTGGTGTATTGATAGTAATAGTTTTTATAACTGTATCAGCACCATCAGCACCAGAAGTAACATCTACTGTCATACCTGTACCAATACCACTAGTTGAGAAAATAGCAAGTCCTTCTCTATCAGTTGCATTATCATCACCATCAGCAGTGACGGCTATAGACGCAGGTATTATACATCCTATATATTTTTCATCATTATCTCTGTGGATATAAAACCACTTTGCATTATCTAAAGTACCAGTTAAATTTGCAAGATGTTTCAAGCCAGGTCTTTTAGTTAATCCAAAGGTGGGATCAGGATAAGCGTTAAGACACTCGCGGACTTGACCTGGTAATTTTTTATCGTCTGATTGCCTTGATACTCCACCAAGGTAATTGTCAATTCGTTGAGTTACAGCAGGCATTATCTTCTAAGGGCTAAGTATGGTTGATAACTT
>Ga0098052_1003000_pt1 | contig 10075 bp, 13 predicted proteins | sample 15_taG_FD_81591 | JGI IMG/M metagenome (GOLD analysis project Ga0098052, IMG submission 81591) | Marine viral communities from the Subarctic Pacific Ocean - 15_ETSP_OMZ_AT15312 metaG | ecosystem: Environmental > Aquatic > Marine > Oceanic | place: Pacific Ocean | collected 2015-01-18 | reverse complement strand
TTAGAGAACCACTTTGCTTTCTTCTGGCATTTCTGTTGTTCCAGAAAATCAAAAAGTCTTTTTCTCCAAGATCAAAATGACTGCTTCTAAATCTTGCCCTATCAACAGCTTCTGAAGCCTTAAACACGTCTGTTGGGACGGCGTGGGGAACATAATGTTCTTCAACATCTGGAGCCACTGTTTGAACAATGTCTGAAGTTACTTTAGAAATAGTTGCAATAACATCACTTGATTCATACCAAACCTTATTGAAAGTCGGGTATGGATAATTATCCCAAACGTGATAATACACCATAGGAGCCAGAGCGCGGATTTCATTCTCCATCTCCCATAGCCAAGGAAAAAACCTTGGATCAGTCATAAACCAAACAATGTCGGGTTTGTGTGTTCTTAAAACAGATCTAACTGTGTCTTGGTTTCCGTATCCATCAACTGGAAAAATAATCCAGTCATCTCCAAATTCTCCAATTTTCTGAGGTTTATAATCTTGGTGCTTAATCGCACCGCCAAAGCTAATAAACTGGAACTTTCCAGTTTTTAGCATTTCTACAATGAAGTATTTGGTTTGGGTTCCGACGCCGGAGGGCGAAAGTGGATGGTCTGAAATTGTGAGGATTTTAATTTTTTTATTATCGTCTGAAACTTCGTTGTTCATTTATCTCCTTAAGGGCACCACCTTGTTTTGTTGAACTCACACTTCTCACATTTGAGTCTATTTTTGGGGTGATTCTTATTATGAATATTATACACTGCTTTATTCAAAATGTTTAGCGCATTATTAATTTTTCTTGGTCCGCTTGTGACGCGGAAGATTTCAGCGCGATCTTTTTTAGCTGTCCGCTTCAAGAGACCAAAATATGTTTCTACTTTTTTGGGGTCAACATCGTGCTTATTACAAAAAAACTTTTTGTAATAAGTAAGTTGATATGTAGTGATTCTATCTGTTTTTCTTTGGATATCCCAACCCCAAGAACAAGACTTCCAATCGATGATATGATATTTCCCATCAGGAGTTTTAACTATCAAATCTACAAAACCTTTAAAGTCATAATCACCAGCAGAATCAATAATAGGTTCTATGATCTCTTCTTCCGTAGAAACAACTTGAAATCCTGGGAACTTCTTCTTAAGCGCCTCCAGAGCTAAAGGAGCAAGTTCAAGCCCTTGCTTGAACATATCTTCTTTCAGAATATGATCTTTTTCAAGTTGGTCTTCTGATAGCTTATCTAACTCATCTTTAAATGATTGTCTAAAATTAGATTCATAATCTAAACTTTCATCCTTTACTAGATTCTCACAAGTATTGTGAATGGCTGTCCCGAATGCTGTGTATGCATTTCCTCGAAATAGCTTTATTCTATCAATATATGTAAGCTTATGATAGAACGGACAAAAGTCCCAATTCTTCAACGCGCTAAATGAAATGTGTGGCATAAATTCCTCTCACTATACTATAGTATAGCAAAACTAGTATGTAAAGTCAAGTTATTTTTAAGAAAAATCTATTTTATAAGATATATCTTCAAGCTTTTTGTATAATGCTGGAGATAAAGATTTTATAATCTCTGGTTCACCTAAATAATATTCTTCTAATCCATTCGCGAAATATTCTCTAATAGATGTGATGGAATAGGGCGATAGAAATAAGCCAGGAATTACTAATGAAATCTTATCATAACCTATTTTTTTGTATAATAGATTATCTAATTCGTCAACTAAATCTTCATCAAATAAAAATTCTTTTGGAAACTTGATACCATCGTGTTTCAAACGTGAATATAATTTTTCTTTTTTGGCGTTGTATTCATCTTCTATTCTACCGTCAGAATATATTTCATTTGATAGTCTTTGTTCTAATGAATGTGCTAGTTCATGTGTGACTTCTCTTGCAAGCAATTCTTCAGAAATCTCATCTCCATCACGGAAAGATGAAAGATAGATCGCATCATCCTTAAATAATGCTTGCACATTTCTATCATTTAATTCTTGAAAGTCACCAACGTAAACACCATCAAGGCCTTTAAACAAAAATGAAGGTATATAATCTTCTAAAATATTTATTATTTCTTTAACATTTATATTAGAAGGAAGTTCATTTAATATAAAGACAGGTATTTGATTGAAAAGATAGTGTTCTTTCCTGTCAGTATTGTAAGTCTTTTTGATATAATCTTTCATAGTAATGAATATGATTTTATTATAGCATGTTTTTGAATTCTCTTGTAGGTCTTTTTTACAACCCTATAGAACTGTTGAAGAAATAGTTGCAACCTTAGATCTACAACCTTTTGTAAAAGTAATATGTCCAGAGACATCAAATTCTTTAAGTTTTTCAATTGCATATGTTAATCCATTTGATTTTTCATCAATATTAACATTATCAATTTGTTCAACATCTCCAGTTAGAACAATTTTTGTGTCATTTCCTACTCTTGTAAGGATTGTTTTGATCTCATGCCTAGAAAGGTTTTGACACTCATCAATAATAATGAATGCTTGTTGAATGGATCGTCCGCGAATATATGTTAAGGCTTCTACTTCAATGATACCTTTTTCCATATATCCATTAAGCATTGTTTTATCTTCTCCGAACAGAAAACGTAAGTTGTCTTGAACAGGGGCCATCCAAGGAGACATTTTGTCTTCAAGACTTCCAGGTAAATATCCTAAATCTTTCCCCATAGGCATGATTGGTCGCGAAACAATAAGTCTCTTATAAGGACTTTGAATACCTGAAGTGTTTATAACCTGTTGCAACCCCGCCGCAACAGCACAAAGTGTTTTTCCACTCCCCGCTTTTCCAACGAGAGAAACAATAGGTACATCTGGGTCCAATAACAAGTCTAATGCAAAATTTTGCTCCTTATTTTTAGGTATAATCCCCCAGCCACCATCTGGATGGTGTTTTGGGATCTTCTTAAATGGTAAATTTTCTCCCATATTTCTCACCAAAGCAGATTTCTTATCATTAGATGAGGACACCAACATAAGAAATTCATTAGGATAAATCTTCTGTTTTATTGTTAATTCATCAGCATAGATTTTTTCACCGTTATAAAAGCGGTCAATCAATTGATCATCTACTAAGATTTCAGTAAATCCCGTATATAATTCAGAAAACTCCTTAATAACATTTTCAGGAGCATAGCTTTCTGCACCGATACCAATAGCATCACACTTGATTCTTAAATTAATATCATTCGATACGACAAAGATTTTTCTATTCGGATTCTCGTCCATCATCGTTAGTGCAACTGCAATAATTTGATGATCAGCGACATCTTTGCCATACCCAACAGGTAATGTACTCAGATCAGGTGATTTTGTAAACACCAATCCACTACCTTTTTGGATACGAATTCCTTTTGTAAAGTTGCCTCTCTCTCTCATTTCATCAAGAGTTCGTATAATACTTCGGGCATTTGTTCCGACGCCATCAACTCTTTTCTTGTGTCTATCCAGTTCCTCTAACACAATAAGGGGAATGATTATATCGTTTTTTCCGTAAGAATAGATCGAGCGCCAGTCTGTTAAATATACGCTTGTATCAAGCACATAGATTTTTTTTGTCATAGAAGTTTCCAATCATATTTTTTTTCTTTGCAAGTAAATAACGTTGTACCAGCACAAGTAAATAGTGTTTGTGAAGATGTTTCAAGAATTTCAATATAGTTATTTATGTAACACATCATGATTAGAAAATTTTTTGTAATTGTAAACTTTATTTTAATTATTCTTTCAGTTTCCGGTTGTGCTTGTTTCCAGTTTGAAGAGAAGGTTCTTAACTCAGCCAGAAATTCAATTGGCATCATAAAAACTACCACATTTTTGAGAATAACTGAGACATCTTCAGTTGGGAGTATGTCTGTGGACTCATCAACCGCAGCCCTAAAAATTGACATAATTACTTCATTTAATTCGGTAGGCTCTGGTTCTATCGTAAGGCATAAAGGAAAAGTTAGTTTTGTCCTAACTGCTGCTCATGTTTGCAAGGTTGTTTACGACCAACAAATTGCAAGCATCTTTCCATTTTACAATCCAAAACGATTTAATGTAATGTCTTCAAACGTAAATGAGATTTATGATATCACAGGAAAGAAATACAGCGCGAAACCACTCCTATGGAATAAACAATATGATGTTTGTTTGATGGTTACAAAAAGAATTGATCAACCTGCTCTAAGCTTTGCTATCGATCCTCCTCGTCATGGTCAAAAAATTTATTATTTAGGCTTCCCGCGAGGTCTTGGCGGCGGCACTTTTATTCCCATCTTTGAAGGATTTTATATCGGAAAAAGAAAATTAGAGGAGTGGAGAAGGAATGTTTGGGTGGCGGGATATACTGTCCCGATAGCTCCGGGGTCGTCTGGTTCAGCAGTTATTAATGCCGAGGGTGGCTTAGTTGGGATGGTTCACTCGTATTACTCGAAATTTGATCATATCGGATTAGGTGCTACTCATGACCAACTTGTCGACTTATTTGATCGGGGCGAGAAGTATTGGGACGAAAGAAAAGAAGAATTCCTTAAAGAAATGGGAATAGAATAATACTTCCATTCTTCCTATACTAAACAGTACAGAAAAAGTGGAAACGCCCGTAAAAAAAAATGGAATTGGAGGTGGCGGGAATCGAACCCGCGTCTTAAATGCTACAACAAATCTGCGATATACAAGGTTTAGCGATTGATAATCCGGTTTTGGGTAACAAGGAAACCGGAAACCCCGCTTTAGCTTATGCCGCTAAAGGCAATGCAACATTATCGTTTGCAATTATTTGTTTTAAGCCTTTGTAGTGTCTGCTCATACACCCTTGCACAAATTTATCCTATCCACCTAATCGAATCCAAAACACCCCCGAAATAAATAGTCTTCTCAAGATCGTTATTTTTTCACAATAACGAAGCTAGGTTCATTTACATATGTTCAGCAGAACCATCAAACAGTAAAATAAAAAAAATACTCATCTATGATCTATCTTGAGAACTCTATTGTTTCTAATGCCATTTTATACCATATCATGCTCCTTGTCAAGTTTTTTTTCAAAATAGTTATCAACTTTATATTTTTTGATAAGCATTTTCAAACTAAATTCATTAAGCCCAAGAAACCTCGCGGCCTCTCTTTTCGAGCGAGTTGCAGATAAAGCATATTTAAGCATTGCATCTTTTACAATGCTGGGAATAGAATACCACAACGGTAAACCATACAATTTGCCATTAAAGGAAGATTTTGATGCAAGCTCAAGTTTTAAAGCGATGACCTCTTCTAATGAAAGACCATTAAAGATCATCTCAAACTCTTCGCTTGTTTTACCGTTTTTTCTTAATTTGTTGGAAATAGAATAATATTTATTCCTTCCATCACCCTGCTTCTTCATCACTCGCAACTCCCAATATACCATAACCGGCGATGTCCTTGAAGGGACTTTCACCAAAAGCATCTTTTTTTGTTGCTATTCTGAACAGCTTATCCACTATTCTTACTGTTGCGAGCATATCTTTATACTGTTCAGGTTGAACCCCGTTAGGATAAAGAACTTTTAATATTTTTTCTGATTTTGCAAATGAGCTTCCATAAGCTCTGTTTTTCTCATCTACTAGTTTACCAATTTCAGTTCCGATTTTTTCAAACTTCATTAATTCCTCGTTATAAATCTAATCAATATCTTCTTCTTCGCCTTCTTCATCAGCTTGTTTAACTTCTTCTTCTTCCGCGTCTGTTTCTTCTTTTTCCTGTTTATATTCATCAGTTGTAGGTTCTATAACGCCTTCGAGTTCTTGTTCATATTTATCAAAATATAGTTTTAGGTTCGTGATCAAATAATCATCAAATACTTTTTGATCTCTTGGATCACTAAGGATATTGAAGGTTTCAATAACCTGGGTATCGAGACGATCATAAGTTCTTGCGGCTAATTTAGAGCCCGTATCTTCACCAGGGTCTTCTTCTTGTTTTTCTTTTTCTTCTGGATCAATTTCAATAAATTTTTCATCCTCACCCGGGTCATCTGTTACGTTAATATCAATATCTTTTGCTTCTGTAATATCAATAAGTGCGTCATCGCCAACCAAAGCGGCAGCTTGTTTCTTTGAAGTGATCGCCGCTTTCATATTTAGAAGCGCGGTGTCCAATCCTGTTTTAATATTAGCAATAAAGTGTGATCTAAAAGATTCACGCTGTTCTGGATCGGTTGTTAATGATTTATAATCCTGTTCGATCCCCGGAAGGACTTTTTTCAATAGATCTTCAAGAAAATTAATAGCAGTTGAATCGTGCGGAGTAACTTCTGTTTTTGCTTCAACAATTAATGACCTTATTATTTTCCTGAGTCTTTCATCTTCAGTAAGATGAACTTGACTATTGTTTTTATTTACTTTGCCGATGATGTGTTGAACTACTTTACGCAGTTTCATTTCGTTCAAAAACTCAACACGATCAAACTCTTGTATATTACTTTGTTTCTTTTTGGTCATCTTTTGTTTCCTGAAGTAGTTTATTCTCTTCTTGGAGCATATGATTTTCTTTAATCAAACGATTTGTGGCTTTGCCGATTTCGTTTATTTGATGCTTCATAACAGAGACTCTCTTTCCTTCTCTTACCGATCTCGGTTTCAACAGATCAAGATTATCCTTTAAAGATTGAAGCCAAACACTAATATCTGGGCTCTTTCCCTCTAGTATAAACTGTTTCCATATTTTATTGAAGGAAAAAGACATTATTTTTTTGTATATCCCCAACGTTCCATTAGAGCATCATGAGTTTGCATTCTAGCTTTAGACCGGAGATCACCAGAATCTTGATTGCTAACTTCTTCTTGCTCATTAAGCGATTCTAAAAGGGCTCGCGCTTCTTTAGCTTCTTTGCGCTTAACAATAGATTCTTTGATTACCTGACTAATAACATTTCTTAGTTTTGACTCATTCATCATACCGTCGTCATATTCAATTTCTTCCATATAATATTCCAGCATTTCTCTTCCGATAGCTTTGCGGTCTTCCATTGGAACCGTTCGCCAAAAATTTTGATCAGCAGCTTGATCAACAGAATATTTTTTCAGAGCAGCCAAACCAACATACTTTTCAAAAGCCATTTGTGCCGCTGCCGGGTCAAAAACACCTCTCTTGATTTTACGACGAAAGTTTTTAATCCAGGGCGTAATATTTCTTTCGTAAAATTGCCCATCATTAGTCATTACTAATACTACCTCACGAACCAGGGTTTCATCGACTGCTTTATTTATTTTGTTTTCCATTAATTTTTCTCCTAAAGGTTTTGTATCACTAAATAGTCCCATATTTTTTGTTTTTGCTTTCAAACCGTCTTCCCAATCCCTGAAACACATATTTCCTTCATCATATGCTTGTCTTTCCATTGCGCGAAGATGATCATCCTCTTGAGCATATCCATCAACAGTCGCAACACCGCCATTAAATTCACCTCTACAATTTTGTGTATGGTGAACAAGTTCGTGCGCTAAAGAACGCATTATATCTTTTACGTGACGCCCTTGAATATATAAACAAACTTTGTGTTTGCTTGGATCATAGAAAGCTGTTTTGCCTAATGGGTTTTTAGCATTCTTATTATCTGTGATGACAGAGATCGTAACGTCTTTATCAAAGCCAAAATTTTTCTTCGCATATTGATATAAATCTTTTATCAAAGGTTGGACTTTTGATATTCTGTCAAGCTCATCGATCATATGTATGTAATTAGTCCATAGATGTTAGAATAACTCTTCATTTTGAAAACCGCCCTAACATCAAATCAAACAACGAAAATTTGTGGAAATAGATGATATTTCAAACAGAGATATCGTGCCGCCTAGTCAGTTGTATTTAGGAGAATGGGATCCGAAAATCACATAAATTTGATGATTACGCAATCATCTTCGTTTTCGGGCTTTTTTTCTTCTTCGAATCTTCGGGGCGGCGGCATTTGAATATGTAATTGCTCGCGATGACCGTTTTGTTCTTTTTTCTTTCGCTCCATTTCGTCAAGAATTATCGCAATTGGAAATTCTTCCCAAAACTTTTTAGGGTCGCCCACATTAGTAACTATGTTATTCAAATGGAATATCCTTTTTATTTGAAGATTCTAAATTTAATTCTGAAAGCATATAGCTATGTTCATGCCCATCAATCCCACGGACAATTGCTCTTGCAAATTGCCTTTCGTAAGTTTCAAGCCGATCTATATAAATTTTTGTAATAAATCCATATTGTTTATCACGTTCCCCAAAGGTTTTCCAAGAAACTAGATCCCCAATATTAAGACCATCCAAAAATTGACTGTCATATGGTTTAAGATCTTTTACCATCGCCACTTTTACCTCGGGCAGCCCAATCAACATATGTGTAAACACATTCATACATTAGTTTTGTATAATTGTCTTCGTTGATATAAAGTTCCAATCGGCGCGCCAGCTTTTTGCCACGATCCCAAGCTTCAATTTCTTCTGCGATTGTATCAATCTTATACTTTTTGGTCTTTTCTAACTTACGCATACGACCAACACCCAAAAATCTTGATTCGGCTGTCGCTGGGTATTTCTTATAATAAGCTTTTACGTTTGACTGTACAAGAACGTGTCCACATTCATGGATCATGGAGTAAAGTTGTTTTTCAACACTTTGTCGAGTGTTGATGTAGATCATTTTGTTGCCGGGTTCCATCTCATCTTCGCAAGTATACGAAAAATCAGTGATCCAACCGCGCTTATCTGCCCAATCGCATAAACGCTCCAAGCCTGTTTCGAACAATTGTTTTCTTAAATCTTTACTTAATTTGCGGGTTTTCTTGTTCTTTTTCACCGTTGTTTTCTCCATTTGATTATACCATTATGCCATATCTCCCGCCCGAAGTCAAGAGAAATGATTATGAAAGATTTATAAAATATAAGATTAAGATTACGGCCAATCGCCCTGAACAATTTCCTGAATTTGAGCGTCGGTCAAGGCGACATTATACCACCGAAAATCCGAAGCTTGGACGGCGAAATAATGAAATGGGGCGTTTACATGAGTTGCGCCCAACGCCGCCACATTAATATAATCTGGTCCGCCACTATTCAGCTTTTGAGGTGGAAGAACATCGGAAGCACTGTAATTTGCTCCTGCGGTCCCATTAAGGTAAGCTTTGTGAATACTACCTGTTACGTCTAATACACAAGCAATATGGAACCATTCACCGACATTCGGTGCCCCAACAGAAGAAACTCTTGCGACGGCAGCCCCTGTACCCCCGCAGAAAAAATGTAAACCTTCCGAAGGAGAACTAGGATCATAATACATCCCTGCCCCGTCGTCAAGAGCCTCGTTTCTTGAGAAACCCCACAACATTGCACGAGCAGAAGGTAACGAAGCAGTAACCTTAAACCACCCACTTACTGTAAACTGATCAAGACTTCCGTTGGCTAAATATATTTCAGAACCAAAGTCGGTATAAGGATTTCCGGCTCCACCTTGTGTAACTAAATTTCTTGTGAATGAGGTAGCACCCGCACCTGTGAAGTTAACACAATCAATTTTCCCGTTACGATTGCCAAGAGAAACATTACCAATGCCATTGTTGAACAAAACATCAGCGTTGCTTGAAATACCGCTGTTTGCAGCCTCCGTCGTGCCAGCACCTGAAACTCCATCATCAAATTTCCACCAATGATAAAGATTAGCACCCAATATGGGTTCGATTACAGAAGAGTCTGGAATGGGGGTGAACGAGGGTGGATCACCACCACCAACAACCTGATAAGGCTTCCAGGCTCCTCTTATTGCTGGTACGCCTGGAAACGATATCTGGAATGGGGCTTGAGTAGACTTTTCTACATCAGCTTGCGCTGGAATAGAATAAGTTGTTTTAAAGGTCCTTTGCGTTATTCCACCGCTCATTGTGGTGATAATATAATCGTTTGTGTTACTCATTGTTGATACAATGATAAATAGTAATATTTATTTGTTTTTTACGCTACGAAAAGCACAATGCATTCCTCTGAATGCTTTTCTATTGATCTTTAACTGCACGCCGGACCCCAAAAAGCTATAATCTACAACGAGATCACCACATCGCTCAATG
>Ga0098052_1002998_pt1 | contig 10076 bp, 10 predicted proteins | sample 15_taG_FD_81591 | JGI IMG/M metagenome (GOLD analysis project Ga0098052, IMG submission 81591) | Marine viral communities from the Subarctic Pacific Ocean - 15_ETSP_OMZ_AT15312 metaG | ecosystem: Environmental > Aquatic > Marine > Oceanic | place: Pacific Ocean | collected 2015-01-18 | reverse complement strand
TGGCGCCGTTTGGCTGGTACCGCGTCGACGCCAGGGGCAACAAGCCCGGGATCGAGGCGGCGTTCCGTCCGCCGGAGGAGAAGCTGGCTTTTCCCCTGCTCGTTGACGGAGAGGCCGATCTGCCCGGCGTCCATGCCCGGCCGTTGCCGGAGGTAGTGAGCACGCTGACGCAGCACGAGACCTGGGACGCCGTGGCCGAGAGCCTGCCGGACCGGCCGACGGCAGGTTTGGACTGAAATCCCCCGGGCGTTTATCATTGCGCTCCTGCTTTTCCCGCGCGCCGGGCGGTTTTCCGCACGCTTGGCCGGTTCCACCGGTGCCCGTATCCGCATCACACAGAGGTAAGCCATGTTCACAGGCATCATCGAGGCCCAGGGCCATGTGGCGGCGCTGACGCCCAGTGGCGGCGACGTGACGCTGCGTATCCACAGCGACGAGCTGGATTTCGGCGATGTGAAGCTGGGTGACTCGATCGCCGTCAACGGCGTCTGCCTGACGGTCACCGCCCTGGCCGGCGGCGACAGCTTCAGCGCCGATGTGTCCGGCGAAACCCTGTCGCTGACCTCCCTGAAGCAGCTCAAGAGCGGCAGCCGGGTGAACCTGGAGAAGGCGATGACGCCCTCCACGCGCATGGGCGGGCACCTGGTGAGCGGCCATGTGGACGGCCTTGGCACGGTCAAGGCGATGACCCCGGACGCCCGCTCGGTGCGCATCGACATCGAGGCGCCGGCGGAGCTGGCCCGCTACATCGCCCAGAAGGGCTCGATCACCGTGGACGGCATCAGCCTGACGGTGAACAGCGTGGACGGCGCGCTGTTCTCGCTGAACATCATTCCCCACACCCAGGACGTCACCACCATCCAGGATTGGAAACCGGGGACGCCAGTGAACCTGGAAGTTGATATCATTGCGCGCTATCTGGAGCGGCTGCTGCTCGGCGAGCGCGCCGCCCGGCCCGGTTCGGAGGGCGTGTCCATGTCGTTCCTGGCCGAGCACGGTTTTCTGAAGTAGCTCGCGGCGGTGGCCCGAGGGCGCGCAAACACCGGCACGCGCGGCGTGCATTAAAAGGTAGGTTTCATGCAACTCAACAGCATTGAAGAACTGATCGAGGACATCCGTCAGGGCAAGATGGTGATCCTGATGGACGACGAGGACCGGGAAAACGAAGGCGACCTGGTGATGGCCGCCGAACACGTGACTCCCGAGGCGATCAACTTCATGGCCCGTTTCGGGCGCGGCCTGATCTGCATGCCGATGTCCAAGGAGCGTTGCGAGCAGCTGGATCTGCCGCTGATGGTGCGCGCCAACGGCAGCGGCTTCGGCACCAAGTTCACCGTCTCCATCGAGGCCCGCGAGGGCGTCACCACCGGCATTTCCGCCGCCGACCGGGCGCGCACCGTGCAGGCCGCCGCCGCCAAGCACGCCAAGGCGTCGGACATCGTCCAGCCGGGGCATATTTTCCCGCTGATGGCGGAGCCGGGCGGCGTGCTGCGCCGCGCCGGGCACACCGAGGCGTCCTGTGATCTGGCGGTGATGGCCGGCTGCGAGGCCGCCGGCGTGATCTGCGAGGTGATGAACGAGGACGGTTCCATGGCGCGCCGCCCGGACCTGGAGAGCTTCGCCCAGGAGCACGGCATCAAGATCGGCACCATCGCCGACCTGATTCAGTACCGCGCGCTCAACGAACAGACCATCGAGCCGGTGTCCGAGCACCCGCTGGACACCTGGTACGGTGAATTCCGGCTGGTGGCGTTCCGCGACACCGTCGACGGCCATGTGCACATCGCCCTGGTCAAAGGCGAGGTGCACGAGGATAAGGAAGTGACGGTGCGGGTGCACCAGGTGGACCCGCTGCGCGATCTGATGAGCGCCAAGCTCAACGGCCGCACCGGCTGGAACATGCACCGGGTGCTGGAAGCGGTGGCCGACGCGGAAACCGGCGTGGTGATCATCCTCGGCCAGGACGAGGACTCCGAGCCCACCCTGGACCGCCTGCAGGCGTTTTTCGACGGCACCGCCAACAAGCCCAAGGGCGAGTCGCGCACCTATCGCAACATCGGCACCGGCTCTCAGATTCTCAAGGCGCTGGGCGTGCGCAAGATGCGCCTGCTCAGCTCACCGATGAAATTCAACGCGCTTTCCGGTTTCGACCTGGAGATCGTCGAATACGTGGAAGCGGACGGCTAAGGAAAAACACATGCACGATATCAAAACCTTCGAAGGCACTCTGAACAACGTGGGCGGCCGTTACGCCCTGGTGGTGGCGCGTTTCAACAGCTTCGTGGTGGAAGCGCTGCTGGCCGGCGCGGTGGACACCCTGGTGCGCCACGGCGTGGCCCGCGATGACATCGAGATCATCCGCGTGCCCGGCGCCTGGGAACTGCCGGTGGCGGTGAAGAAGATCCTGGAAAAGCGCGACTACGACGCGGTGATCGCGCTGGGCGCGGTGATCCGGGGCGGCACCGCCCACTTTGAGTACGTGGCCGGTGAGGCCGCCAAGGGCATCGCCGCGGTGCAGAACGACACCGGCGTGCCGGTGGCCTTCGGTGTGCTCACCGTGGAGTCCATCGAGCAGGCGATCGAGCGCAGCGGCACCAAGGCCGGCAACAAAGGCGCCGAGGCCGCGATGTCCGCTCTGGAAATGGTTTCTCTGTTCAAGGCGCTTTAATGACCCAGTCCGCCGTACCGTCTTCCCCCGCCGCGCGCCGCAAGGCGCGCCGCTACGCGTTGCAGGCGCTGTACCAGTGGCAGCTTGCCGGCGCCACGCTGAGCGATATCGAGGCCCAGTTCCTGGCCGCCAACGATATGCAGAAGGTGGACCGCACCTATTTCCACGACCTGCTGCACGGCGTGCCCGCCGAAGTGACCGGCCTGGACGAGGCATTGCGCCCGTTCCTGGATCGCCGGGTGGAGGAGCTGTCCCAGGTGGAGAAGGCGCTGCTGCGCATCGGCGCCTTCGAGCTCAAGGAGCGTCTGGATGTGCCCTATCGGGTGGTGATCAACGAAAGCATCGAGCTGGCCAAGGTGTTTGGCGCCGACGACTCCTTCAAGTACGTTAACGGCGTGCTGGATAAACTGGCGCGGCGGCTGCGTTCCGCCGAGACCGCCCACCGCCCCGCCGCGTCCCGGCAGGCCCCGGACGACGATGGAGCGGACAAGGACTGACCGTGGCATAACAAAGGGAGCGTTTGATTATGGATGAATTCGCTCTGATAGAACGCTACTTCCGCCGCCCGGACCACCCGCCGGGCGATAGCGTGGTGCTGGGCCCCGGCGACGACGCGGCCCTGCTGCTCCCGCCCGCCGGCGACGAGCTGGTAATGACCCTGGACACCAGCCTCGGCGGCCACCATTTCCCCGACGACCTGCCCGCCGCCGATGTGGGCCACCGCTGCCTGGCGGTGAATCTGTCCGATCTCTACGCCATGGGCGCGCGCCCGCTGTGGTTCCTGCTGTCGGTGACGCTGCCGGAGGCCGACGAGGCCTGGCTGGCGGGCTTCGCCCAGGGCCTGTTCGATCTGGCGGACCGGGCCGGCATCGCGCTGGTTGGTGGGGACGTTACCCGTGGGCCTTTGAGCGTGAGCATCCAGGCCACCGGTGCGGTGACGCCGGGCCGCGCGTTGCGCCGCGACGGCGCCCGCGCCGGCCAGCGCCTGGCGATCGGCGGCGTGCCCGGGCAGGGCGGTCTGGGGTTGCGTCACTGGCAGGCCGGCGAGCGTGCCACGGTGAGCGCCCGCCACCTGGCCCGGCCCGCTTTTCCGCTGGATCTGGGCGCCGCCCTGGTGGGCCGGGCGGGGGCTGCCATCGACGTCTCCGACGGTCTGTTGCAGGACCTGGGGCATATCCTCAAGGCGAGCGGCGGGCTGGGTGCGGAGCTGGATCTGGCGACGCTGCCGGTGAACGAGGAGCTGGCGGCCCTGGACGAGGCGGACCGTTACCCGTTGCAGCTCACCGGCGGCGACGACTACTGCTTGCTGTTTACCTGGCCGGACGCCCGGCCCCTGCCGCCGGGAACCAGCGACATCGGCATGATCACCGAGAAGGGGCCGATTCTGCTGCGTTACCCGGACGGCCGCACCGAGCCCGCCCGACCGGGGGGTTGGCGGCACTTTTAGTCGGGGCCGGGCAGGCCGGCTCAGGCGCGGTGGGGCAGGGCGTCGTGCAGACGCTTCAGGCGCCGGCGCACGCTGGCTTCGATGCCGGCGGCGTCCAGGCCGTGCTCGGCGAGCAGCGCGTCCCGCTTGCCGTGGTGGATAAAGTGGTCCGGCAGGCCCAGGTTGAGCACCGGCACCACCACGCCTTCGTCGATCAGCAGCTCGTTGACCGCTGAACCGGCGCCGCCCATGCGCTGGTGGTCTTCCAGAGTCACCACCAGGTCATGGCGGGCGGCGGCGTCCAGCACCGCGCCCCGGTCCAGGGGCTTCACCCAGCGCATGTCGATCACCGTGGCGTCGAGTTTCTCGGCGGCCTCCAGGGCCGCCGGCACCAGCGCGCCGAAGGCGAGCAGGGCGACGTCGCCCTTGCCCTGGCGTAGCGTGCGGCTTTCGCCCACCGGCAGGGCGGTCATGGTGTCTTCGATTTTGGCGCCGGGGCCGGTGCCGCGCGGGTAGCGCACCGCCGCCGGGCCCTCGTGCAGCCAGGCGGTGTAGAGCAGCTGCCGGCACTCGTTCTCGTCCGACGGCGCCGCCACGATCATGTTCGGCACGGTGCGCAGGTAGGCGAGGTCGAACACGCCGCCGTGGGTGGCGCCGTCCTCGCCCACCAGGCCGGCCCGGTCGATGCCGAAGGTCACATCCAGGTCCTGCAGCGCCACGTCATGGATCAGCTGGTCGTAGGCGCGCTGCAGGAAGGTGGAGTAGATCGCCACCACCGGTTTGCGGCCTTCGCAGGCCATGCCGCCGGCCAGCGTCAGGGCGTGCTGCTCGCAGATCGCCACGTCGTGGTAGCGCTCCGGGAAACGGCGCGCGAAATCCACCATGCCGGAGCCTTCGCACATGGCCGGGGTGATGCCGATCAGGCGCGGGTCCTGCTTGGCCAGGTCGCACAGCCACTGGCCGAACACTTCCTGGTACTTGGGGCTCTTCGGTTTGGCCGGCTTGGCCACTTCCACTTTCGCCTTGGGCTCGATCTTGTTGATCGCGTGGTAGCCCACCGGGTCCGCTTCCGCCGGGCCGAAGCCCTTGCCCTTGGTGGTGTAGACGTGCAGCAGTTGCGGCCCTTCCAGGTCGCGCATGGTCTCCAGGGTGGCGGTCAGCTCGTCGATGTCGTGGCCGTCGATGGGGCCGATGTAGTTGAAGCCGATCGCCTCGAACAGCATGTCCGGGCTGACCATGTTCTTCATGCTTTCTTCGGTGCGGCGCACGAAGTCCCAGGCCGCCGGCATGGCGGAGAGCACTTTCTTGCCGCCTTCGCGCAGGGCGATGTAGGTCTTGGACGACCAGATGCGCGCGAAGTAGTTGGCCAGCCCGCCCACGTTGTGGCCGATCGACATGGTGTTGTCGTTGAGAATCACCAGCAGGTTGGCGCGGGTGTGGGCGGCGTGGCTCATGGCTTCGAAGGCCTGGCCGGCCGTCATGGCGCCGTCGCCGATCACCGCCACCGTGCGGCGTTTGTCGCCGGCCTGCTCGGCGCCCAGGGCCATGCCCAGCGCGGCGCTGATCGAGGTGGACGAGTGGCCCACCCCGAAGGTGTCGAATTCCGACTCGGTGCGTTTCGGGAAGCCGGACAGGCCGTGCTGCTGCCGCACGGTGAGAATTTCGTCGCGGCGGCCGGTGAGAATCTTGTGCGGGTAGCACTGGTGGCCCACGTCCCACACCAGCCGGTCGTGGGGGGTGTCGAACAGGTAATGCAGGGCCACGGTCAGTTCCACCACGCCGAGGCCGGCGCCGAAGTGCCCGCCGGCGCGACCCACGGCGTAGAGCAGGTAGGCGCGCAGTTCGTCCACCATCTGCTCAAGGTCCGTTTCGGGCAGTCGCCGCAGGTCCGCCGGCGCGCCTATGCGGTCCAGCAACGGCGTGTGGGGGCGGGTCAGCGGAATGTCGGTAAACGTCTTTTGCATTGGTTGGGAGCCTGAATCAGTCGGCGTCGGCTTGGCAAGGGGAAGGCATTATAACGGTCCTTGGGGTCCACCGTCAGTGATTGCGCCGGAGGGCCTGTTCACACTACTTGCATCACGCCTGCTGGATGCCCTTTTTGCCGCAACAGGCGTGATGCAAGCAGTGTGAACAGGCCCTAGTGGGAACGCTGCACGATGTAGTCCGCCAATTGTTGCAGCGGACCGGCGGCGTCGCCGTAGCCGGCGAGGGCGGCGCGGGCCTGCCGGCACAGGGCCTGGGCGCGCTCGCGGCTGGCCTGCAGGCCGAGCAGGGCCGGGAAGGTGCTTTTGCCGTGCTTCTCGTCGGACTTGCTGGGTTTGCCGAGCTGTTCGGTGTCCATGGTCACGTCGAGGATGTCGTCCTGGATCTGGAACGCCAGGCCGATGGCGTCGCCGTAGGCGGTCAGATTGCGCGCCAGCTCGGCGTCCGGGCGGCCGGCGGCCAGGTAGCCCAGGGTCAGGCTGGCGGTGATCAGGCGGCCGGTTTTCAGGTAATGCATGCGTTCCAGGGCGGCCACGTCCTGCAGCTGGCCGTGGGCGGCCATGTCCTGCATCTGCCCGGCGGCCATGCCGGTGCCGCCGGCGGCCTGGGTGAGGGCGCGCACCATGCCGACGCGGGCGCCGTCCGGGTAGTCGCCGGCGCGGCTGAGCAGCTCGAAGGCGAAGGTGTGCAGGGTGTCCCCGGCGAGGATCGCGGTGGCTTCGTCGAAGGCGCGGTGGCAGGTGGGCTGGCCCCGGCGCAGGTCGTCGTCGTCCATCGCCGGCAGGTCGTCGTGGACCAGGGAGTAGGCGTGGATCAGCTCCACCGCCACCGCCGGCACGTCGGCCTGTTCCAGGCTGCCGCCGGCGAGCCGGCAGGCGGCGTACACCAGCATCGGGCGGATCCGCTTGCCGCCGGCCAGGGCCGCGTAGCGCATCGCTTCGGCGAGGCGCGGGGCGTCGCTGGCCGCGGGGTCCGGCAGATGGTCGCGCAGGGCCTGGTCGAGCCGCGCGCGCACGGTGGCGTTGAGCGGGTCCAGGGCGTTGAGGTTACTGGTCATCGCGGCCTTCGAAAGGCACCGGCTCGGCTTGCGGGTCCTGCTCCAGCAGGATGCGCACCTTCTGCTCCGCCTGGCTGAGCGCCTGCTGGCACTCGCGGGTCAGTTTGACGCCCTGTTCGAACGCCTGCAGGGATTCTTCCAGGGTCAGCTCGCCGGACTCCATGCGTTCCACAAGGGCTTCCAGGCTGTCCAGGGATTGTTCCAGTTGCGGGGTCTTTTTGGCCATGTGTGCGATAACCTCGGGTGACCTCGTGGGATGGCCGGCGCAACATACTTCAGCACCGCCGGGGGGTCAATTGGGGCGGCCGCCGGCCCTGGCTTCAGGCGCCGGGCGGCCCGTCGTACTTCTTCGCGCCCAGGCCGGTGTCGTACCAACCGGCCCGGTCGGCATAGAAGATGTGATCGTTGGGGTCCAGGTCCGGGGTTTGGTCCAGTCCGCCGGCGGGGACGATCACGCCGCTGCCGTCGCGTTTTTCATGGGGCACCATGCTGCCGCACTGGACGCAGAAGGCGCGCGAGAAACTCTTCGCTTCGGGCAGGTCGAAACGGCGCACCTGATCCTCGCCTTTGAGCCATTCCAGCGCGTCGGCGGCGGCGATCAGATTGGCCGCGTGGGCGGTGCCGCTGAAGCGCTGGCAGCGCGAGCAATGACACAGGTGGAACTGGTGAAACGGGCCGCTGATCCGGTAGCGGACCTGGCCGCACAAACAGCCGCCTTCGTAGGTGGTCATCGGCGCAACTCCTGACTCTGGAGGTGTGTGAGTGCTCACAACGGGTGGTGCCGTAATGAGCAGTTCCGGTTGATTCCAAAAGGGTCTAAACACGCCCTTCCGCCTCGCCGGGCGCCGTCCTATAGTGAAATGCCCGCCGGGTCGTCGCAAGCGGCTTCTTCCTCTGATCTCCTTAATCTATGGCGTTTCGCTTGCGGAGCCGGCGGGGCTCTTTCGCCGCTCCGTTTCGGTCTCGCCGCTCGTCCCTTCCCCCGACTTACCATGATTTTACGACCCGACGCTGGCCGTTTTGAGCGGCCCTCTCCTATGCTGATCCATGTTGAAAGCCATTCCCGGCCGCTGGACGCAGGCCGACTCACTCTGCAAGGAGAGCAGCCATGAGCGACAGATCACATTTCCCTCCCCAGCATCAAGACGAGCAGCCGGGCGACGAACACCGGATGACGCCGGAGCCGCAGTACATACGTGATGAATATCGCGGCTCCGATAAGCTTCTCGGGAAGGTGGCATTGATCACCGGCGGCGACAGCGGTATCGGGCGCGCGGTGGCGCTGCATTTCGCCCGCGAGGGCGCGGATTGCGCGCTGGTCTACCTGGAAGAGGAAACCGACGCACGGGAGACCGCTGATCTGGTCGAAGCGGAAGGCCGCCGTTGCGTGTTGATTCGTGGCGATGTCGGCGATCCCACGTTCTGCCATGAGACTGTCGCCCGTACCCTCAATGACCTGGGCGATATTAATATCGTCGTGAATAACGCGGCGGAACAATACGATTGGAAGGAGATCACCGAACTGGAAAACGACCAGCTCGAACGCACCTTCCGCACCAATGTGTTCAGCCATTTCTATCTCACCAAGGCGGCGCTGCCGCACCTGCACGAGGGCGACACGATTATCTCCACGTCCTCGATCAATGCGTTCAAAGGCAACCCCACGCTGCTCGACTACACCGCCACCAAAGGCGCGGTACAGGCGCTGGTGCGTTCGTTCGCGACCGCGCTGATCAGCAAGGGCATCCGCGTTAACGCGGTAGCCCCGGGGCCGATCTGGACGCCGCTGATTCCGGCCAGTTTCGATGAAGAGAAGGTCGCCAAGTTCGGCGGGCAGGTGCCGATGAACCGGGCCGGGCAGCCGTGTGAGGTGGCGCCGGCTTATGTCTATCTGGCGAGCGCCGACAGCTCCTACGTCAGCGGCCAGACCCTGCACGTCAACGGCGGGGTGATCCTTAACACCTGAGCGGCCCATGGGTGCTAGAATCCGCGCCCATGAAACGGATCCTCGCCCCCATGGAGGGTCTGGCGGACTTCTGGGTGCGCCGGGCCCTCACCGATGTCGGCACCTACGACTGGTGTGTCAGCGAGTTCGTGCGCGTCAGCGGCGAGCTGTTGCCGCCCCGTGTCTTCTACCGCTGGTGCCCGGAGCTGCGCGATGGCGCCCGCACCCGTTCCGGCACCCCGGTGCATCTGCAGTTGCTGGGCTCGGACCCGGTGAGCATGGCGGACAACGCCGCCCAGGCGGTGGCACTGGGGGCGCCGGCCATCGACCTCAATTTCGGTTGCCCGGCGAAGATCGTCAACCGCCATGGCGGCGGCGCCATCCTGCTGGATGAGCCGGAGCGGGTGCACGCGGTGACCCGGGCGGTGCGCGCGGCGGTGCCCGAGCACATACCGGTGTCGGTGAAAATGCGGCTCGGCAACGAGCACATGGATCTGGCGCTGGATAACGCTCTGGGCGTGCAGGAGGCCGGCGCCGCCTGGCTCACCGTGCACGGCCGCACCAAGCGGCAGGGTTACCGGCCACCGGCCTATTGGGACCGGATCGGCGCCATCCGTGAGCGGGTCACTCTGCCGGTGATCGCCAACGGCGAAATATGGACCCTCGAGGACGCCCGCCGCTGCCAGGCGGAGAGCGGTTGCCAGGATCTGATGCTGGGGCGCGGCGCGGTGGCCAACCCGTTGCTGACCCGCGAAGTGGCGGGCGGCGAACCCGCCGGCTGGACGGAAGTGCTGGCGGTATTGCGTGCTTTCGGCGCCGATATCGTCGGCACCGGCAGCGAGGCGCAGCTGTGCGGCCGGGTCAAGCAATGGCTCAGCTACAGCCGCCGGCGCTGGCCGCAAGCGGGGCCGCTGATGGAGTCGGTGAAGCGCGAGACGCGGCTGGCGGATCTGCGCGCCATTCTGGAGCGCGAGTCAGGGGGAAACAACGACGGCCA
>Ga0098052_1002993_pt1 | contig 10085 bp, 10 predicted proteins | sample 15_taG_FD_81591 | JGI IMG/M metagenome (GOLD analysis project Ga0098052, IMG submission 81591) | Marine viral communities from the Subarctic Pacific Ocean - 15_ETSP_OMZ_AT15312 metaG | ecosystem: Environmental > Aquatic > Marine > Oceanic | place: Pacific Ocean | collected 2015-01-18 | reverse complement strand
GGTGATTTTATCCATAGGTTTCTCCCTTGCTGCGAGCTGTTGCATTCAGGCGATGCACGAGACTGATCCGAAATGTTCGATCAGCAATTCGGTCAATGCGCGGACTTTCCGGTCGGGATGCTGTGATGGCGGGCGGACAACGTACATTCCCGCCATTGGAATAGGATAACGTTGCATCACGCGAACCAGCGCCCCCGATGCAATATGTCCGGCGATAAGGCCATCCGGAAGGTAGGCGACGCCAAGTCCGGCAAGGGCTGCGGCGACAAGTGCGGTTCCGTTGTCTGCTTTGAAGCGCCCCTGCGGGCGAACCGTGATGACCTTGTCACCATCCATAAGCTGCCATGCCTCATTTCCCTTCATAAGAGCCTGATGGGATTGCAATTCTTCCGGCGTATCGGGCGCGCCATGTTCTTTGATATAGTCCGGGCTTGCGACAACCGTTCCGTAAATCGGGCCAACACGCCGTGCGATCAGGTTTGAATCTTCAAGAAATCCGAGGCGTATTGCGCAGTCAAATCCTCCCGATATGAGATCGACGACCTGATCGCTGTAACACGTATGGAGATGAAGCAGCGGATGGCGCACAGCCAATTCCGCCAGCACCGGAGCAAAGTGATCTGGCCCAAAGGAAAGCGGCACCGAAACGCGCAGCACGCCACATAGCTGACCCGAGGGTAATAGCACTTCTCTGGCCGAATTAATCTCGGCGCAGGCTTTGGCCGCATGGTCCCGGAACATGGCCCCGGCCTCGGTCAAAGAAGCCCCGCGTGTTGTGCGCGTCAGAAGCTGGATACCCAGTTCGGCTTCAAGTCGGATCAGCCGCCGACTAACGACGGATTTGGACACGCCAAGCCGCCGTGCGGCAGGTGAAACACCACCAGCATCAGCAACTTCTACAAAAGTCTGTAAATCATCTAAATCCAATTTAGCGTCCCTGATTTTGCGACACAGCGTAGCAAACTTGGTCGGTAGTGCAACCCTGACCGGTATGACAGTTTTGGCAGTGCAGCAACCGAAAAGAAGCCTTTCGGTAAACCACCTTCAATATGGCAGCAAAGGATCGTCATGACTTTTCGCAATGGCCTCGATTCGCTTCTTCGCCCCGAAGATTCGGTGCTCGTTCTTATCGATCACCAGCCCTATCAGCTTGCAAATCTGAACAGTCACGATCCCCATATGGTGATCAACAATACAGCTGGGTTGTCAAAGGTTGCCAAGGCGTTTGGTGTGCCAACCATCCTGACAACCGTGATTACCGCCCAAGGCGGTCGTCTTTTCCCGCAGATTACGGATGTCTTCCCCGGGCAAGAAATCATTGACCGGACATTGATTAACACCTGGCAGGACCAGAAAGTGGTCGATGCGGTCAAGGAAACCGGGCGCAGGCAGCTGATCATTGCCGGTCTTTGGACCGAAGTCTGTGTCGCGATGCCAACCATACAGGCGCTTGGCGAAGGCTGGGATGTGACTGTGGTGACCGATGCCTGTGGCGGTGTTTCGGTCGAGGCGCATCAGGTCGCGATCCAGCGCATGATTGCTGCCGGGGCAAATATGATGACCTGGCTGGCCGTTGCATCCGAATGGCAACGCGACTGGGCCCGGACCGAACATATTGTCGAGCTGGCAGAGATACTCAAGGACCACGCCGGCGCAAGCGGTAGTGCTTTCCTGTGGGAACAGCAATTGCTTAACACGCCGGTAACAGACACCCGGGGCTGATCCGGGGCGGGGATGACGAATGCCCCCGCAAAGCTGGCTTTTGGCGTGTTTCGTCATCCCCACTTTTGTTTCCGCCGCCTGACCGGTGATCAGTTTAACGGGCATTGCCGACGCATCGAACTTCATTCCGCTGGCCATCGATTGGCAGGGCCACGCCCGCAGTCATGGCTGCAATCTGCCGAAATCGTGAAGGGGGTGCGCGCTACCCCATTCACCAAAAGCGGGCTTTGCCCAAACAGAAGCGCGTTTTTAACCAAGGAAAGGACCTGCCAGATGGCAAGCGAGAAAATCCGTAATCCCCATACCGACCAACTTCTGACGCCGCAAAATTCGGCCCTGATCGTCATTGATTATCAGCCGATCCAGGTGTCTTCGATCCGTTCGATGCCCCGCGAAGAACTGGTCTTCAACATCACCAGTGTTGCCAAGGCTGCGGTCAATTACGACCTGCCGATCGTTCATTCGACCGTCAATGTCGAAACCGGTCGCAACAAGCCACCGATTCAGGAACTTCAGGACGTGCTTGGGCATTTGCCGACCTATGATCGTACCTCGATCAACAGCTGGGAGGACACAGGGTTCAAGGAAGCCGTCAAGGAAATCGGGCGTCCTAAACTGATCATGACCGCCCTTTGGACCGAGGCCTGCCTGACCTTCCCGGCACTTGATGCCATTCAGGAAGGTTATGAAATCTATGTACCGGTTGATGCGGTTGGCGGTACGTCGCTTGCCGCCCACGAAGCTGCACTTCGTCGCATGGAGCAGGCCGGGGTGAAGCTTATCAGCCGTGTGCAGATGTATTGCGAACTCCAGCGGGACTGGGCGCGCGAGGTAACGGTTCCCGGTTTCATGGGCGTTTTTGACAATTATGACGGTTTCAACGTCGAAAAGGCGACCGAGAAATAAATAGGCCAAAGCGTCTGTTAAGGCATCTGTCAAAAACGGTTGGCAAACGATGGCGGCGACCAGAAACCTGTTCGTCGCCATTCGATCAAGGAGAAAATCAGTAAATGAGCAACCTGTTTATCGTCGTCGGGCTGAAGGCCAAGGCGGGAAAAGAGGACGAACTGCGTCGCGATCTGGCGGAAGTCGTCGAACCATCGCGCAAAGAAGACGGCAATATCCGCTATGACCTGTTTGAAGATCGGGACGAGCCCGGATGCTTTGTGTTCGTTGAAGAATGGGAGTCGATGGAAGCACGTAGCAAACATCACGAACAGGGTCCCCACATTCAGCACTTTCACGCCAATGGTGTGCGCAATGTCGAAAAAACGGAATTCGCACGCCTGTTAAAACGGGTCGTCTGATACCACTTTGCCCCGTCCGAATGGTGGCAACAGGGGTGAAAGCATCGTGCATTTGACGTTGTTGCCACATCAACGACGTCAATATTCCGTCGGACAGCGCCTGGCTGCTTTCATCATTGCCTTCGCTGCCACCCGGTTTGGATATCGGAACGGGGGAATTGATGTTTCCCCTTTTGATGGAAAGCAGCGGATATCGCAGGCCACATCTGAAAGTTGTGCTTTTCCAAATGTATACCCGGCTTGAAAAGGTCTGCTGACCTGCACATATCCTTATATAACGGGCAAATCCGACAAGCCCTTTTATATGGCCGATCCGGCCGGGAGGTGTCAGGTGAAGAACTGGATTCGTCTTCCGAACAGCGAAGGCAATTGCGTTGCAGCATCCAAGAATGCCGCAGGTTCAACAAATTCCCCATCCGTTACCGTTCATGAACGCGAAATAGGGCGTAACGGGTTCCTTGGGCCATCAGCCCACATTTATCATAAACACCCACCGGCAGGCTGGGCCTCGTTCGAAGGGCCGCTTCGACCGCGGGCGTTCGATCTGAACAAGTTGGCCGCCGGGCCGGATTGCCCGTTGCAGGCGCGCCGTATTGTGCATAATGCCGTGATGGAAGTCCGCTATTGGCGGCTGGATGGCAAAATGCATGCGCTGGCGCGCAATGCCGATGGCGATACGCTGGCTTTTGTTCACAATGGCAGCGGCGCGCTTTATTGCGATTACGGCCACATGCCGTATCGTGATGGGGATTACATCCTGCTGCCACGCGGCACGGCCTGGCGGTTCGAGGCAACCGATCCGTCCGAATTCCTGTTTATCGAGGCCACCAACGATGCCTTTGGCCTGCCAAACGACACCCAGTCGGCAGGTCATCCGTCGATCAACCCGACCAGTTTCGAAGTGCCGCGACTTGATGACAAATTCCGTGCCCAGCAGGACGAAGCCTATTGGGAAATTCACATCAAGCGTCGCAATGCGATTTCGACCCTGACCTATCCCTATAATCCGCTGGATGCAGTGGGCTGGCAGGGCGACCTGAGTGTCGTAAGGTTGAACTGGCGCGACTTGCGACAGGACCGCCAACCGGGCCAACCGGTGCCGCCCGCGGCACACAGCACCTTTGTCGCCAACCGGTTTGCCATCAGTACCTTTGTGCCGAAAATTGGCGAAGGTGAATCAGGGACGCTTCGCGTGCCGTTTTATCATTCGAACGAGGATTACGACGAGTTCATCTTCTATCACCGGGGCGAGTTTTACAGCCGGGGCAATATCAAGCCCGGTATGGCAACCTTCCACCCCAGCGGTTTCCCGCATGGGCCGCATCCGTGTTCCTATCAGAAAACCATGATCAAGGTGCCGGTTGAAACCGACGAGGTGGCGCTGATGATCGACTGTGCCGACATGGTCAATATCGATGAAAGCATCCCCGATGGCGCGGAATGGAAGGCTTATGTCAATACCTGGGAAAAGGCGAAGGAAACACTTTGATGTTCGATCTGACCCCGGGCGCAGGGGGCAAAAGTTGTTTTGGGGCGGATTTCTGCACTTTTGCGGTTATTGATCATTGATCTTCCGGCCTGTTTGACCTATCCGAAGCGTTAAGGGTTTCATCAGCTTGTCCCGGTAACCTGCAAGTTCGCAAAACCGGTTCCTTTGTCGTGGACTGGCCTGCGCGTTAGTATAAGCTTGGCAGCGGTACTGATGGCGTGAGCTGAGAGCGCGAAAGGCCAAAAGCAGATGGACCGAAGAATAGATTAGTCGGGATGGGTTGATCAAAGCCGAGAATGACCAGACAGCAGCTTGCAAATAAAGGGGCAGGTAGTTCCCCCAAAATCGGTGCAGGGCAGCCCGATGCCTTGTCCTGTTTGCCCGCATCTTTTGCGTCGCGCGGCGTACGGACACCATTCACGACCAAAAGCTTGCGCTATTCGCGCGTATTGATCGGCCAAAGCGGTCGCACGCTTGTCAGTCTTCCGGGGCTTTCGGGCGGGCTTGGCACCTATGAAATGCCGCTTGAAACCCTGCGCGAGGTTTTTGATCTGTCGGTTCATGACCGGATGCTGTTTGACCGGTTGATCACACTTGAAAAATTCACCCCGGAAATGGTGCGCGAACATGCGCGCGCGGTGGCGGTCACCGGTGTTGGCGGTGTTGCGCTGGCCCGTGCCGGTATTACCGGCAACAAGGACGAAAAGGCTGCACGTGAACTGGGGCAACTGACGCTGCTCTATCAGGCGCTGCGCCAGCTTGGCGGCAATGACGTTCAGGACATGAAGCGCGAAGACCTGCTGACCATGGATGGTCAGATCAGGGCGCGCAAGGCGCTGAACCGTTTTGCGACATCGACCGGTTTGGAAAATGATTCGATCATCGATACCCTGGGCGACTGGAGCATCCTGAGCGCGCCGGTAGGCCTTGCGATAGAGGGTTGCGAAGGGCCGCTGCGTCATTTGACATTCGGTTTGCAGAAACTTGCCGGCGAGGTCGAGGAATGGTCGATTTCCGAACAATCCGATTTCCGCTTTATGGCGACCCGCGTGATCAATGCCGCCAGCGCCACAAAGGACCATGCCTTGCGGTTGCTGCGCAAGATTGATTTGTGGAACAATGAACTGGGCAAGGTCCTGCAAGACTGGGCCAAGGCCAAGGAAGATATGCAAAAGCATATTGACCGCTTGTGGTGGGTGCTTGACGGGTGGCAGGAGCTGATTGATCTGTGGCGGTCGCGTCCGCAACATGATCGGGTACGCCAGCGCGAGATTGTCGAGGAAATCGCAAGTTTTGCGCCGGTCCTGCCGATCGAGGCACTAGAGAAAATTGAATATGAATTCTGGGTCGATGTCCGTGTTAACCAGATGTTGTGGGCGTCCGAGTTGCGCAAACTGGGCAGTGGTGAAATTGACGCCGACATGGTCGACCGGCTGGAGCGGTTCCGGAGGCAGTCGGCGTGAAGGTTGAAAATGCCGCTAATATGGGTGTTTCCCAGCTTGGTGATCTGTTTGAATCGCTGAGCAGTTCGGAAATTGCCCGCTTTACCCGCGCAATCGAAAGTGACCGCGCCGATCCCAAGCTGCCGCTGCCGCATGAACAGATTTTGCAAATCCTGCGCCCGCGTCTTGCGTCGCTGAAGCCTGAACGCTATCCGACGCCGATGCGCCAGTTCTGCGATCCTTTCGAAGATCTGCTGACTTCGGCGCCACCGGTCGAGAAAAGTATCCGTATCAGCCGTTCATCCCTGATGCCGATCTGGAAGGTGGTCGAGGCCACGGGCGGCCCTGACATGACCAAGGCGATTGCCGATATCGAAAAGGCGGCGGCCAAACGTGATCAGGATATGCTTGAACAGGCAGAACGCCGGATGTGGAAGCTGGCGTCGGTGTGTATTGCGCAGGAAATCGAAAATTCGCTGAACGGGGTCAAGACCGAACGCGCATTGGCAACGCGGCTTGGTTCGCGCAGCCATCTTCCCGCATTCGAGCAGATCGGCAAAATCCTGAATGTTGGCGAAGAAATCACTGCGATGCGCAAACGGTTCCCATCGGCCCCGATCAGAAGTCTGGGCACGGCCGATATCAGTTGGCTGCGCGACCGGTTTGTTGAGATTTCCGAAGAAAAACCGGGATACGAGCCGGTTTACCTTTTGGCTGTTCTGGCCCGGCTGCTTCGGCCAAGCGAACTTTTCAAACTGATCCGCGTGCTATCAAGCAAGGCCGATGACCGAACGATTTCCAGCACCAATCTTGCGACCACCGGTGATCTGATCATTGATCTTCTGGCGGAAACCGTGATCGAGATCGAACAGGGGGTCGGTGCGGGCAAGGGCGAACATCACATCCTGTCGCTTGCGCGCTGGTATGCGTCGGAATTTACCCGCATCACGCGTGAATTTAACATCCGCAAGGATGGCCGCTGGGGCGAGAAGCTTCTGGAAACGCGTCGTCGGGTGTCCAAGGCGATGGCCAATACCATGTTTGGTGCCAGCCCTGATCGCATCATCGATGCCCTGCCGCAGATCGAAACCAAGCAGGGCCCGGGTTCCGGCCGACAGGGTGTGCGTCCGATCTTTGCCCAGCCCTTTGACGAGGAAAAGGTTCTGGCCGCCGAACAATCAGCCGAGGCGATTGCCGAAACCGCGCGCATTTCGCATGTCCTGGCGGCGCAAAGTTCGGCGACAAAGGCGGTGGTGGAGCTCAAGAAAAAGCTTAACCAGATCGGGCGTGCCGGGGTGGATGGCATGGGGCGGCTTGATGCCGACGAACTGGATAATGCCCAGCGCAATATGATGGCGATTGTCCGGCTGCTTGAAATCATCGATGGCCCCGAAGAAGCCGATCTTCTGCGCCGTCGCGGCATGAATGCGCTGCGCGCGCTTGAGGGCAGAAAGGCAAGTTGAGCCTGCCTTTTATGCCGTCAGTTCTTCCTGTTTTTTGCGCTGATCAAGCCAGGTCATGAAAGCCCGGATTTTCGGATTGCGTGACCGGCCGACCGGACTTGTCGCGTAATAATGAAACGGGCTTGCGCGTGGCGGGCCAAAGGGGGCAACGATCCGGCCATTGACCAATTCATCCTCGATCGCGAATGTCGGCAGCAACGCCACCCCAAGGCCTGCGATGGCGGCTTGCATCGCCATGGTGAAATGTTCGAACTTCGGACCGTTTTCCCCATCAATATCGGTAAGGTCACTTGCGGCCAGCCAGTCGCTCCATCCGCGGGGGCGGGTTGCTATGTGTAAAAGTGAATAATCACGAAGATTATTTGGTTTTGGTGAGTAATCGAGATTCTCGATCAGCTTCGGGCTGCAGATCGGGACCATTTCCTCGCCATGCAGCAAATGCGCATCCAGCCCCGGCCAGTTGCCATCGCCAAACAGCACCGCAATATCGATCTGTTCGCGGTCAAAATCGGGAATGCCGATCCGTGAAATGAAATTGATGACGATATCGGGGTGGCGGCCGCGAAAATCGGGCAGCAACGGGATCAGACAGCGTGACCCGAAAGTCGGCGGGGCGGCAATGGTCAGAACCCCGCCCTCGGCTCCGCCAGACAGGAATGTCAGGGTGGCGGTTTCCAGCTGATCAAGTGCGGGGCGGATTGCCTGCAAATAGCTTTCGCCCTCGACTGTCAGGACGAGGCGCTGCTTCTGGCGGGCAAACAGTTTGCAGCCCAGCCAGTCTTCAAGCCCCTGTATCTGTCGGCTGACCGCACTTTGCGTCAGGTAAAGCTCCTCGGCGGCGCGTGATGCGCTGCCAAAGCGGGCGGTCTGTTCAAAGCAACTGAGTGCTTTCAGGCTCGGAATGCGGCGGCTCATGATCTGATTGCTCGAAATATGGCGATATTTGCGTTTTATCTGGGCTTGTTGTCGCTAGTTTATGAGTTTTACGCATAAACTATATCCGATTTATCATTTGCAAGCTTGCCTGCCAATCCCTAGCTTCAGCCCAGAAGCGATAAGCTTTCAGGGATGATGCCGTCTCGCCCTTCTATGGCGTCATCCCTGCTTTGGTTTCAAAAATTTCATAAGGGATCAGGACAATGGCAGGCCGCGCACCTTTTCACTGGGAAGACCCGCTGCTGATTGAAGATCAGCTGAGCGAAGAAGAACGCATGATCCGTGACGCGGCGCGCGCCTATTGTCAGGAAAACCTTCAGACCCGTGTTCTCGAAGCCAACCGGCACGAGATTTTCCATCGCGAGATCATGACCGAGATGGGCGAACTTGGCCTGCTTGGCCCGACCATCCCCGAAGAATACGGCGGACCGGGTGTCAACCATGTCGCCTATGGTCTTGTCGCGCGCGAAGTTGAACGTGTTGATAGCGGTTATCGTTCGGCGATGTCGGTGCAAAGCTCGCTTGTGATGCATCCGATCTATGCCTATGGCAGCGAGGAACAGCGCAAGAAGTACCTTCCGAAACTGGCAACCGGTGAATGGGTTGGCTGTTTTGGTCTGACCGAGCCGGATCACGGATCCGATCCGGGCGGCATGAAAACGCGTGCCCGCAAGGCCGATGGCGGTTTCACCCTGTCGGGATCGAAAATGTGGATCACCAACAGCCCGATCGCCGATGTGTTTGTCGTCTGGGGCAAGGATGACGAAGGTGTCATTCGTGGCTTCATCCTTGAAAAAGGCATGAAGGGCCTGAGCGCGCCAAAGATCGAAGGCAAGTTTTCGCTGCGTGCGTCGATCACCGGTGAAATCGTGATGGATAACGTCTTTGTCCCGGCGGAAAACATGCTGCCCAATGCCAAGGGCCTTGGCGGGCCGTTCGGTTGCCTGAACAAGGCACGTTACGGCATTGCATGGGGGGCGATGGGGGCTGCTGAATTCTGCTGGCATGCGGCACGTCAATATACCCTTGATCGCAAACAGTTCGGTCGTCCGCTGGCCGCCAATCAGCTGATCCAGCTGAAACTGGCAAACATGCAGACCGAAATCACCCTTGGTCTTCAGGGCGCGCTTCAGCTGGGCCGTTTGCTGGATGCAGAAAAAGCCGCACCGGAAGCCATTTCCCTGATGAAGCGTAATAACTGCGGCAAGGCGCTTGATATCGCGCGTGTTGCCCGTGACATGCATGGCGGCAACGGCATTGCCGATGAATTCCATGTCATCCGCCATGTGATGAACCTTGAAGCGGTCAATACCTATGAAGGTACGCATGATGTGCATGCCCTGATCCTTGGCCGTGCCCAGACCGGCATTCAGGCGTTCAGCGCCGAGGGCTGAGGACTTCGATTACGGGCGGCACCGATCTTTGGTGTCGCCCTTTTTCCTTTTTGACGACGATCCCAGGATGGAATGATGACCAGCGCGCTTTCTGGACTTCGTGTGCTTGATCTTTCGCGTGTCTTGGCGGGGCCTTGGGCCAGTCAGACATTGGCTGATATGGGTGCCGAGGTGATCAAGATCGAACGTCCGGGTGCGGGCGACGACACGCGTGGCTGGGGGCCGCCCTATGCCAAGGACGTTACAGGTAACGATACCAGCGAGGCGGCCTATTACCTGTAACGTCCTTGGCATAGGGCGGCCCCCAGCCACGCGTGTCGTCGCCCGCACCC
>Ga0098052_1002992_pt1 | contig 10088 bp, 12 predicted proteins | sample 15_taG_FD_81591 | JGI IMG/M metagenome (GOLD analysis project Ga0098052, IMG submission 81591) | Marine viral communities from the Subarctic Pacific Ocean - 15_ETSP_OMZ_AT15312 metaG | ecosystem: Environmental > Aquatic > Marine > Oceanic | place: Pacific Ocean | collected 2015-01-18 | reverse complement strand
GCTCTGTGAATAAAAAATTTAGAAGGGGTTACTAAGTCGTCTGGTGCATCAGTGTTTAAAGTTCCTAATTCCACAAGAACATCACCATCGCCATAAGCTGTAGTTGCCGCATTTGTTGATGCTAAAGTTCCTGCAAAAGATTGAAATTTTCTAGTTCCAAGTGCACATAATTGTCCAGTTGAGTTAAGATTAACTCCTGTTTCTGTAATTGCACCAGTAGTAGAATTTTCGTTAATTACTTTAAATCCTGTTTTTGACCTTACTGCACCACTAAAAGTTGAGTTTGCCATTTTAATTCTCCGTAGTTAAATCATACCATCGCTTCTACGATTGTCTGCTAGGGCAGTTGATATAATTAATTAATCCTAGAAATAATATAAGAGGGGGTAAAAACCCCCTCCCATTCGTACTTTATTACGCTCCCGGTGAACCGAACACGGCTCTCCAGTCAGACCATCCAAAAGAATATCTTTCAGAAGCCTTGAAACGCATATTTCCTGTTTCAAAATCTGGTTCCATAGAAGTTTTTAAAGGTCTTCTTTGAAACATTTTAAATCCAGAGTTTGTCATATCTGTTAAGATAAAGAACGCATCTGTATCAGTTAAATAATGGTTAACTGCATATCCACCCGGAAGTAATCCTAGGCTTTTTGTTGCGTTAATATCATTATCAGCAGTTCCAACTCTTAATTCACTTTTCAGAATTCTCTGAGCAGTAAATGCCAAGTCTTTTGGTACAATCATCTTACGAGCTTGTACAGCAACTGGAATATTTCTGTCATCCACATAACCACCAATTGCAATAATTGCTGTTTCTAGTGAAGTTTCAGAAAGGTCAGCCGCAGTAGATAATTCGTTAGATAAATCGCCTGCACCTAATGAAGGGTGGTCAGTAGCACAAAGCTCTTTACCATCTCCTCCAAGATAACTTGAACTAAATGCATTGTTAAGAACATTAGCCGCTTTCACTTGTTTAGTGTAAGCCATTGAACGTGCTAACGCCGCAGTGTATCTCTTAGATAGTGTATCATAAAGATTATCTTCTACAGCTTCCTCAGTAATTGAGAATGCTAAAGCGATAGTCTCGTGTATGTATCTAGAAGTCCACTGTTCTGCGGCAGTATCATATTCAACTGATGCTCCCTCTGATTTAGTTGGGGCCGCACCAAAGCCAGTAAGAAGAGTTTCCTCTTCAAATGCTCTGTCAGAATTTTCTTCTTGGAAGATTTCTGAGTGTTCACGTTCCCATCTTTTGTACTCCATGCCAAAAAGGGCGTGGAGACCGGGTTCCAACTCTTTTGCAAGTTGGGCTCTATTAATAGCCATAATTTATATCTCCTATACCCCTGCTGTACCTTGGTCGTGTCCTGCTAGTTCATGTTCCCATATAACTACTTCTAACACACCATTTGTACCGTAGGCATTTTTTGGTTCATTGTATAGTCCAAGAATTCGCAATCCTGCGGTTCCTGTACCAGTCGTTCCACTAACTTCATGTTTAGATTGACCTGTAGTAGTGCTTCCGGCAGTTGCAACAATATCAGCTAAATTACCAATATCTGCAAAATCAGCACTTCCTGCTGATTGTACTGCGAAAACAATGTTAGGGTCGCTATAAACATAAGCTGTTACATCAGCACTACCTAGTGTTGCTGTACTTGCTGTCCATTGTCTGCTGAAAACTTGTTCGCCAGATGAATTAACGTAACTGCATCCTGCAAATACGCCTAAAATTCTATCGCCTGCGTCACATTCGTCTATATATCCTGTGCTGAGTAATTTTACACAATCACCAGTAAAAATAGCCGTACTTAAACCACTTGCGATTTTCCATTCAGTTGGTCGAATAGCTCCACCAGAAAGATGTCTTACGGGTTTTAAACCGTTTGGGGCATCTAAGTTTGCCATATTTTATCTCCTGTTAAAGTTATTAAAAACCCAATCAGAAAACTTTAGTCTGAATCTTTCTTTTTACCGACAGATACAGAACTGTTACGCTTTTGTGTTAATGGCATTGATGGATGTTGTTCTTTTAAAATATCAGCTTCAACAGCACTAGTTTGAGATTTCGTTTTATTACGGAAATACTCTTTCTTAGCTTCTGCCATTTCAACTGGTATTTTAGCTAGAACTAAATCACCAGAACCAATTACACCTGCATACTTTCCAGTTTCATGCATTGGGACATCGAAATCGGGGTGTTCATCTTTTTTAACGAATTCATATCCCTCACGCTTACGCTTAGATATGTTTCGAGCGTCATCCTCCCCACCCGCACTCACTCTTAACCATCTGTATTTTACGCTATCAACATTTGGTTTTGGTGCATCTAAATATGAAGGAGGTGTATAAGTTACTTTTCGTTTCTGATGAGACCTAGATGCAGTCCCTTCAGACGTGGTTTTATTATTTTTACTATTCATTTGTGTTCCTCACAAACTTCGCATATTCACTTGGTGGCACACCCAGTTTGTTCGCCATTGCGATTTGGCTTTTGGTCAAAGAGACCCTCTTTGGTGCGGATTGAGCACGGGTTACACCCGCTACGACTTGCTTTGGTTTAGCTTTTGCTGTTTTTGCAGGAAAAGATTCACCGATACGCCTATCGAGTTCTGAGTAATAATCCTCAGATGAAGGATTGTAGCCCTCCATTTTTAATTGTGCGTCTATAGCATAAGCCGCCCCAGTCATTGCCGCATCTTGTCCAAACCATTTGTTTGATTGAGCCCATTGAAGTGCTCTAGGGTCTGGTTGTTGTGCGGGTTGTTGCTGAACTGGTTGAGTTGCTTCTACAGTTGGATAACTTGGAACCGGTTCTGGTTCTTTATCAAACAAATGTTTCTGTGACTCAAGTGTTTTAAGTTCAACTTTAGCATCAGCAATTGATTCTGCGGCATCTAACATTCTGTCAGATTCACCAGACTCATAAGCTGATTTATGTTCAAGGCGAGCTTTTTCCAAAAGTTTATTAGCTGATTCTAATTTAGTATCGTAATAAGTCTTTTGAAGTTTATCATAATCATTATTTAAGGTGTTTTTTTTCTTCAACTCTTCTTCGAGTTGTTGAGTACGCCCATAATACTGATTTCTCTCTTGCTCATAGACACTTGCCTTCTTGACAAGTTCATCTATTCGTCTCTGAAGTCTAGATTTTTTCTTTGGACTTTCTTCCTCTTCTTCATCTGAAGATTTGGTTTCAACTTCCTCCGTTTCCTCTTTTTCTTCTTCAACTTTCGCTTCTTGAGGTTCTTCCTCAATAGCGTCTGTTGCCTCTTCTGGCTCTTGGTCGATATTCTCAAGATTTTCTAATGCTTCTTCTGCATCAAATTCCTTGAGCTTTTCTTCCTTGCCTTCTTCGACAACTTGCATCGGCTTTTTCTTAGCCGAAGAACCGTGTACTACTTGCATAGGTATCTCCTAAGAATAAAAAAAGCCACCAGTACGGGTGGCCTCTTTTCATAGCTAAAAAGCTACTATTAAATATGAAATAATTAACTTATTTCACTAACATCTGGAACTAATCCCAGAATCTCGTCATCGTTCATTATGCGGAGTTCCGCTTGACCGAATTTAAATCTGTGTCCTGCATACTTACCAAACATAACATAATCTCCCTCTTTACACCAAGGAGAAGACATATCATCTCTGTTATACGCATCTTTACCTATTTCAATTACCTTACCTATTGAAGCAATTGCTCTGTGGTCTTCCACAGATTTACTAGGCAAATAAATTCCCATATTTGTTTTATTAGCGACATCTAGTGTTTTAACTAAAATGCGGTGACCAGTTGGTCTTGGGTATTTATCGTTTTTTAATTCTACTTCTTCTAACTTAAAGGTTGTACTACTCATCATCTTCCTCAATATGTTTAGAAGACTCTCTTATCAAATCTCTAGCGATTTGCAAACCTCTTAGTTCACCTACAACCTTAGTATAATTTTCTGGCTGTAGTTTACCATTTGCAAAGGCATCCTTGCGGTCGGTAATTTCATTTTCAATCTTTGTTGAAACGTGTTTAATAAATTTAGTTATTTCCACAAATTAAAATATTCCTTTAAATTTAGTACCTCGTTTTGCGGCTCCTGTGCCTCTAGCTTTTTTAGAAGATGATTTCTTTACACTTCCACCTTTTTTATATTCTGACCAACCGGGGTTTCCTTTTTCTTTATTGTGTTTAATTACATCACTTTTAAAACTTTCTATTGCTTCTTCTTGTGTAATACCTTCTTTTTTCATTTTACGTTTAATAAAACGCATAAAGTTAGGGTCATTTAAATCATAGTCAGCGTTAGGTAGTATAAAACGTGATTTGCCTTTTTCTTTTTCAGCCATTAAAATACACCTTTAAATTTTGTTCCTCTAATTGCCGCACCAGTTCCCCTAGCTTTTTTAGATGAAGACTTAGCTCTTTTTTTAACGGAACCGCCTCTTTTCATTTTAACGTATCCGCCTTTAGCTTTATTCATTTCTTGATTAACATCATAACCAAATTTACCTAAACCTGCTGTTGTTGCTAATCCTAAAGCAATAGCTATTTTTTTCTTTGTAGACATACCCGGTTGATTACCTAATGAATTAAAAATCTTTTTTTGTTTGTCTGTTAAATCATTGTATGTTTTATTTGCTTGTGTTGTTAATGTTGAAACTTTGTCTTTTTCTTGTTTAACAAATTTTTTTTCATCAGATTTATATTTTGATTTTTTCTTTTTATACTTTTTTATTGCCTCTGGTATTGCCGTTAATACTGTTTTAAAAAAACCTTTTTTATTTAGTTTTGGTGGTTTTAGTTTTTTTTCTTCTGCCATTATTTACTCCTAATATATTTCTTTTTTTTGCTTTTTTTCATTTTTACAAATGAACTTGATTTATAAGGTTTTCGTTTTCGTTGTTTTTTAACGTAACCACCTTTTTTTAAATTTTTTTCATCTTCAATTAATTCATCCATCCAATTACTTGGTGGCATAGAATTATCATCTGTAGATGACTCTTCATTTTTTTTAGTTTCTTTTTTCTTATCTTTTTTCTTTTCTTTTTTCTTTTCTTTTTTATCTTTTTCTTCAAATTCTTCTTCAGTCTCTCCCCATAATGCATCAATTAAACTACCACCAAATTTCCAAACATCTGAAACAACTCCAGTTTCGTCACCACCAGTTATTTTATTTACAGCCTCAGTAACACCGGGAGTAAAGTATGTTGCTTGGTTTAAACCTTCTTTGGGGTCTAATAAATATGGAGCAGTTATTGAAGGCCCTACAACATTACTCCACACTCCCCCTTTAGGAGTAAATTTACTACCAGTAGCTAAATGTTGTAAATATTGTGGCACACTGCCTAAAGTTGTATTAGCAATTTTATTTACTCCTTTATTAAATAAATTAATACCACCTCTAACAACATTTTGACCTGTAGGTGAATTTAAAAATCTTGCCCCTGCACCTAATGCGGCAATGCCTCCATAATATAAAGCGGGTGGAACAAAAATTGGCATTACTCTTTACCTTTTTTCATTTGTTCTTTTGCCATATCACTCATTGTTTTTTCTCTTGCTAAAGATTTATTTGCTCTAGAGCGAAGTGCATCTCTCTTCTCGTTAGACTCAATTTTTTGTTGGTCTAGTGCTATATCAGACTCTGCCTTTGCTCTATCTAACTCTAATTTAGCTATTTCTATTTGTGCATCAGCCGCTTGATTTTGTTCTTTCATAGCTAACTCACGACTTCTATCTTGAGCTCGTTGTTGAGTATCCATTGCTTTTCTTTGTGCTTCTTGTTCTTTAATTTGTAAATCTTTCATTGCAATCTGTACTCTTGGGTCTTGCATCTGCTGTTGTTGTTGAGCCATCTGTGCTTGCTGTTGTGCCGCTTGAGACATCTGCATTCCTGCTTGAGCTTGCATCTGTGCAATTTGATTTTCTGTTTCTATTGGTAATTCTTCGTAGTCTTCATCTTTGCCCGGATTAGCTCTATCGTACTCTGGAGCCGGTGGTAACTCTGCACCAGTCTGAGCCATAATCATTGCTCTGTATTTGTGAGCCATATGCTCTTGAATGTGTGCCGTTATATTACCCGCTAATGCCTGTGCAACCTGTGGAGATTGTGGTGTCATTGTTGGGTCTTGCATCATTGATTGGTGTACAGCAATGTGTGCATCGTGGTCTTGCGATGCGAAAGCCTTCACTGGTCTACCATACATCATTGCATAGTTTTCTGTTGCCGGGTCTTTTCGTTTTGCTCCTGCCTCTGGTAGAAGCATATCATCAATATTCTTAACATCCAGTGCCTCATACAATCTCTTGTAGGCTTCCTTCATATCATGAATTTGTGGAGCCGCCGCCGCCGCTTGCAATTGTGTTTGTGCAAGTAAAACTCTCTGTGCTGTAGAGAATATGTTCGGGTCAGACACGGGAACAATATCAATTCTATTATCAAAATCTTTTTTGAATACATACCGAGTATCATTCTCAATACTGTAGGGATAATAGTCTGGTAGGTAATCTTTATTTATTCTTGATATTATTTTAAATTCTTCTCTCTGTGCTTTGTGTAATCTCTTATGAATAGAGGACATAACTTTAATACCCTGCTCTAAGAGAGCTATGGTAGTTCCTACAGGTGCTTGTGAATTCATATCACCCGCCTGCATATCAGTTATTGCCGCTAGTCTTCTTCCCTCTTGTGTCATTGAACCAAGAAGAGCAAAGAGTGTTTGTGATGGTTCTTTAAATGGTAGAGGTACAATAGACTTTCTTATGTCATCGCCGTATCCCTCAACATCTCTAAACTCACCAAAACCAACAGGCTGTTCTCCTTCTACCCTCATGCCTCTAGCTTTAAAGCCACCCGGTAAGTTGGAGAACTGTCCTGCATCAACCAAGGAGCGAAGAATGGTTGTTACGGATTTCTGTAAGTTACCAAGTAAATGAACATAGCCTAAACCATAAAATCCAAAACCCGGTAAAAACTTGTAGTGTACAAAGTGTTGTATTCTTTTATAATTTTCATCATCATCTAAAAAGTTTTGACGAATAGATAAAACTTGTTTTGTTTCTTTGCATATGCTGACAATGTGCGGACAAGCAAAATCTTTTTCGTGACCCGGAATATCAATGTCAACGTGCATTTCTAGAATAGTGTATCTTCCATCCTTCTGATAACTCTTTGATGGTGTAATACCTTCTATGTCTTGTATCTTTTGTGTAATGTCATTGGAGTCATCCTCTTCGGGATTCATTTCCATATCAACATCCATGTAAAAACCATTTGCCATCCTCTTACGCAATTCGTTTTCTGTGTATCGTAGTATGTGTGTATATCTTCCAGACGTTCTTAAATCTGTTGTGTTGTAAGAAATAACAAAATCAGTAATAGGAATAAATTTTGCAACTGGTCTCTGTAATGCTTCATCGTAGTATACTTTCTTAAAGCAACTACCAACAATAGGAAGATAGAAAAGCATCTGGTCAAAGTCATCAAAGTATTCCTCCATTGACTCTGTAATTTGATAGTTAAGAAACTCTTTTACTCTGCTTGATTGCTTAACAACTTCATCTGTTCTCTCCCCAATAATTTTTGTTTTTACTGGGCCATCAGCAGGAAATAATTCTTTTATTGCCTGTGATTGAAATTGTACTGCACCCTCAATCATCATTGGATGATGTGCTGAACAAGCACCGGGGAATGGTTTCGTTGTGTCTTCTATTTTAAGACCAAGTAAATCCATACCCTTCTTAATTGTTTCTTCGTAATCTTTTCTGCTATTTAAGTCAGCATCAAAGGCATCTAGTAATTCACTAGAAATTTCACTTAGCTCCTCATCACTCATGTCTTCGGCAAGGTTATCAGAAACTTCTACAGTTTCCTCCACTGGCTCACCCTCTGCAATGATTGTGACTTCTTCTTCAAGAAGTGGGTCTACAGACCCAAAAGGAGTAATTGCCATTTAAAATGTTCCTTTAAAACTACCGCCTCTTTTAGCCGCTCCCATACCTCTAGATTTTTTAGAAGATTTTTTAGAAGACTTCTTAACACTTCCGCCATCTTTATATTTTAAACCCATATTTTTTTTACGAGCAGTTGCCATACCACCCATAGCCATTTTTGAGTCTTTTGCTACATCTTGTACAAAATCTAATCCCTGTCCAATTCTTTTTTTAGTAGATTTAACTCCGCCACCTAATATTTTAGATAAACTAAAATCACCAGATTGAAACTGATTGTATATTTCTCTAGCCATACCTTCAGCAGGCGTTCCTATAACTGCCGCTTTGATAGTAGACATAATTGGTTTTTCTTTAAAATTTCTAACTAAGTTTGGAACATCAAGTGATAAAATTGATTTTACTACACCTTTTTTTCCTTTTACTTTTTCGTCTGCCATTTTATACTCCTAATTTTTTCATTTCGTTTGCGAGCTCTTCGGCTCTGTTTTTTGTTTGTTTTGCCCAACGTGAGTCGAGCATCTCAATAGAAGCACCCTCAAAATTATTTGATGATAAATTTTTCCACATATTTTTGAACTTACTAACCCCAGTAGCCCCAAGTTGAAAAACCATTTCTGTTATAATATCCTTCGCTTCTCCCTTTATATCAGAGCATCCAAATTCAGTACATAGTCTATTTGCTGAATCTTGTGCACTCTTCAAATCCTTTTTAAATATATCCGTTAAATACTCCTCAGAGTATTCCTTTCCGTCTTCCCAGAATTCCTCCACGCATAGATGGCCGTAGCCCACGGTTCTCTTATCTAGGGTATCCTTGTATACGGAGTTTCGAAAACCCTCGTGTCTCTTTACTCTATCCTCTAGTGATTCCATTACCAGTAACTTCCTTTCGGGCCTGTTGCCTCTTCCATTGGGACATCCTGCGGGTGATTAACTAGCCACCCCTTACGCAGTCTCAGTAGAGCCTGTGTTGTTGAGTCGACTAAGTCGTCATGCTTCGTATTCGGAAACATAGCGAACTGGTTCATCACGTCTGCTGACTCATCCGTATCGGGAGCCCAAACTCTTCCCCCCTCGAATAGAGGGGCCACGGAGTGTACTCTCGCCAGTTTATCCATCTTCTTTGGATTGAATGGCGTAATTGGTATACCCGTTCTCATTAACTCTTGCACGAGTGACCAACCACTCGCCTTTGCCTCGACTAATACTAAGTCTGGCTGATGCTCATTGTATAGATGCACCGATTGATTTTTTAATTCGGGGAAGGTTAACTTCTCCCTAAATGAATCTATCAAGTAAAGATTGTATCCACCCTCACCAGAAAAGACACCCCACGTTGTACACGCAGAGTAATCCGATGTTTCGGTAACAGTGTAGGCTGTATCCCACGATTGCAAGATGTAATCCATCTCTGGTGGGTTCTCTCTTGTCCACGTCTTCCACCACCACCTCTTGATGATGTTACCCTCCTCAACCGAAGGTTTCTGTGCGTACAGAGATGACCACTCCCGTGTGCCAACTGTCTTCTTTATTTCTTGTAATCTCTCTAGTGGATAGGAGTCTTCCCACAGTGGGTCACCCTCACTGAGACCAAGCATATCAGCCGCTCTATCATTTAGGATTGCCGGAAACTCTACAACATCCCAACCCTCGTGTCCTGTCTCCTTTAAAATCCAACCGGCCAAGTCATCCTCGTGCCACCGTGTTTGGATTAGTATAACAGAGCCGTTAGGCATCAATCGTGTGTAGGCTGTTGCCCTATACCAGTCCAGAAGGTTCTTCCGCATTGCCGCAGAGTCTGCCTCCTCTCTTCCCTTGATGGGGTCATCAATTAATAGTAGGTGAGCACCACGACCCGTAATTGCCGAGCCTGCACCCACGGCGTAGTATACGCCGCCCTGCTTCGTATGAAATCGTCTCACACTAGCTGAGTCCGTTGATAACTCCGCATTGGGAAATATATCCGTGTATCTCTTGTCTTGCAGTTGATTACGAACTTTTCGCCCGAAGTCATCTGCCAAGTCCTGTGCGTAGGTTGAGCAGATAATATACTTATCTGGGTTTCTGCCCATGTACCAAGCCGGAAAGAATTCTGAAGTTAGAATAGACTTGCCGTGTCTTGGTGGCATGAATATTGCTAGCCTCT
>Ga0098052_1002982_pt1 | contig 10123 bp, 10 predicted proteins | sample 15_taG_FD_81591 | JGI IMG/M metagenome (GOLD analysis project Ga0098052, IMG submission 81591) | Marine viral communities from the Subarctic Pacific Ocean - 15_ETSP_OMZ_AT15312 metaG | ecosystem: Environmental > Aquatic > Marine > Oceanic | place: Pacific Ocean | collected 2015-01-18 | reverse complement strand
GCCAGAGCCAGAGCCAGAGCCAGAGCCAGAGCCAGAGCCAGAGCCAGAGCCAGCCGCGAAGCCTGCGCTTCAAGAGAAGCCGGTATCCGAAAAAGGCGAGAAGAAAGGCTGGTTTGCGCGCATCAAATCTGGCCTGGGGAAAACCCGCGCTAATCTTACTGACGGCTTGGCCGACCTGTTCCTTGGCAAAAAGCATATCGATGACGAGCTGCTGGAGGATCTGGAAACTCAGCTGCTCATGGCCGATGTGGGCATCGAAGCGACGAGCGAAATCATCGAGCGCCTTGAGGCACGGGTTTCCCGCAAAGAGCTGAATAATCCCGAAGCGCTCTATCGCGGCCTACAGGAGGAGCTGGCCGCGCTGCTGGCACCCGTGTCTGCGCCGCTCAGCTTCGAGAAAGAGAGCGACGGCCCCTTCGTTATTCTGGTGGTGGGGGTCAACGGCGTGGGTAAAACCACCACCATCGGCAAGCTCACCCAGCGTTTCCAGCGCGAAGGCAAGAGCGTCATGCTGGCAGCCGGGGATACCTTCCGTGCGGCGGCGGTGGAACAGCTTAAAGTGTGGGGCGAACGCAACAGTGTACCGGTGATTGCTCAGCACACCGGGGCTGACAGCGCCTCGGTGATTTACGACGCAGTGGCGGCCGCCAAGTCTCGCGGCGTAGATGTGCTGATCGCCGATACCGCCGGGCGGCTGCACAACAAGAGCCACCTGATGGAAGAGCTGAAAAAGGTGCACCGTGTGATGCAGAAGCTCGATGACACGGCGCCCCACGAGGTCATGCTCGTGCTGGATGCAGGCACGGGGCAGAACGCAATTTCCCAGGCCACTACTTTTAATGAGGCGGTGCCGATTAGCGGCATTACTTTAACCAAGCTGGATGGCACCGCCAAAGGCGGGATTATCTTTGCCCTGGCGAAACAGCTAGAAACGCCGATTCGCTTTATCGGGGTGGGTGAGGGCCTGGACGACTTGCGCCCCTTCAACGCTAACGACTTCGTCAACGCGCTGTTTGACCGCCAAGGGGATGATGGTCGCGCATGATTGCTTTTGAGCATGTGGGGAAGCGCTATGGAGGGCGCTTTGACGCGCTGGCGCATCTGAACTTTCGCGTGGCGAGAGGCGAAATGGTGTTTCTGACTGGCCACTCTGGGGCGGGAAAAAGCTCGCTACTGCGGCTGATTATGCGCCTAGAAAAGCCCAGCCGTGGGCGAGTAGTGGTAGCCGGGCATGACATTGCTCAGCTCCACGCCAGCCAGGTGCCGTTTTATCGTCGCCAGATTGGCGTAGTATTTCAGGACCACCAGCTGCTATTTGATCGCAGCGTGTTCCATAACGTTTCGCTGCCGCTAGAAATTCAGGGTGTAGAGCCCCGAGAGGCGGCGAGGCGGGTGCGGGCAGCACTGGATAAAGTCGGCCTGTTGCACCGCGAAAAAGCCCTGCCCATCGAGCTTTCCGGCGGTGAGCAGCAGCGGGTGGGCATCGCCCGCGCCGTGGTTAATAAGCCCGCGCTGCTGCTTGCCGATGAGCCCACCGGTAACCTAGACCCACAGCTCTCTGCCGATATCATGGGGCTGTTCGAGGACTTCAACCGCATCGGCACTACGGTCATGATCGCTAGCCACGATTTGGCGCTGATTGCGCGCTTGCGTCATCGGATTCTGCGTCTGCAGGACGGTCGTTTAGTCGCCGATGAGGGGGCTGCATGAAGCGCTCAGCCAATGCTCGCCAAAGCGGCGCCGCCCCTCGGGGTAAGCGCCAAACACCCAAGCCCGCCGCACCTGCCTCGGAAACAGCCCCTCGCAGTGGGGCGCGCGCTCAGCAAACACGTTTTAGCAGTCGCCTGCGTGCCTGGGGGCGTCACCACCGGGCCATGGCGCTGGATAGCCTTTTTCGACTGGTGCGCTACCCGTTGGGAAACCTGCTGACCATGCTGGCCATTGCCATTGCCTTGGTACTTCCCGCTGCTCTATGGCTGACGTTGGACAGCGCCAAGCTGCTGGATGCCGAGCTGGATGAAAGCGCGTCGCTCACCGTTTATCTCGATATGGGGATTGATGCAGCGCAGGCGGCTCGGATCGAAGAGGCGGTGAGTGCTGACGGCGGCGTGGCGCAGACGCGTATGATCAGCCCAGAGCAGGGCATGGCGGATTTCCAGCAGTCGTTGGGCATCGACGATACCCTGGCAGGGCTTGACGATAATCCGCTCCCCACGAGTATCGTCATTTCCCCTCAAGATGTAGAGCCCGCTGCGATGGCTGAACTGGCCGAGCGGCTCGAGGGGGTAACTGGCATCGATGAAGTACGCGTCGATTTGGCCTGGGTCGAGCGGCTGCGCCATCTGGCGGCGTTGGGACGCCGCGTGGCGCTGGCGCTGGGGGTGCTGTTTGGTTTCGGTGTACTGCTGGTCGTCGGTAATACCATTCGCTTGGCGGTGGAGAGTCGACGCCGTGAAATCGAAGTGGTCATGCTGATCGGCGCAACGCACGCCTTCGTACGTCGCCCGTTCTTGTACAGTGGAGCCTGGTATGGCGCTGGCGGCGGGCTTTTGGCGCTGGGTCTATTGGCCTTGGGTAATCACTGGCTCTCACTGCCGGTAGCGGCGCTGGCGGCCAGCTACGGTGCCAGCTTCACCTTGCCGCAGCTAGATGTGACAGGCTCTACAATTCTGCTATCCTGCAGTATACTACTTGGCTGGCTGGGCGCTTGGCTTGCCGTCACGCGCCATCTTTCCAGCATACGCCCGCGCTGAGCATGCGTCTGTCGCGTTGTCATCTTCACGTTATAGGCAGTACATAGACTTCGCGATATTGTCCATGCGGGCAGTCACGGGAATTTCTACCCCCGTGGCGTGATCGATGCCAACTGTGCGTCGATCGTTTGAACCTCTGGGTTCGCCTAAGGTCTTAAGGTTAACGCAAGACGTTTGGCTGCGCACATTCACGCGACGCCAGCACGTCAACCACGATAGGTTTTAAGGGAGGCCATCTGCATATGAGCACTAGTCTTCTACCGGTGGGACAGTTTTCACCAGGCAATGACCTGGGTGGCTACATTCAAGCGGTGAATGGCATCGCGGTGCTGAGCGTCGAAGAGGAGCGCGAGCTGGCGTTCCGCCTTTACGATGAGGGCGATCTTGAGGCGGCACGTCGACTGGTGCTATCGCACCTTCGTTTCGTGGTGCATATTGCTCGCAGCTACTCCGGTTACGGTCTGCCGCAGGCAGATCTGATTCAGGAAGGTAATGTTGGCCTGATGAAGGCGGTCAAGCGTTTCGACCCTAACCAGGGCGTGCGCCTGGTATCGTTTGCCGTGCATTGGATCAAGGCAGAGATTCACGAGTTTGTGCTGCGTAACTGGCGCATCGTTAAAATCGCTACCACCAAAGCTCAGCGCAAGCTGTTCTTCAACCTGCGTAGCGCGAAAAAGCGTTTGGCATGGCTGAACAACGATGAAGTCGATGCCATCGCTAAAGACCTTGATGTGAAGCCCGAAGTCGTGCGCGATATGGAAGGTCGCCTCTCGGCATTCGACGCAGGGTACGACGCATCGCCCAGTGACGACGAAGAGAGTACGTATCAAGCGCCAGCGTACTTCCTCGATGACGCTTCCGCTGACCCGGCGACACAGCTCGAAGACAGCGACTTCGAGGAAGACGCCACGCGCCGTCTTCAACTGGCACTCAAAGCGTTGGACGAGCGCTCGCGGGACATTTTGCAGCGCCGCTGGCTCACCGATGACAAAGCCACGTTGCACGATTTGGCCGATGTGTACGGCGTTAGCGCTGAGCGCATTCGCCAGCTCGAAAAGAACGCCATGAAGAAACTGCGCCAGAAAATGGGCGACGCGGCCATCGCTGCGTAACACTCACGCCTCACGCAGGAAAACGCCCCGCCGGTATCGTTACGGCGGGGCGTTTTCATTTGCTTTGTGCATGTGCTGAGAGCACGCGCCTCATTATGCGGGTTGGGAAGCGTTTCTAAATAGCTGGCCCGAGAGTAGCGTCCACTGATCCTCCCAATACTCGGTAGGCAGCCGCTTGAAGTCGCTGCGGACGTATTGCGAAATACGCCCTTCGGCCTGGGCGATGAGCAGGTTGGCCGCTGCTGAGGCGGTGATGCTGGTGCGCCACCCTTCGCGCAGCTCGGCTTCCCGCAGCACCTGCTTGAGTTGGGTTTCCAGGCGCTCGAAGAGCTGGTGTACCCGCTGGCGCAGCCGTGCGGTTTCACCGGTGAGCACATCGCCCCCTAGCACCCTGGCAAGCCCGGGGTTCTTCTCGGCAAATCCGAGCAGGAGCGAGAGAATTGTCCCGCAGCGGGTCGTGGCGTCGGGGATGTCATCCAGAATGCGGGTAATGCGTGCGAAAATGCTCTCTTCGATGAAGTCGATCAGTCCCTCAAACATGCGCGCCTTGCTGGGGAAGTGGCGATACAGCGCCGCTTCGGAAACGCCCACTTGGCGCGCCAGTGCGGCCGTGGTGATCCGCTTGCCGCTGTCCTCTTCCAGCATGATGGCTAACGCCTGCAGAATTTGCTCGCGGCGGCGAGGTTTGCGATCGTCACTCATGACTCTTGCCCTCCGTCGCGATTAACCTGCGTCAGTGATCAGGGTGCCTACCCCGGCGTTGGTAAAGATTTCTAGTAGCACCGCATGAGGAACGCGGCCATCAATAATATGGGCGCTGTTCACACCGCCTTTCACGGCATCCAGCGCGCAGCGGATTTTGGGTAGCATCCCGCCGTAAATGGTGCCATCGGCAATCAGGCCGTCTACCTGGGCGGTGGTGAGCCCTGTTAGCACCTTGCCTTCGCTGTTCATCAAGCCCGCCACGTTGGTCAGCAGCATCAGCTTCTCGGCGTTCAGCGCTTCGGCTAACTTACCGGCCACCAAATCGGCGTTGATGTTGTAGCTATTGCCTTTGTCATCCACACCGATTGGCGCAATCACTGGAATAAAATCTCGGGCAGCGAGCATCTCGATCAGATCGGTCGAAATCGATTCGACTTCGCCCACGTGGCCAATGTCGATGATCTCGGGAGCGGTCATCTCCGGGCTTTGGTGTTCCACCTTTAGCTGGCGTGCGCGAATTTGTGCGCCATCTTTGCCGGTCAGGCCAATCGCCTTGCCGCCGCTTTGGTTAATCAGGTTGACGATGCTTTTGTTCACCAGTCCGCCCAGCACCATCTCTACAACGTCCATGGTTTGCGAGTCGGTAACGCGCATGCCATTAACAAAGCGGGATTCGATATTGAGCTTTTCTAGCAGGCTGCCGATTTGCGGGCCGCCGCCGTGAACCACCACCGGATTAATGCCAACTTCCTTCATCAGCACGATGTTGCGAGCAAATGAGTCGATCAGCGTGTCTTCGGTCATGGCATTGCCGCCATATTTCACGACGACAGTTTTGCCGGAAAATTGCTGAATATAGGGAAGCGCTTCTGACAGCACCTCCACAACGACCTGGGGGTCGCGGCTAGCTGAACTCATGACGTTGTCCCTTTGCTCTTTTTAATGTCTGTTGCGTTGCTAGGCGCTTACGCGCCTGGATGACAGCATTTTTTAACACGTCGCGCGTTCTAAGGGCGCGATCATGTCGTTGTGGTGGCCGGTATGGTCAGTGTAGGCGCGACGCCATGTAGCGCTTTTTCAAAGCGCTCGCGGATTCGAGCGAGCGCTGCGCTATCTTTTCCCTCGAAACGCAGTACCAGGGCGGGCGTCGTATTAGAGGCGCGACATAATCCCCAGCCGTCGGTGTAATCAACGCGAATGCCATCCAGCGTGGTTTTGATACCTTCGCCGAAGTCGCCCTCTCTGGCAAGTGTCTCGATAATGGCAAATTTTTCTTCATCGGCAACGCTGACGTTAATTTCTGGCGTACTGACATCTTGGGGGAATTGGTCAAAGAAAGTGTCCGCGTCGCCGGGGAATTGGGCAAGAATCTCCAGCAGCCGTGCGGCTGAGTAGAGGCCGTCATCAAAGCCGTACCAGCGCTCTTTAAAGAAGATATGTCCGCTCATTTCGCCGCCCAGCAGCGCGTCGGTCTCTTTCATACGCGCTTTGATCAGTGAGTGGCCGGTGCGCCACATCTCGGGTTCACCCCCAGCCTCGCTAACCACCTTGGCCAAGTTGCCGGTGCACTTGATATCGAAGACCACCTTGGCACCAGGGTTGCGCGACAGCATATCGGTGGCAAAGTGCATCAACAGGTGGTCAGGGTAAATCATACGCCCACGGGGCGTCACGACGCCCAGGCGGTCACCGTCGCCGTCGAAGGCAAGGCCGATGTCGGCACCGCTCTGTTGGACGTGGTGGATCAGATCCTGCAGGTTTTCCGGCTTGCCGGGGTCGGGGTGATGGTTGGGGAAGCGGCCATCGATCTCGTCAAACAGTGGTGTGGTGGTGACCCCAAGCCGCTGAATAAGCTGCGGGCCTAGCTCGCCAGCCACCCCGTTGCCGCAATCCACCACGGCGCTAAGCGGGCGTGTTACCTTCACATCACTCAAGATGCGTTCCAGGTAGCTGGCGCGCAGATCTTGGCTGCTCACGCTGCCTTGGCCCTGGGTGAAATTGCCCGCTTGAATGCGCTCAAAGAGCGCAGTAATCGCGTCGCCCGATAATGTTTCCCCCGCCAGGACGATTTTAAAGCCGTTGTAGTCCGGCGGGTTGTGGCTGCCGGTGAGCATCACCCCTGAGCGGCTCTCTGGCAGCGTGTGGGTGGCGAAGTAGAGCACCGGCGTGGGCACCATGCCGATATCGATAACGTCCCGCCCGGCGGCCTGCAGGCCGCGAATGAGCGCCGTTTGCAGGCGCGGCCCAGAGGTGCGGCCATCTCGCGCCACAATCACCGTCTGCTCGCCACGAGCGGCAGCTTCAGAGCCGACGGCACGGCCAATCAGCTCGGTAGTGGCTTCGCTTAATGTGTCATCCACGATGCCGCGAATATCGTAAGCGCGAAATATCGAAGCGGGTACGGTCATCATCGATCCTTGAAAAACGCTGAAAGGGAGTGGGCTGGCGAACGGGGTTACTGACGGCCGGTGCTGCCGAAACCGCCGCTGCCGCGAGTAGAGTCGGTAAAGCTATCGACGATATCGAGTTCAGCTTGCACCACGGGGACCAGAACGTACTGGGCGAGCCGCTCGAAGGGCGCAATCGTGAAGCTGTCCTGGCCGCGATTCCATACCGAGATCATTAGCTCGCCCTGGTAGTCGGAGTCGATGAGCCCAACTAGGTTACCCAGCACGATGCCGTGTTTATGGCCTAGGCCAGAGCGCGGCAGAATCATTCCCGCTAAACCCGGATCTTCAATATAGATGGCAAGGCCGGTGCGGACGAGCTGACATTCGCTGGGGGCAAGGATGAGCGGCTCATCCAGCAGGGCGCGTAAGTCCATGCCCGCAGAGCCTGTCGTGGCATAGGTGGGGAGATAGTCGTGCAGGCGCTCATCCAACACATTGCACTGCAGGCGAGGTCGGGGGCTGCTCATGGTTAGGCTCCAGAAGAGGTCAAAGAGAGGTGGGTGAGGGCGTGCCGAACGATCAGCGCGGCCAGCTGCGTTTTAGGCTGTGGCGGTGCGACGAGTCGGTCACTACCGTCGGATGTTCGCCATAGCAGCAGCGCCGCGGTGTCGTCGCTGCCAAATCCCAGCCCCTGCTGGGAAACATCGTTGGCGACGATCATATCGAGCCCTTTGCGGGCGAGCTTATCCTGGGCGTAACGCTCGATGTCTTGGGTCTCGGCGGCAAAGCCCACGACAAAGGGGCGCTGGCCGTCCGGTAGCGCCGCCACATCGGCAATGATGTCGGGATTTTTCACCAGCGTGAGCGTTAGGGTGTCCTGGTCGTCGGTTTTTTTCAGCTTGTGCTCGGCCGCGTTGGCGGCGCGGTAGTCGGCTACCGCTGCGCAGCCGATAAACAGCGCCGCCTGGGGCGCTAGCTCAAGCGCTACTGTATGCATTTGTACGGCGGTTTCGACGTTGAGCCGCTCGACTCCTTGGGGAGTAGGCAAATTCACCGGGCCGCTGATTAGCGTTACTCGTGCGCCTTGCGCGGCCGCCTCGGCCGCCAGGGCATAGCCCATCTTCCCCGAGCTGTGATTCGACAGGTAGCGGACAGGGTCTAGTGCCTCCCGCGTGGGGCCAGCGGTAATCACGACATGGGGGGCGCTGGCCGAAGGGGTAATGGGCGGTGCAAAATGGCGGCTCACGGCCTCCAGAATTTCATCAGGCTCGCTCATGCGCCCTGGGCCGACGTCGCCGCAGGCCTGATCGCCCGCCGCCGGGCCAATCAACTGCCAGCCATCGGTGGCCAGCTGTTTCACATTGCGCTGAGTGGCTGGGTGGCGCCACATGGCCTGATTCATCGCAGGGGCGATGAGGCGCGGTGCTTCAGAAGCAAGGCATAGAGTGGTCAGTAAGTCATCCGCCATGCCATGGACCAGCCGCGCGATCAAGTCGGCGGTGGCCGGGGCGATGACGATGGCATCCGCCCAGCGGGCCAGCTCGATATGCCCCATGCCAGCTTCCGCTTCAGGGTCGAGTAGCGAGGTACGCACCGGCTCGCCCGAAAGTGCCTGAAGCGTGAGTGGCGTTATAAACGCCTGGGCTCCCTCGGTCATCACTACACGAACCTCGCAGCCAGCCTGTTTTAGCTGCCGCACGATAAGGGCGCTTTTGTAGGCCGCGATGCCAGCGCTAACGCCCAGCAGCAGGCGCTTACCCGCTAGCGACGATAAGGGGGAGTGCGAAAGTGGGGCCATGGTGGGCAGTCCAGTGTGACGATCAACAAGGGGCTTACCATACCATTTGGCTGATTATTTTGGCATGCTCGGCAGATTCGCCATAATGCGAGGTATAGTGAGGCTGGTGGTCATGGCAGTGCGTTAAAAGAACCATTAGGGAGGCGTGGATGGGGATTAATCATTGGCCCGAAGGTGAGCGGCCACGGGAAAAGCTGTTGAATATGGGCGCGCAGGCGCTTTCGGATGCCGAGCTGTTAGCGATTTTTCTGCGAGTAGGCGTGCAGGGGCGCTCGGCGGTAGACTTGGCGCGGGACTTGCTGGCGAATTTTGGGGGGTTAAGGCAGTTGCTTGAGGCGGACCAAACCCAGTTCTGCTCCGCCCGTGGTCTGGGAAGTGCTAAATTTGCCCAGTTGCAGGCCACCCTAGAGCTCTCTCGACGGCATTTGGCCAGCCAACTGGCTCGTGGCAATGCCCTAACGTCGCCTGCGTTGGTGCGCCACTATTTGAGCTCACAGCTGCGTCACTTGGGGCATGAAGAGTTCGCCGTACTTTTTTTGGATACACAGCATCGAATTATTCGCTATGAATCCCTGTTTCGCGGTACCCTAGACAGCGCATCCGTTTACCCCCGCGAAGTTGCCAAGCGTGCGCTTGAGTTACACGCTGGTGCTGTCATCCTGGCCCACAATCACCCATCGGGTGTGGCTGAGCCCAGCGATGCTGATCGACGTATCACAGAACGCTTAAAAGATGCCCTTGCACTCTTTGACGTGCGGGTACTCGATCATTTTGTGGTGGGGGACGGAGAAGTGGTGTCATTTGCCGAGCGTGGCTGGCTATAGCGGTAATTTTCAGCAGCATCAGCAGCAGAAGACGTGTGCTCGACCCTTCGGTCTTTGCCCTTTTTCTAAGTAAATTGTCCAAAAACGCGCTTTTTTGGCCTTTTTGGGCGGTTTCGCTTGCTGGTAGCTAGGTGCTCTGGTATAAAGTGCCACCTTTGAACTTGGGTTGAATAACGGATTTGGGTACAGCTAGGCGGTTAACTGCGTCGACTCCCTCCCTGCTCCGGTTTGCCCGACAGTTTTGAACAACTCGCCAAGCGGTTGGAGGCTCTCATGTCCAAAGTATGTCAGGTTACCGGCAAGCGTCCGGTAACTGGTAATAACGTTTCTCACTCCCAGCGTAAGACACGTCGTCGTTTCTTGCCGAACCTGCACACCCATCGTTTTTGGGTTGAGTCTGAAAACCGCTTCGTCAAGCTGCGCGTTTCCTCTAAAGGCATGCGCATCATCGACAAGAAAGGTATCGAGACGGTTCTGGCCGATATCCGCAAACGCGGCGACGCTATCTAAGCCAGCTTTTTGCTAAGCACTTTTGGGAGAG
>Ga0098052_1002977_pt1 | contig 10130 bp, 7 predicted proteins | sample 15_taG_FD_81591 | JGI IMG/M metagenome (GOLD analysis project Ga0098052, IMG submission 81591) | Marine viral communities from the Subarctic Pacific Ocean - 15_ETSP_OMZ_AT15312 metaG | ecosystem: Environmental > Aquatic > Marine > Oceanic | place: Pacific Ocean | collected 2015-01-18 | reverse complement strand
CGTACATAACCACCCCTCTCGAAAGGCTAACTTCAAATCCTGAACCTGTTCCTAAATCAATCTCGTTATTGCCTATCTCTAGTGCGAAATCAGTAGACCCTGGATCTATAGGAGCTATATAGACATCCTCTACCGCCGGTATTATAGCTAGTTGGAATATACTACAAAAGGCTAATATCTTTGTCCAAGCCGTGGGTCCGCCGCTTTTATTATGGGCGATAGCTCCCATCATTTCTAGAACCGCTACTTCATTTAGTGGCTTACTGTCTTCCTTCATTTTTGCGGCTAGTTCACATCCTAAATTTTCTATTCTATCTATAGCTTCGAGGGCTTTGTCGTGTAGGGGTTTAGGAGTTCCGTCATCACCTGTACGAAATACCTGAATATTATCGGTATCTGTTAGGGAAAATTTTAACGCCTCTTTGAATAGGTCGTAAAGATCTTTCTCGTATACATCTTTAAAGGGTACCGGAGTGTGCGCATCTAGATATAGCAGATCCGGGGATCCGTAGTCATTGATTAGTGATCGTGTTTTAAATATATCCCAAGGAGTTCTGGGGGAGAATGCTCCGAATCCGAAATGAGAGGTATTTAAATCAGATAACCAATGATATAAAGTTATACTTACACCTGCTCCTGTTGTAGAGCGGGTTGGGCGAACACTGTGAACGTAACCTTCAAATATAACTCCGCCTCCGGGCCAAGACTTACCGGCTCGTTGCTCGCCCTCCAATTCTATATTTACAGTTGCTTTTGCACGACGCATAACAGAGTCACCACCTGAGTGTACGCCCGCCAACTGTGAGGTAAAGGCGTTATACCCTACAGCAAGACCCATCTCACAAGAAGGTATGGCGTTTACTTCCCAAACCGATACCATAGAAGCTACTTCGAACTCCTGACCATCGACAGTAAGTGTAAGTGATCTTATTCCAGATGGTACAACATTGGCCATTTAGTTATCCTGCGGTATAGAACGTGTCTAGAAATGATTTAATAAAATATGCAAGACGAAACGGTATTAGTGGATTATTATCGTACTGCTCTCTGTCCTCCGCGGAAAATAACGGGGATGTGTATGAGATAGAGGCTAGGGTTTTATCGTATATAGACTTTATATCGCCTACATGACGTTCTCCTCCCCACGTGGTACCAAACAACCCGGAATTGTTATCCGCAGGTAGGGTAGTGTATTCTAGGTATTCTGAGCATAAGCCCGCCTCCCTTACGCATTGCGCAAGTTGTATTATCCTGGCCCCTATCGTTTTAAGCTGTATTAGCGTCGTCTCTGTATAGTTATCGTAGGTAGAGCCTGTTAAAGGAGATGCGACGCCTAATAAGGCTGATCTAGCTTGTCTAAGACTTACGCTATCGTTACTAGTAGTTATACTTTGGCCTAAGCTGATAGGTAATCCGGGAATATCGTCTGTATACGCTGTGGCGTTAATATACTCTCCTGCGAGAGCCAACCCGAATCTGTCTAATATAACAGGTGTTTTAGGTGTAACGTTAGGTTTAGGCGGTCCATATCCTCGTCTAGTATATATAGACATTATCCGCCTCCTTTAGGGGCTACTTTGAATAGTAGATCGAATCCGAATACTCTATTCTTAGGATCTACTCCGGTGATAGATAGTACCTCTAGATAACACTTTTCTGTAAAATTAGATAGGCCCGGGAGAGTTATACTTATAGGGCTGGTAACATTTTGTACAGTACTAGCTTTATTGTCTTCGAAAAATTGCGCCAACTTAGTAAACCCGCCTCCGGCTCCTCCATTGCACATATTGAAAGCTACTATCCCCGATATTTGTACAACGCCCATTTCATTTCCTAATGGGTATACAAATATATCTCCCCCTAGTACAGGTTTATACTGAACTCGCGCCTTTTGCGCAAAACTATACTTAGTTACTATAAGACTATCTTCCGGAAGTATTCCGTCTATCTCAATGATAGCGGCTCCTCCACCGCCGTCTATTTTTGCATAAGTTCCTGGGTCACTGGGAAATAAAGAGGGCATTATCCTTGTCCTTCTCCTCCACCGGATCCATCAGAATCTAGTGTAAATGGTATATCTGTTTCTTTAATATGTACCGGTATAGGTTTGGCGGATGCTAACCGTTCGACAATTTTTTCAGATGTATCCGAAGATAATTCTTCCAATGCCGTTTTAATCGCTTCGGCAAATTTTTCGTTATCAATAGTTACTACCTGAGTACCTTCAGTCTCGGTAGCGTCGCCTGTGCCCTCGCCTTCTTCTGCATCTCCCCCTACTCCATCTTCTTCTAAATCCTTTCTTGCCTGCTCTTTAGCTTCTTCGGATACGCTTTGCTGCAAACCTTCATCCAAATTTTGTACCATCTCTAGCATAATCTCTTCGCTTATGCCTTCGTTATACTGGAACTTACCGTTAACCATTTTGCCAACACCTTGCTTAACTAGTTCCGCTTCGTTTAGAGATACAATCTTACCTTTGCTGTCCCGTACTCCAAGCTCCTCTGTAACTAATCCGGCAACCTCACGGCGATCCATACCAAATAATTCTCCGGCAAGATTTTGCAAAGTAGCTAAGTCTGCTGAGGATGCTCCGCCGGCTCCCGCTGCCCCTATAGAGCTTAGAACATTTCCTAACCGTTCCGCTATATTCTGTTGATCAGCCGAAGGTCCTTTGTGCAGTCTGCTTAGTTTGTCTGTACCTGATCGAAGCTCTGCTGCCTGATCTTCTAGCTTTTTAGCCTCATCTATTTTACCTGCCGCACGTAATGCTGTAGCCTTTTTATCTAAATCCAGGGCTTCTTCTTGACGAGATTTAATGTAGCCGCCTAGTTTATCTTTGTCCGTAGCGTACGTCTCTACATCTGCCTCAGACAGTCCCAAGCCTTTTAAAGCTTTTCTAGTCTGTATAGTTCGTGCCATCCCCGTAACCGTATCTTGGAATGCTAACTGAGATGTAGCAGATATTGCCTGCTCCTCTACAAGTGCTCTGTCTTCTGATCGTAGGGTTAAGGCAACGTTTTCTATACGATCGTCGTACATCGCCTTCCGATCAGCTTCATTCTCTATAATGGCGCCGAATTGCTGTGCGGCGGCTAGGTCGCTACCTGTTAGACCCAATTTGGCCAACTGACCTTGCACCCCTCCCTCTGCGCCCTTAAGTCCGGCTAAAATAGCCTCTTGTACCCTGGTCTTCATACCGGAGGACAGCCCTTTAAGGGAGCCTTTCTTCATCTGATCCCCCATAGAGCGTTTTAAATGTCCTGTGAAGTTATATTGTTCGTTGAATTTTTGTGACTCGGTTACAGACTTAAGGACTTCAGGATTATTAAGAGCATGTCGTACCCCAACATCTGTAGTAAGAGAGGAGATCTGCCCGCTTTCAAGTCCTTGGGCCGATAGAATGGAATGGACTTGCTGCATGTCCATCTGCCCAGTAGTTTTAAATTTCTGTATAGCTGCCGCTACCGCGGGATCGGTAGCGTCTATAACGCCTGACGCCGCTGCATTTAGAAGGACAGCCCCTGCTTTACCTTCTCTTGTTCGCATAGCTGTCGCTACTCGTCCGGTAGCCATTTGTGCTATCTGAGCCTGGGTAGCTCCTGTTCCCTGTGATAAACCTGTTAACGCAGTCACCTCTCCTAGCATAGCTGAGTGGGCGCCCTCTATTCCCATACCTGCTAATTGAGCGGCTCCTAGGGAAGATGTCGCTAATAGAGACGATAAATCTGTGCCAGCATTTTCGGCAGCTATCTGAGCAGCCCTAAACTCCTGGGTAATAGCTTTTGAGGTTTCCTGTCGTGCGGACCTAGAGGCCGCCTCCATTGCGGCAGCACCGCCCCCCTGAGCCGCTACCCCACGTATTGCTAATTGCTCGGCTCGGCCTATTCGACCTGATAAGTCTCCGCCCGTAAATGCTTGGAATGCTGTTAGTGTTTGGTCAACGCTAAGCCCTATTTCTTTACCTGCCTCGAATATAGATGCCATATCCTCAACCTGGGCTATGGCTTTTTTCTTAAGTTCTTCTATTTTATCTTTACTTAAAGCGCCTTGTAGATTTATACCGCCTATATCCATCATATTGCGGGCGCCTAATCCCTCTACTGCGTCTCCGGTAGTACCGAAGCCTAAAGCGGATAAAGGATTGGATATATCATTTACCCGGTCTGCCAAACCTGTAGCTAAGTTTTTACCGAAACCTGCATTAAATCTGGCCCTCCCCATGTACTGATTAGACAGGGTTGCTACGGAAGAGGTTAAGGATCCCTCGCTCTCTATGCCGACCGCATTGAGTAACTGCATAGCTATGCCGGATCCTGCATCTCCGCTACGTAGGAAATTAGTGATCTCGCCTGCGGATTGCGCTGCTAGAATACGACCTGCTTCACGATCTTTATTATCAGAGAATTCAGAAAATCCCGTAGTAACGGCTTCAATACTTCTAAAAAGTCTATCGTTTTCCCTAAACTGATTAATAGAGTCTAATGCCTGAGATCTGTTATTTAGATCGAAAGAGCTAGTATTAATAGTCGGCATATAGGGCTTAGCCGACTGATTGGCCATACCCTGAGCTATAAATCTACCTGGATTGTACGTCCGCCCAAACGGGGGTAGATTGCTAGTATTTGTACCGAAAGCGCTACCTAGCCACTTATTAACATAAGGGGCTGCCATGGCCCCAAACGGCCCTAAACTCTGCATCCCCGCATATAGCTGATGCTGAAAGGTGCTCGGTCCAGTATACCCCATAGGTGATCTAGACGCTCCAAATTGCGAATTTAGCATCGCAAAGGCTTGTTCTCGCTGAGCCTGAAGAATAGGATTTCCCGTAGCCCATGAGTTAAACCCAGGCGGATAACTCTGGTTACCGTGTATCATATTTTGTAGGTCTAAAGGGTCAGGCACTAACTATCCTCTTCGCTTGGCGATATGTCTCTACTTACTTCATCGGGCTCTTCAGAACTGCTTTCAGGCCAGGGTTTACCTATTACCTCTTCCCATAATGCTTTTACATCTTCTGGAGACTCAACTTTATTGTGGGTACTTGTACGTATATTGTACAATATATCCCTGAATTGCTCAGTAGACTCGTTTACTAAATCTTGAGCGTTAGTATAGGATATTCCTGCACTCATGGCTGCTGTGTATTTTTGATGAGAAAGTTCAAATAATCGAAGAGAATTCTCTCGATTATTTAGGTATACCGCTACTGCTTCTCTAGCCTGGCCCATAATAGAGGTATCGCCGGCGTCTAAACTATTAAATAAAGCACCCTTGTACGTTTCCGCTATAACAAAGAGGTCTCTATGGGTGCTGTAAAATTTTTTGAGTAAAGTTCCGCTGCTAAGGAATTAACCTCTCTATCGAATGTAGAGTAAGTATTTAGGAGTACGTTATAAAGAGTAGAGTTAATGCTATCGAATCTATCCTCATGTGCCTGAATTACTCGATCTGCATTTGTAATAGGTACTGTTACGGTTTTTTCTTTTGTAGTACCGTCTAATTGACGAATTTCCATTATCTCTTCTTTATGTGTAGCATCATCCTCCTCTAGGGGAGACTTGTAGTTAAATATCTGAATACCCCCATCCTCATCCTTAGTTTCTATTTTGGCAATAGAACTGGATACGGTATATCTAAAATTGATAAATTTTAAGTGGTTAGCGTTAATGAAGCCTGTCTCTTCACTCAACTTACCTACTGAATCTGCGATTGCGTCATACTCTTTTACTGTAAGCGTCCGAAATGTTATAGCTAAATCATCTCCGTGAATAGAGTAGGTCTGAGTGTAAGGACGATTAGACATAAGTGAACGTATAAATGCCTCGCGCATCTCGTCAGTTAGCTCGGCTTTATCAGCCTCCTGTAGGAGATTAAATACATTTTTTATATCCTCTTCGTCTACAGGTGTTTTCTCTGTTTTCTCCTCCTCAGTGTTCTCTGAGTTTAAGAATTGGGAATACTCAGCTTGTTTATCTTCGGGAAGATCTTCAATATTTACTACTTGTTCATTAAACTTTGCCGGATTGCTCATATCTGGAGGCGCGCCGAATTTAGTAGGATCGAAGGGAGGATTTGATTTAAAATCGTTTGGATCGAATGTGTCTGCCATTAGCTACCTGGCTCCTTATTCTCAGTGTTGATAAGATATTCTGTTAAAGATGTGGGAGTAATCTTTACTATCTTCTCTTTATACTTATCTCCTCCCACTCTGTCAACTGCTGCTCCAGTATTTAAATCTATAAATTTAAACTCGGCTTCAGTGTATGCTGTCTCGAACGCATCTGTACCCGGCCAGAAACACGTTACTTCGCCTGATATCTCTGGTGATGAACCTACCTCTTCGTTAGGATCTACTCCAATAAATTTAAGCTTTTCTCCGCTGCCGCTGTCTCTGTATCTCGCTTGCCATGTGGCCTCAGGTATTAAGGCGGAAGCGTCGTCTCCAGTATCTGTAGGCAGTCCCCGTTCTTCTGTTCCCGGGTAAGCAAATGTGACTCTCTTGAGATCCTCCTTGGTTCTAAGTACGGAATCGTTAAGATCTTGGATAAATCCTTCTAACGCTTCCGCTACCTCAGCGACAACTTCTTCTTCCGCCTCTCTAGCGTCTTCTACCATTTTATCGAACTTGTCCCCTGGATCTGCGTCATCGACCATCTTCTTGGTACTCATAGATTCGTCGACGAATAAAGTACCTGCCATAATAGCATTCATACGGGATCCTGTTCCAGATCCTGTAGCGAAAAAGGTATCTGCGAATAGCGCCATGTTAGTATTAATACGGATACACGATTGACCTTTATCGCTAAAGCCTATATGGCACCCTGAGGTTAGATCATCTGGGTCTCCTGTGACGCAGTACAAATTCTTGGTAATCGTGCTTAACTGACTTCCTGTTATACGAACTTCCCCATCTTCGTTACCATCTATAACTACTTTGCCCTCATTAGAGCACCCTATATAGGATTGTTTTCCTAGTATCGATACCATGCCTTTACTAGATTTTAACCAAATTCCCCCATAAGTATTTCTATTGTCTCTGGGATCCTCAAAACCTAAATCGTCTGCGGATGCTATATGATTAGTTTCAGCTTTAGACTCTATTAGAACCCCGCCTTTGCCGTCATTGCCTCCTAGTACAGTTACGTTGCGATTTGCATGAATACGCGCATCGCCTTTCATAGCAGATAATTCTAGGTTCTCTCCGGCTACATAACTTATAGATCTGCCAGCCATTGAAACCATGTCATTCCCCGGCCTTAGAGATATTGTTCCGGGACAAGAAATATCTATATTACCGCCCCGCATACTAATTTGACCTCCGTAGCCGTCTTCTAAATGTATAGATCCGTCATCATGTAGGGCTATGCAGGATTTAGATAAAAAGTACTTGCCAGATTCTGTACGATGATCGACTTTAATATTGGCGACTTTAGGTAGTTCGGCCCAGAACTTTCCTTTAGATATAGCTTTTAACTCGTCCCAAGATTTACCAGTCTCGCTGCCAAACTTTAGCTCAGTTATTTCCTTAAGATCCCAGTCCTTACCGTCCTCTGTTTTTGAGTGCTCTTGAACCGCTATAGTGCTGATATAGTTACTCTGTCTGGCAATAATATCGTGGGTACTTAAGGCTCTGGAATAGGATTTCTCGTCCCCTTCAAATTCAACCTCATCTCTATCCAATTCGTACTTAGTAAATTCGCCGTCCTCCCCCTCGGCCTTATCCCCTCTTGGATCATCAGGTCTGAAAATCTCTTGAGGAACCGGAATCATTAAATCTTTAACTAGAGATATAGACTTGGCAGAGGTAACGTTATACGCTCCGTCTATGCCTATAGTCTGTTTAAATACACCGCAATAGTCTTGTGTGTCTTCGAAATCTGGGCCACCCTTACGGGGCTCTGAGGCTTCCTCAGAGAGCGTTGTTATATAGGTACTCTCTACATCCCCCAAGTAGCCTGTAAGCTTCAGGTAACGCCAATACCCTATCTGCTCGGTCTCTTCTGGCACATAGCTAGCAGTCTCGGTTTTTGAGTCTTCCCGTTTTTTACCCTCTTTTCCTGGGACCTTGCCTTCTGGATCGGTGCCGCCCATAGACTCTATGGTATAAGGGGCTAGGCGCCGTATCTCAGTAAATGTGCCTTCATCATTGAATGCGGTTATATCTGAGCCTGCCGTGTAGTGCTCGAAGTTAAATCCTGTTAACCTTAGTAGGGAGTCTGTATAATGGCATTCTACGCTCACGTCGTGACCTGCCCTAAGAGTACTTACTGTTCTGCCTGCCCAAAATCCACATCCTAGCTCTGTAATTTGGACGATGTCTCCAGGGTATGCATCTATAGGCCTACCTGCGTTTTTATTTAATGCTGGGTTATCGGCTAAAGCTTTTTTAAATGCTTCGGACGATACTTTGTCTTTATACGGGCCTACAGGAGTTCCCGGGACAAGTTCTGAGGACAGGTTATATATTATCTCCCGTTTATCCTTAAGCATGGCGCTAGACGGAGGATGGCCCCCTAGAATCATTCCTTGGTTCTTAGAGCTCTCCGGACTGGTTATAACCATTACCCAGGAGCCTACTGGGAACAGAACACTATCTCGTGCCCCGTATAGCGCACTGCCCGTAGACGTGGCGACAGGGCACCAGAACTGATGCCCACCACATCTCACCATATGTAGTTGCCGCTGCTGACATATGTCAACAACATGGCCTAAATGAATATGGGCGCTAGTAGGCGGTTCAACAAATTGTTCATAATGTTCAGTGTACTGGCCGGGCCTATCGGTAGGTCCGACCGATTCAACTGTTTTACTAGGGGGTCCGTATCTTATTGCCATAGGTACCCTTATATTACCCGTAAGGGCTTATATGTCAAGTAAGGTACAGGTTATGGAAGATCATTGTGGTGTCTTCAGTAATAAGGACATCGTTGGCATTTACTGCCATTCCGAAAGATGTGACCACAGGTTTTTCTAGTGTTACAGCTGTGCTTCCTGTAGTGGTTCCGCCGCAGCCGAATTCTCCGCTGAGCACAACATTTCCTCGCCCTGTATTACAAGGATCCCCGAATGTGGAGTAGAAACTAGCCACGGAAGCACTAGGGCCCATAACCTTCTGCATACTAGACTGACCATCGGAACGGCCTGCGACGTAATAAGCATCGGAGGGGCTTGCGTTAGATAGATCGTAGATCTTACTAACTTGCTGCGTGTACTGCACTCGAAGATTCTGTACCAAAAGGTCGCTATCTCCGCCAATCTGTAGTTTGAGGGTGTCGGCTGAAAATGCGCCTTTAACTGCGCCGCCTTCACGTCCAAATATATTTGTTGCCATGTGTTATAGCCTGCCTTTATTAAATAACTAGAGTCAAATCGATGATATTCATTGGTAACGGGACTTCTAGAGCTACTTGTACTTTAAGTGTGCCTAAGCTAGATGCCACTTGTTCCAAAGATTTAATTTCATAACTAATAAGTTGAGGCCCGAGGGTTGCTGTATTAGCTGAAGTTTTATCCCTAAGTATTGTTTCAAGTGCGTCCTGTATAAGTACGATTGAAGCTGGGGTAATGTTAACCCGACCTACATAGCCGAATAGTCCGTCCAGTAGGGCGAATGCCACATTATCGACATTTGTTGTAACTGATTGTTCTTTACGATAGATGTCTAGGTTATTGGTAGATAACTGCCGTTGAGCAAATATCTTACCGGCCTGATTACCCGTTTTAGGTTGTCGTACAAGCCAAACTCCCGCATCTCGCATAGTTGAGAAGTTAGTCTCGCTAAAGATAACCTCAGCCTTATTAAGAGTATCAAAGCCATTAACAGTGACGTTTGATAAAGGTTGCTGAACTGCGGAGGTGGAGCGTAAACCAGCAAAAGCTGCGGCTAGGTGTACATTTTTAACGCCTACCCCGTTTACACGCATTCCGCTTACGCCTCGGTCTGGAACAACTGCGAAGCTTCGCTCGTTGTCAAAGCCTGATGCCACAGTAGCGTACTCTTGTGCTAAGGTATTTCCTGTAACTTCTTCCCATAAGGCTTGCTCATTATTAATGAAATCGCCGCTACCATTGTTATTAATTACTATATAACTAGCGGTATCGGAATCAATGTCACCTACTACTCCAGGATG
>Ga0098052_1002976_pt1 | contig 10130 bp, 7 predicted proteins | sample 15_taG_FD_81591 | JGI IMG/M metagenome (GOLD analysis project Ga0098052, IMG submission 81591) | Marine viral communities from the Subarctic Pacific Ocean - 15_ETSP_OMZ_AT15312 metaG | ecosystem: Environmental > Aquatic > Marine > Oceanic | place: Pacific Ocean | collected 2015-01-18 | reverse complement strand
GAAGAAACACAATTCCCCTCAGAGTTAATTACTCTACCCTCAAAAGGTTTGCTTTACGCAGAAGATAGTCCCTTAAAGAAAGGAGAAGTCGAAATGAAATATATGACTGCTCGTGAAGAAGACATTCTCACAAATGTTAATTTTATCAAAAATGGAACAGTATTAGATAAATTAATCCAATCACTTATGGTTGATAAATTTAATTATGATGATCTACTTATTGGAGATAAAAATGCAGTTTTAATTGCAGCACGAATTTTAGGATATGGTGCTGAATATGAAATAAATAAAACTCACCCTCAAACAGGTCAAGAAGAAAGAGTATCTATTGATTTAACTTCTTTAAATGATAAAGAATTAGAAAGTTCTTTAGTAAATGAAGGAAAAAATGAATTTGAACTCGAATTACCCGCCTCAAAACGTGTAGTTACATTTAAACTTTTAACACATGGTGATGAAAAGAAAATTACTCAAGAATTAGAAGGTTTAAAACGTTTAAATAGAGAAGGTTTTGAAGGAACTACTCGTTTAAAACATACAATTGTAGCAGTTGATGGTAATTATGATGTAAAAACAGTTAGAGACTTTATTGATAAATCTTTATTAGCAAGAGATGCAAGAGCTTTAAGACTTTGTATTAAAGAAATTTCACCAGATACAGAACTAAAGGTAGATTTAACTTACTCCGATGGGTACATTGAATATGGTGTACCGTTTCCCCTTGGAGTCGACTTTTTTTGGTCTGACGTCGGAGTATAGAGTATTATTGTTTACTCAGATTCACGATTTAGTGTACCATGGAAACGGCGGATTCATACATTCTGAAGTATACAACATGCCAATTTGGATGAGAAGATTTCATATCCAAAAAATTAACGAATTTAATAAAAAACAACAAGAAGCAAGGGAAAAACAAATAAAGCAACAATCAAACACAGATTCTATTGCTAGACCTAATATAAAACCTTCTTCAGTTTATAATTTTAAAAAATAATAAAGGTGCGTAAGCGCCTTTGTTTTTTCTATATTTATAATAAATACTTAATACATTATGGCAGAAAATGATAAATTTGAGGAACTAAGTGGGGCAAGTCAAAAAGCAGCAGATGCCAAACGTATAGCTTTAGCTAGTCAAGATCAAAATATATTAAAAGAATCAGCTGATTTACAACAAAAAATTGTAGACACATTAAAAGAAGAACTTTTATTAATAGATCAAATAAAAGATGGTAAAAAATCTCTTACTGATTTAACTAAGCTTGAATCAGATAAAGCAGAACTTTTACTTAAAGCTAAACAAAATCAAAATATATTAGATAAAACTAAAGGAACCGCAGCTAAAAACCAATCAAAACAAATGGATTCTGTTTTATCCTCAGTTGATAAAATAAAAGGTATTACTGAAAAAGATGTTGGTTTAAATAAAATGAAAAATTCATTAATGGGCAAAGCAGAACTTAATATGAAATCTTTAAGTGGACTTACAGGTGGTTTAGCTCCTAAAGCCCTTGAATTTGCAAAAGCTCTAAGAGCCAATCCTATGATAATGATAGCATCAGTAGTTATAGGTTTAGTTAAAATGTTACTTAGTGTAAATAATGAAATAGCTGAAATTGGTAGAGGATTAGGAGTATCTGCTAATGAAGCTAGAAAGGTTCGGGCTAATTTTGCTGCAATTCAAGGAGCATCTTCCAATGTATTAAATACAACAAAAGAAATAGCTAAAGCACAAGGTACTCTTAATAATGCATTAGGGACCTCTGCTACTATGATTAGTGGTAGAATATTAGATGGTATGGCTACCCTTCAAAACAGAATGCAATTAACAGCAGAAGCAGCTGTAGGTTTTGCTCAATCTGCTTTATTATCAGGTAAAAGTGTAACTCAATTAAGGGATGATGCTATGGGTTCTGCTTTAGCGGTAGAAAAAGAAAGAGGAACAAGATTAGACATTAGAAATATACTTGAAGAAACAGGTAAAATTACAGGACAAATTAGAGCCCAATTAGGGGGTAGTGTAGAAGCTATATCTTTAGCAATAACTAAAGCTAAGTCTTTAGGTATGGGATTAAAAGATGTAGCAGCAGCCGGAAAACAACTTTTAAATTTTGAACAAAGCATCTCAGCAGAATTAGAAGCAGAATTACTCACAGGAAAACAATTAAATTTAGAAAAAGCTAGATTATATGCATTAACAGGAGAACAAGGAAAATTAGCTGAAGAATTATCAAAAAATGCAGGAAGTTTTTACGAATTTTCTCAATTAAATACTTTACAACAAGATTCCTTAGCTAAATCTTTAGGTATGAGTTCTGATCAATTATCTGATATATTAATGAAAAACCAAAATATAACAGAATTAGCAGAAAGAGCAAGATTAGAAGGTAAAGAAGATTTAGCACAAAATTTACAACAACTCTCAGTACAACAACAATTTAATGCTGCTATAGAAAAATTAAAAGTAGCAGTAATAAACTTAGTTGCTAAGTTAGAAGGTAGTAGTTTAATAACAGCATTATTTTCAGGAATTAGTTTTACACTTGATGAAGGAGCCCAAGCAGCAGGAAGTGTAGGAGCAGGAACAGAAGCAGGTATAGAAAAAGCAGTAGAAAGAGGTCTTTCTAGAGCACAAATTAATGTAGCTACAAAATATGATTCTTTTAATCATAATAACCCTTCATACATTAACGGAAGAATTATATCTAGTACCAAAAATAATAATAGGTTTGCTTAACTTTATATTTATAATAAAATAATAATATTATGGCATTAAAAGACAAAACAAGTTTATACGATTTAGTACCAGGACCTGATGCTCCTGTAGGTGATTTTGAAGATTCTCTTCCTACTGAATTTGGCTCAGAAGAAGGTAAAAAAATAGGTAAACAAGATTTACATTTACATTTATTAGAAAATCAATACCAATACAATTATAATGGGTCGATAGGTAAATCAGGAGGACCTAATGGGGGTGAACTCGACTTAAATGGTCAACCAGGCCATTCATTTAATTTAAGGGGAGATTCAACACTACAACCAGATTCACTATTATCAGTATATAATGGTATCCAAGGGAGCTCTCCATTTACAGCAGGTCCTGTTCCATTACCAGGTCATTTTGCTGATTTAGATGGAGGATTACCATCAACAGGAAAATATGAAAATAATGGCCCTGACGGAGGATTTTATTAAAATATGGCTTTAAAAGAACTCTTATCAAATTTAGTAAGTGGAGATGTAGAATCATCTTACTCTGATTATCCAACTCAAAATAATCATTTAGAGGCTGTAACCTTTAATCAAAGAAATTTTAGATTTGGTGGGGGTAGGCAATCTGATCGAAATGGTGGTGCTTTTAGTCGAGAACCTTTCATAGGCAATCCACTTGCTCAATTTGGTGTATCATCTGATAATCTTGACCTTTCAGACGCTAATGATTCATTAAGCGGTTTAGAAATTGTAGATGGAGTAACAGATGGATTAGTAAGAGGTGGATTAGTAACAGCACTACAAAGATCAGCAACAGACACTCAGAGATTAACAAATTTTTATTTTTCTGAAAGAGGTGTAGGTTTTTTACTTAAACAAACATTATTACAAGCTACTAATCCTGCTATTGAAGATGGAGAAGCAGAAACATTTGAATTCTTCTCAGATATTACTGGTTTACGTAGAAATAGACAATTTAATCCTCTTGGAACTAATTTATTAGCCCAATCACTTGTAAATTTTAGTGGTACTCATCTTGATAGAGCAGGTTTATTACCAATATGGCCTGATGAAAGAAAATATGAAAATGTAGTAAGAAAAAAAGCTAATGATGTAGGTAATCTTAGTACTACTTCAAAGAAAACAAATAGATTTAGAGGAAATAGACTATTAACATTACTTGAAGATCGTATAAAACCTCATGCATTAAAAATAGAATCTCAAGATAGAGCTCAAGATAGTAGTAATGAAGAAGAAAAAGGATGGTTAGGTAGAGCATGGGATCAAACCAAAGAAACCTTTAACGATATATTCCTTAAGGACGATGCTATGTTATATGAATATGGCGCGGGCCCAGGTTCAACATATGGTATAGGAAGAACCAGTATACGAAGATTTGAAAACACTTTAACATCCCCCAATTTAACAGAAACAGGTGATGTTAGAAGATTTGGTGATGAATTTGAAGGTCCCACAAGAGCAGCAGACATAACAAATTATTTAGTTTCATTAGGAAGACCTGGAGCTATAGGATACCAAGATATAGACGAACAAGGAAATGCCCTTTATAGAGAAAGTAGAGTAGGTACAGGTAATCCAGGAGCTGAATATATATCTACAGGAAGAGATACTCATACATCACAAAATACTTATGATGTTTATGGTACAAGTAAAGTAGATAAAATTAATATGTTTGACATATTTAGAGCCGAAGGTAATGCGGATGCAGATATACCTAAAGATTTTATTAAATTTAGATTTGAAGCTGTAGATAATGATAATCCTGTAGAATCTGACATTATAGTTTTTAGAGCATTTTTAGATGATTTACAAGATAATTATAATTCTACACTTAATGAATTTACTTATAATGGTAGAGGAGAAACATTCTATCAATATGATAAATTTAAACGTGATATAAGTTTTAGTTTTAAAGTAGCGGCCCAAACACGATACGAAATGGCTCCTATTTATAGAAAATTAAATTATCTGGCATCCCAAACAGCTCCAGAATATAAAGGAGGTAGAATGAGAGCAGGATTTGTAAGATTAACTATAGGATCATGGTGTGATCGAATTCCCGGATTTATACAAAGTATAAGTTTATCATGGCAAAAAGACTATCCTTGGGAAATAGCCATAGATTCAACAACAGATGGTGAAGACAAACATATGTTAGAATTACCGCATGTGTTAGATGTTAAAGTTTCATTCTTACCCGTTCATAATTTTACACCACAAAGATCAATTACAAAATCACCATTTATTTTACCTCATGAAAATAATAGACCCTTAAATGATGAACAAAAATGGTATGATTTAGAAGCAGTTGGACATTCTAAAAAAGATATTGAAACTGAACGAGATCTTTCATTAACAATAGAAGAAAGATTAAGACTTAAAGCTAGTTCCACAGAAGATGGTAATGTTGAATTATCAGAAGTTACACAAATTAAACAATTAGAATACCCAGAACAACCTCTTCAATTAGAAAGCCCTAATTATGATTCTCTTCCTGAAAGCCCAACAGATCCTAATCAAACACCTAATAAAAGCAAAAATAAACCAAAAGGTCATAATAAGAAAAAAGGGGGGTACCCAAAATTGAGATTAGAAAGAACAGGATTCTCAGGAAAAGGCCAACCTAAATTTAGATTTACAGGAGCTTGGATTGGTAGATAATAATATAATATAATATGGCAAGTAGATTAAGAACATTACCAGTAAGAACATTAAATAGAAAAAGAACATACAGGGCTCTTAAATATCCTGAAATTCCCCTTTCTATTGGTGACATATATGTAATTACTAATGATGGGGACAGATTAGACTTACTTGCAAATCAATTTTATAAAGATGTGGATATGTGGTGGATAATTGCTACAGCTAACCCAGGTGTAGTAAAAAGAGACACTTTTAACTTAAAACCAGGATTAGAAATTCGAATTCCTACAAACCAACAAGGTGTAATACAAGAATTTGAAGAATTAAATAAATAGTTATGTCTAGTTTATTTCAAGAAACAATAAGACCAGCTGTACAAAAACAACTTAAAATAAGAGAAGCTGTTATTAAGCAAGGTAATGATGGAGGTTCTAGATTTTCTCGAATTAATTTAGGTCCTGAATTAGGAGGTGAAGCAACTTTACCTCCAGGAGCATTTTATACTTACACTACATCAAGACAATGTGTTATCAGAATGTGTTCAGGTGTTGATTTATTACCAGACACTGATGTTCCTGAATTAACAAAATTTGAACCTAAAGGAGCCTTAGATGGAGAAAGTTTAGCTATAAGATATATTCTTGAAGGAGGTATCCAAACAAAAAATATAGATTTTGGTGGTTTAAAAACAGCTAGAGAAAAAGGAAAAATTATACAAGGTCCTAGAGGTGGTTTTCCAGGAATACCTAATCAACCCCTTGGTCAAGCACAAACAGATTATGGTCGTCATTATGGTGACCCCTACATACGTTCAGATGCTAAAGAAGATATGGGTATAGTACCAATGCCTGGTATTATAGACGCACAAATTAGAACCCAAACTACATATGGTTCTCTTAGAACAGCAAAAGTTAATTTTAAATGTCATAATAGACGTCAACTTGAAGTTTTAGAATTACTTTATATGAGAATAGGTTATCCTATCTTATTAGAATGGGGTTGGTCTACTTTTATAGCAGATGACGGAACAGGAACACTTAAAGTTGAAAATGAATTTCCTCTAATTTATGAATTTTTTGAAGGAAAATCTACTCAACAACAAATAAATGAAAAAATCTTAAAAAATAAACAAAAAACAGGATTTAATTATGATGGTTTTTTAGGAATTTGTAAAAATTTTGAAATTATTTCTCGACCAGATGGTGGTTTTGATTGTACTACTGAAATAATAGCAATGGGAGAAGTATTAGAAGGATTAAAGGGTAGAAATGGTGGTAAATATGTAAAAAATGAAGACAAAATAACTCCAGTTACACATTTAGAATATTATCTTTATATTTTAAAAGAATATGCAGAAGCCTACTCCTACATAATCAGTAATGGAAGAAATGTAACCACAGTAAGGACAGGTACTAGAAAAGGTGAAACAGCAGAAGTAAAAGGCACACAAATTAAACCTGTAAAAGATGTGTTTACATCAAACCCAGCATTATATGAGAGTTTAATAGAAATAGCAGGTATAAAAGGTGATACAAGTAATTTATATAAATTAACTACAGAAAACCAAAAAGCTATAGAAGAAGGTGATGAAACAACAGTTAAAACTACAAAAGTTAAAACGGGTACGGGAAAAGGAGCTGAAACTAAAACTATTATTAGTTACTTATATGAAAATAAAGAATTAGATAAATATTTAGATTCTCAAGAACAATTAGAAGCAATAATGGATAAATTTATTCTGTATAAAGGAGAAAGATTATCCTTAGAAGGTAGTGAAGGCGAGCTTGACAACACACAAGCAGCTTATAATTACATTAGATGGGATTTCTTTTGTGATATATTAAATAAATTTGTAATTAATAGAATTAAAAATGATCCTAAAGCAAGTAAAGCAGAATCTATTGTAGAAATTACATACCATGAAAATCCTTTAGGAAAAGCCCCAAAAGATAGAAAATACGCAACTTATAGTACTTTTAGACTTAAAAAATTAAAAAATAAATTTTTAGCTAATCCTCAAGATCCTGATGGTCCTGAATTTGATTTAGAAAAATTAATGGACATGAGTGTAGATCCCTCTATATGCATATTACCTCATCAATTTCAACATCATGATAAATTAGACACAGTGTTAGATAGTGGTGAAGCTGATTTAAGAAGTATAGGAAAAATATTTTTTAATATTGATTATTTATTTAATTTATATAAAAACCAAGAAGGCGAAAACTTTAATTTATTTACATATATAAAAACAATTTGGAATGATGTAAATAATGCATGTGCAGGGACCCATGATTTTGAAGTACTAACAGAATTAGAAAGACCTAATGTAATAAAAATATCTGATTTAATAGTTCAAAATGATGCAATTGATCCTAAAAAATTATATGAATTTAAAATTCAAAGTAATGAATCTATAGTTAGAGATTTTAACATAAGTTCAACAATCCCTTCAGCTCTAGCATCAACAGCTGCAGTAACAGCACAAGCTAAATCTATTGATAATTTAGATAACGTTAGTTTTGCAGCCATAAATAAAAACATAAGAAGTAGATTTTCATCAAATGTAGAATCACGTAAAAGTGATCAAGACATAATTAGTATGAGAAATCAGTATGATAGAGACACAGACACTTTAGGACAAATGTTAGTTGATTTAAAACTACATAGATTTGAAATGTTACAAGGTCAATTTCTTGAAATAAAAGACGGTAAAGTTGTATCTAATTCTTTAGAAATAGCTAATGCTAGATATATTTTACAAAATGTAGAAAGATTAGTTAGATCTATATTAGCACGACATAAAGATGATGTTTTTGAAGAAGGAGCTCAAAGACCAGCTAGACCAAAATATTATAAAGGCGAAAGTAAACCTAACATTACACCTCCTGCTAAATCAGCTATAATACCTTTACAATTTAATGCATTAATGGATGGCATTTCAGGTATGGTAATAGGTCAGGTATTTAAAGTTGATAACACTCGTTTACCTAAAGGCTATCAAGGTGATGATATTGCATTTATTGTTTTTTCTGAAGGCCAAAAAATCACTGCAGGGCAAGATTGGACTACTGAATTTTCAGGTAAATTAGTGTCTTTAGATTTAGGAAAAGAAATTGATGAAGAAGAATTAGTATTAACTCCAGGTGGTTATGATAATCAAACTAATCTTGAACAAGATTTACCTGAAACAGAAGTTACTAAAACAACCGAAGGAGAATTAGATAATATTAATAAAGTTGAAGATGAATCAGGAGAAGTTTCAGACGCAGAATTAATTACAGATTCCCCACTTGAAGGATCAGAAGAAATAAAATCATTAGTAGACGAATATAAAAAAGTTAATTATTATAAAAAATATGCTGCAGTTTCATTTAGAGGTGGCTTTTCACCAGAAGGAGCTCTGCCTTCTGTTTCAGAAGACTTACAAAATTCATATTATAATGAATTTGATGTGCAAAAAAGATTAAATAGACTAGCACAAGAAGCTTTTAATAGAGGTGAAATATCATCAAACTTTAATGAATATATAAGCCCTGAAGGAGATACATTACAAAAAAGTAAAGATAGACAAGCAAAAATATTAAATGATGTAGGGGTATCATATTTAAATGTTGCTATAGGCCAACTTTCCCAAGCTGAAGAAGCCTTAGAAAGAATTATAGCAGCAGATGAAAATATACGTGAAAAAGCTTTAGAATTATATAGATCTTTAGATTACCCTATGAATTTAAAATTAAGTCTTGGTCCTACAATAGAAATTTCATCCCCTCAAATATATACTAGGAGTAATATAGATGAAAAACGTAAAGAGTATACTGACTATTTGATTAATAATTATGATATTTAAAACATTAAAAAATGCCATATTTACCAAAATCTAAAGTTAACATAAAAGAAGCCTCTTCAGGAGAATTTGTGTACAGAAAAGGTAAAAAACCTTTTAAAGGCAAATACTTAGAATTAAGTAATGGAAAATATTATGCAGGAACAAATGTTATAAATTTAGGAGATGAACTTGTAAAAGCTAAAGAAGATCCTTCTAATAATAGAATAGGGAATAGTTTTGATTCTCAAAAATATAGTCTTTTAAAGAAAAAAAAGAAAAAATTTTTACAAAACACTAAAAGAGTCCCTATAAATAAACCTACACCTACAAAAGAAGATTATGATAGAGGATATTATACTAGATTTTTTGCAAAAAGAATCAACCAACCTAAAAGCTATATAGAAATTAGCTTAGACACATTTCAAAAACTTCAAGAAAAAACAGATTATGACCATCATTTATATATAGTAGGTACAATAACATGGGCATTAAAAAATGGAACTAGAAAGGTCAACAACAATAATTTAAGAATATTAGAACGAACTTTTCCTTATATTTCAAATTTTTTCCCTATTTTAAATGAATATGAAGTTATAGATGGCCCATTAAATACAACAGGAGGTGAATTATATTACGAAAATGGAGTAGAATACACGGGTCCTTACCATATCCACCCAGAAAAAGGACCAATGGTAGGGGTACAACATGCTCCTGAACCCCATGCTCTGTTAAAATATAATAATAATTTAATTACATCGGCAGATGATGTAGAGGATGTAACACCAAGAACTCCCCCCATTGATGTAAATTATGGGAATTTTGACAAATTCAAAAAGGAACAAAAATTAAAAAGACTACAATCTTTAGCTCAAAAAAACACACTACCTTCAACATCTAATACAAAAGGTGGTGGCTACTCAAAATAATT
>Ga0098052_1002975_pt1 | contig 10132 bp, 15 predicted proteins | sample 15_taG_FD_81591 | JGI IMG/M metagenome (GOLD analysis project Ga0098052, IMG submission 81591) | Marine viral communities from the Subarctic Pacific Ocean - 15_ETSP_OMZ_AT15312 metaG | ecosystem: Environmental > Aquatic > Marine > Oceanic | place: Pacific Ocean | collected 2015-01-18 | reverse complement strand
CATTTGCTCCCTTAGAGCCTTTTTCTCGTCGTCTGTGGCGTCTTTCCACTTATCTTTGTCGAAGCCGGTCCATTGCTTTTTAGCGGCCTCTTTGAAGGCTTCGCGCAGTTCTTTAACCTTAGCGTCGTCTCTTACGAGTTTACCAAAGCCGCCATCTTTTTTCTTGCGGTCACCAACCTTGTGGCCCTTTTTCTTGGCATCACCACGATATTTTTTGCGTTTCTCAAAAGCAGCCTTAAGGCGCTCTTTAACCTTAGCTGGATCAAATTTCTTGTCACCGCGCTCAGGCTTCTCCTTCTCGGGTTTGTCTGGCTTAGGCGCGGGTTTAGGGACCTGAGCTGAAACTGTTAACGCTGACGCCATGACAGCAACCAGCCCAATTTTAAGTACGCTTTTAATGAACATAATAATATTTACACTGCAGGAATCGTGCCAGAACTTTTTTTTGGTTTCATTGGGTTTTTTAGCCTTAACCCCTCGTTATGTCGAGTAATAATACCCATTATCAAATAAGTTGCGGGAAATATTCCCCATAAAGTGTAACAATATATGTGAGGAGGTTTTTAAAATATTTCATATTAATTCTATTGTTAACGGGATGCAAGTCTGTAGATGACAACGGGCGTCTAGAAAAAATAAGAATCATGGTTCCTGCTCTTATTGATATAGAGTTCGATTATTATAAAGACAAAGAAAACAAAGGCAAAGGAATTGTAAACAACGGCCCAACAAACTCCACTCCTATTATAACATGGCCTAAATTAATGCCCATGTCTAAAAACCAAAATTAAATGGAACCGCTAACTAATTTAACAAACTTGCCGACTAGCACTAATTTAGTAAATCAATTGTCTGCCCTAAAGCCAGAGCAAGTTGAGGACATCGCAAAAAATTTATTTTCAGAATATGGATGGATTTTTGCGGCTGGTGTGGTAGCCCTTTTAGTTAAAGATATCATGATCAACCTAGTGAAAGGTATCCTGATATTTTATGGTCACGACTTCGATAATGACGATGTTATTTATATTAGCGGCCGTCAGGCACGCATCGTACGTGTTGGCGTTACCAGTACTACTTTTTATATGAGTGACCGCAAAACTAAAATGGTCGTTCCAAATGAACAGCTTAAAGAATTAACTATAGAAAAAACCCTTGGAGTGAATGGGGGGTCCCCTTATTTACCTAAAGGTGGGGAACCGGGATTCGATCCTAAAATAAAATGACATGAAAAAGAAAGCATTCACGACTAAAAACTATATAGCAATAGCTGTTATAGCCGCAGCCATCTGGGGGTGGTTTTGGTATTCTAGCAACAAAGAGCAGATAAAAGAAAAAGCCGTTCAAACTGTTATTGAAAAAACCGTGGACGCAAGCGTAAACAAAGCTGCCGATGAAATAAAAGAAAAAACAGTAGAGAAATTAACCAATTTAATTAATAATAAATAAAATGCATTACAGTTATAATTTTAACCGAGACGAGGACGTAGAGTACACAGGGCAATACATAGAAACAATCAATACACAAATTCGCGGGAAAGATTTACCTTTAGCCCCTCTTTTTAGCGGCATCGAGAGTTTTACCGTAGCTTGCGGATTTGAATTGAACGGCAGCGGTATAGGTTTGGTAGCTAAACCAGAATAGCTAACCAGAGACAACCGAGTAGAATAAAACAAACACAATCCGACAATCTTTTTGTGTTGCACCCCACGCTTTACTTGGAAATTTGGAGTGAAAATATTCGGCAGGATAAGAAACTAATCTATTTTCAACTCCACCCACCACCGAACTTAATTCCCATTTATCAATGTCGTTGTAATCGCGATCCGATAATTCTATCACTTTATCTTTAGGTAAATTTCTGGACATACGATAGCCTAGCTCTTTATGCCTCCACAACGCGGTTCCATTCAAGTCGTTTTCATTCTGAGAGATATAAAAAACCGCAGCATATTGCGGGCTTTCTTCCGTACCCACGTAGAGGTCTGAATGGATACCCCAATTAGTATCTAAATATTGGGTGGCTTTTCTAACAGCCGGTAATATAACCTTAATTTTTGCGTTCCGTACTTTTTCCAAAGCTGTCGTTATTTTTTCTTGAAGTCCATATGGCGCATTGGTCATATAAAATTTTTTATTCCCATCTGCTTGAATCATTTGATAAATAGCAACATTTTGTAAATAACTTTGGTATTCAAGAAATTCTTCTCTTTTTAAGACGTTATCTAGAATAAAGGAAAAATCTTTCATTAGGCGCTTGTATTTAATTGGCTCGTTTTATCTTTTTTAAGTGTAAATAAAAGTACTTGACAATAATACGTTTGGAGACTATTATTGCAAGTGATTTTTAAATCTAAATTATGAAGGAAACGTTTCTTAGCATATTATTCATTGGTTCTTGTGCGTTTGTAAACGCCCAAGAAGTGGCTTCTGCTTCTGCAGAGCCCTCTTTTGATGCTACCGTTGGTTATACCGACGCCATTACTCTCCGTGGCCTCTCTTACGGCGGTGACGGGCTTGTTACGGGCATACACGGAAAAATACCTACCAAATGGGCTGATCTCCATGTTGGTGCGTATCATCTGTGGGGCGACGACCCAGATTCTCAGTCTCATTTTTCTTTGTTCGCGTCCAAAGGGTGGAACTGGGGCAAATGGGGACTCAAGGCAAATGCTGGGGTTCGTAAGCATCAAGTATCTAATCCTGCAATTTATGATAGTGTTGCCGTGAGAACTTCCCTTACGTTGAATGAAGACCCTATTGGCATTACCAAGTGGGTTAAGCCATCTGTAAGTGTATGGAGAGACACCGACTATGATTATAGTGGTGTTACATGGGGATTGCACAACACTTGGCATTGGGATGTCCTTGGTCATCAATGGCATATCACCCCGGCAATAAAATGGGGCTCTGCAGGTGAAATGAAGACCACTGGCGACTATGACTACACTAAGGCCACTCTAAGAGTGGGCACCGAAGTTAATGTCTTTGGCCATGATTTGGAACCAAGTGTTAAGCTTACCTATCTGGACAATGATATTCACGGTGATCTCGGCTTCGCAAGTGAGAGCGAAACGTCCGTATGGGCGGGAGTAAGGTATCGTTTCTAGTTTACGCTCCTTAAGCTTTGAACTTAAAAGCCCTTGGGTAAAACCAAGGGTTTTTTGTGTGTAAACTTATAATACCTATGTGTAGATTTTTTTTAATATTTGTAGCTGCCTCTGCTATAGCAGCCGAAAACCCTTATGATTCTATCTCTGAAAGAAACGCTTTTAACTTAACGATAGAAAATACACAGCCCATACTCCCCCCTGTGTCCACAATCCTCGGTCCTGATTTTGACATATTCTTAACAGGAATTGCTACTCGCAATCAGATCAAAAATGCTTATCTTGCCTTAAAGTTTAGAGGAGAACTCGACTACCATTACATTTCTTTAAAGGTGGGCGAAAAACAAAAAGGGATAGAACTTTTGGAGGTTTTGAAAGATTCTGTGTTAATCGTTAATAAGGGCCGCAAACAGTACTTGACTTTTAAGGCCAACAGTTTTCCAACTGTTGTTCTAAAAGTTCCTTCTGTGGAATCCCCCTCCAAAAGCTCTAAAAGCTCTAAAAGCTCTTCTAAGGACTTTAGGAAGACTACCCCTACCCTACCTACCCCTCGGCCTCAAATCGTCACTGTGCCCTCACGTAGGCCCCAAATAGACCCACGTATAATAGAAAAGGGGTTGGAGTATCTAAGTAAAACCGAAGATAACGAAAAAAGAGAATATCTTTTGAAAAGATTGGAGTCTCTCCAATCAGGTCAAAGTAAAATAAAATCAAACATAGATACCAATGAAAGACGCCGCCAATACGACGAATGGAGAAAAAATAGAGAAAAGGGTCGCTAGGCAAATAATAACCAATTGAATAAAACTATTTTAATCACAGGTGTGGCGGGCCTACTAGGAACTCATTTTTCTAGATATTTATTAGAAAAAGGATATACCGTCATAGGAATAGACGATCTGTCTGGCGGCTATAAAGATTTTTTACCTTGCGAGTCGTCAGCCCCTTTTTGTGAAAATTTTACTTTTTACGAAAGAACTTTAGGCAAAGACTCTGTGGATGATATTTTTGAAAAACATTGCATAGAAACAGTATTTCATTTTGCCGCCTATGCTGCGGAAGGCTTATCTCCTTTTATTCGGTGTTTCAATTACCAAAATAATGTAATCGCTTCGGCTTCCATTGTTAACGCGTGCATCAATAATAATTCGAAGTTAATTTTTACTTCGTCGATGGCTATCTACGGCAAGAACCCTCCTCCATTTACCGAAGACTTGAATCCCGCTCCAATCGATCCTTATGGAATCGCTAAACTTGCAGTGGAAATGGACATACAACAAGCGGCTGAACAATTTGATTTAAAATACAATATTATTAGACCTCATAACGTATTAGGCAAATACCAAAATATTTGGGACAAGTATCGAAATGTTATAGGGATTTTTATCACAAATGTTTTGAAGGATAAACCTTTAATCATTTATGGAGACGGAGAGCAAACCAGAGCGTTTTCCGATATACGTTATTATATGGAGCCTTTCGCAAAGCTCATAAATGACCACCATAATGAAACTTTCAATATTGGTGCCGATAAGCATTGGTCAATAAACGAAGTCGCGAACCTAGTTAAAAACGTGGGGGCGCAATACGGATACGCGGCTAAAATTTCATACGGTGAACCTAGGCACGAAGTTAAGCATGCTTACTCTGACCACACTAAAGCTATTGCACATTTAGGCTTCAAAGATAATACTGATCTGAAATCTTTAACAAAAGATATGTTCACTTGGGCGGAGCGCCAACCTAACCGCGATATAAAAAGAATGCCTTATGAAGTGGAAAAAAAAATATACCAATATTGGAAATAGCCATGATTCTTTTAAAAATCTTTATCATAACCATATAGCTCGAAATCTCTTTTATAAAATTCATAAATAATTTGTTTTTCCTCTTTGTCGAGCTCGGTAGCCTCTTTTATTGATTTGTTGACGTGGGGTAAATCTAAATCCTTTTTTAAAATGCTGGTTAATGTTTTAAAATCATTGTCTAAGTTTTCAAGTTTCCCTATGAAATCAGCCCCATTTGGCAACCAAACGTGCTGTGGCACCATACACAATGGGTCATGCTCCATCCATTTTTTCTCTAGATTTTCTTGCCTCAAAAATTCTGATATATTCTTAGTTTCACCAATTAAATTTTTGTTGTGCTCGATCAAGCCGTCCGCCTGCCAAAAGATGTCACCAAACATCGCCCCTTTATTCTTTATATAGTTATAGTAGCTTACAAATCTATCGTAAGGGTTTCTAACAAAAGTAAAAATAAAACAATTTGGATATAGACATTTATCCGTTATTCTGTGGTCTGTCCCTACAACCAAGTTTCTGTGGCTTGAAGGAGTCTTGTAGAAAAATGACCAACCAAAGGCTGTGTTGATTGACGTACCTCCGGTTTTAGGGATGTGGCAAAAGATAAACTCATCATATTTTTTCCCGTTATAAAAAAAAGGCTCTATCTGTGATTTGTTGACCTGCGCCTCGGACCTACTCCCGGCTGATTCGATAAGCTTATCGTGGAACTCACGTACAGTTTTAAGACCATTTATCATAACAATTCATAAGCAAGAATAGTATCCCATATACTACGAATATCCACAAGAAAAAACAATGGACTTCTTTTAAAAAAAAACTATTATAACCATATGTCAATCCATCTAAAGAAAATGCTAGAGTCGGCCAAAAGAGCTGCTTCTGCCACACAAGAAGCGGCTAACGATTGCCGCCACGCAGCCGAAGCCGCAAAACGGGAAGCTGACGAAATAGCAGCACTCGGTAGCGAAGCGGCCACCCAAGTGGTTCAAGCTCAAGAAAGAGTTAAGGTTCTTGAAGCTAAACTAACTGCAACCACATGTTGCGCTGATTAACGGCCTAACGTCATGGCAATTCGTTGAAAATCACTCTTTTAATACCCTCTCTTTGAAGAAATTCAACACAGCTTCTGGCTTAAACTTATCTGGAACAACTCCATCCACAAACAAGGGAGCTTCTGCGTACTGTTTGTAAAGAGCTTCGTTTTGATCTATTTCTTTTATTCTTTCCACCATAGCATCAATAGATTCAAAATCATTTAAATTAATAAAACAGTCAGGATTAAAGTCTTGAGAAACAGTTGATGCGCCCCAATAAATGGGGATGTTTCCTGCGACCTTCGCATGAAACAATTTTTCAGAATGATAACCATCACGAACCTTGTGCTCAAAACAAATCGAAAAACGATAATCTTTTAATATTTCTAATTTTTGTTTTTCCCAAGGGCTGTTTACACCATGAAAAGCATTCTTGGAAACACCTTCGCCAAAACAATTGCCGTAACCGTCCACTTGCTTATAAGCGCTTAGCTTCTTATGCGCTTGCAGCCTCTTTTTGATACCGTTGCTAACAATATGGGCGCAAAACTTAGTTTTAGGAGTATTGGAATACTCGTTGCTAGCAATTTGATTTTCAGGAACTAAATAGCTTGGTTCAGAGTATTTACCATAATGCCCCACATTAAACCAATCAATAAATCCGGTCCACCATGGCAAACGATAATGACGCACATCATCCATTATTTCATGAGTTAAGGCAAAATCACAACGACCATAATAATATGTTCTGTTTGAATCATTGGTAGCCAAAGTTGCTGCGGAGGTGGGGTCTCCGTAACCTACCCCTCCTTGTGTTATGATGCTTGGGGACGGGGGGTAACCGTCCGAATCAAAGCGAGGAGGTTCACCCTCCATCGTCCAAAATACTCTTTTGGCCGGATGGTTAACAAACTTTTTTCTCTCGCAAAAACGGTAAGAATCAGTATGAAGAAACAACAAGTCTGGATCAACTTGATTTATTTCTAAATCATAAGAACCCTTTAATAAATGAAAAAAATAATTATTTTCTAATCGAAAATTAGGCCAATGGTCTATAAATGCTATTTTCACCTTGCGCTTACCCTCCGTTCAACTAAATCCAACAATTCAACCTTTTGTTTCATACCGGAAGTTCCAGCGGCATGATGCATTAGTATAGGGTTAGGGATAGTGAAAGTTACCTCGCCTCTCCATGGGCGCCCAAGCACCTGCCCTATTGTAAAAAACTTCTCTGACAAAGCTTTACATTTGCAAAGGTCTTTGAATTTATTGATCATATACTGACTATCTTCAGTGAAATTCTTATCAATTTCAATTAAAAAATTCAATGTTCTTTCATTACACTTCATTACAAAAAAACCTCCACCTAAAGGAACGGTACGAGCCCCTCCATATTGACACGCTAAGTCATAATCCCCGAGCTCTTCTATAAGGGTAGGCACCGCTTGACCAAAAAACTGAACATCTACGTCAGTACAAACTATAGTTTCTCCCATGTTATTTTCACAACCACTTTTCCAAAATTTTACTTTTGCTTGTTCAGCGGGATCGGTTCGACCTGACAGAGATAACGTATAAGAATATGTCTTTTGATAAAAACTAGAATCTTCGTTTAGTTTTTCGACCTTAACCTCAAATTCAGACCCTATGGAACTTAAAAAATAATTTTGGTACAAGTTCTCATGAGAAGGCGAATATGTAGTATAAATTTTCATTCGCCCAGCTCCATATCCATTATTTCTTCAAAATCACATGTCAATAGCTTTTGTATCCTCTCAAGATTCTTTTCCCCTAACACTTTTCTTGAGTATCCCGGCTCGGCAAGAAAAATGTGCCCCCCATGTATATGGGTTTCGGTATCGTGGTCATCTATCCCTTTTAGGGGTTCCTGTATGGACTTGTTAATATCTCTGTTTGTTGTGTTTTTAATTTTTGTTTTTGTTTCTTCCGAAATTGTCATATCGAAAAACCCCTCAAATTGAGTGAAGATATAATCATAATCATCCCAAAACCGTTCGTATTGCAAAACCAACATAGGGCCTCTGTATTCTTTTTTAACTTTTTCTAAATCTTCTAGATGTTGACGAAACGTAACCATTGTTTTTCGAATCAAACTCAAGGGTATTTGGGCATCACACACTTCCTTGAATTTCTTGATATCAAATACGTCACCCTGAGATGCGATACATAACCATTTGTGAAAAAATGCCCTTGAGTCCCAATTGTCATTTCTCCACTGAGAAAAAAAAGAATCCATCAAACCTCTTTCTGTGATAACACACGGATAAGAATAATCGAGAACAGCCCCATGTTTTTCGGTAGAAATCCTAATGCCACTGGCATAGTCCCATATCCGATACCGGTGTGCCTTTAAAACTTTTGTAAAAATTTTTGTCAAACATTGCCAAATCAACGTCGATCCGGTTCGTGGTACGCTGTAAACCATTATTTGTTGATTTATCATTTCATTATAAAATTAAATAAATTTATATGTCATATTATCTTCTTTAATAACGTGTTCGAATATTAAGTTGTGAGGTTGGTACGTGCATCGGGGACACTTGTCCACGCGAATTTGTTTGTGTACGTTCCAGTGTGCGTCGCTGCCCCATAGTTCCTCCACCTCTTGTGTGGTGGAAATGTTTTTCCCTAAAACGAGTTGGTCATCCCCTCTTCGGTCGCAACAAAGCCCAAAGTCAAACCTGTCTCCTTTCTCGTTGCTGGGCATAAAAACAGCAGTCATAAAAACGGCGTGACAGTCGTTAAAATGGTTAGCTTTGTTCATCTTGGTATCGAATTTATGGGTGATACCGAATACTCCAAAATTGTCGTCCTCTAGTTCTCGAGCTAAGCTTACTTGATGGTTGAAGGTATCAATGGTTTTTGGGGTAAATTCAATTTTTTTATCTTCTTTATTAACGTTAAACCATGGATCACCAACGGGTCTAATGTGGAAATTCTTACACCCAATTTTTTTTGCTAGTTGGGTGGCTTCGTAGATTTCAGACGCGTTATCGTTGTGCAAAAGGTATTTATAACTCACCCCGTAGCCTTGGTGCGGAAAAGCAAGACGTGTTTGGTTGGTGTTAGAATAAGTCGTAAGGAGTTCGATATTAGAAATAATTTTATCAAAATCACGAGCTTCTTTGAGTTTGGAAAATGTAGCGGATGTGCCAGCATCAACAGACACCCCGACCCACGTACATTTTGAAAGAGGCTCAATAAACCGATCAATAAGCCCACCGTGCGTTACAACTCCCACCTCAATACCGTTATCAACGCAGCGCTCAATAAATTCCCCCACATGTTTATTAAGGAGGGGTTCCCCTCCGCCAGCAATACATATAGACTCTACGCCAGCTTCCCAAGTTGGGTGTCCTTGCCATTCGGCTAAAAAATCAGCCAATCTTAAAAGAGTATCTTTGGAGAGACGTTGCTTGTTTTTTTCTAAAATATGACCAGCGTTACACCAAAGACACTTATGATTACATAAGTTAATGGGGTCAACCGTTACTAAAGCGGGTTGTGGTATTGGGTGACCTTCTTTGATTTTTCGCCAGCGATAAACCTGTGTTAAGAGTTTGTCGCTGTTAAAGGGGTTCCATTTTTTTTGCGGAGCCCATTCGGAGCTTTGATTCTTTTTCGTCTTTCTCCATTGTGGCGATTTGGTTATTATCATCTTTTTCCCCAATATTTATGTTCGTAGTCTGGTGTGTTTTCCTTTGTCATAGCTTCTATCCATTCGGAACTAGAGTTTTTATCTAAAAGCGCATGACTCCCACTGTTTGTGTCTGCGTGAGGTTTCCATTTTCTAGCCAACGCAAAAAGCTGAGCCTGCTCGTAACTTAAAGCAGCCACCAAAACACAAAATCTTCTTAAAATAGATATTTTAGGCGGGGGGTTTATTCCTCGTTCGATTTTTCGCCAAACCTCCTTTGAGACACCAAGCATAATGCACATTTTTTTAGTGTCCTTGAAGCGCCCTATTCTAAGATCTTTTAAGTATTGATGAAACTCCATAATCTGTGCAGATGTTATTTCTTTAGACGTACTACCTCCTATCTCGTGGGTTACTTGGGGGCTCGGGTACTCCCTTGCTTATGGATCTAGGAGGTGGGGGAGCTGGGTTGCGAGTAGGAGTAACGACTCTACTGGCGGGTCGACCACTTCTTCTACTGCTAT
>Ga0098052_1002970_pt1 | contig 10139 bp, 23 predicted proteins | sample 15_taG_FD_81591 | JGI IMG/M metagenome (GOLD analysis project Ga0098052, IMG submission 81591) | Marine viral communities from the Subarctic Pacific Ocean - 15_ETSP_OMZ_AT15312 metaG | ecosystem: Environmental > Aquatic > Marine > Oceanic | place: Pacific Ocean | collected 2015-01-18 | reverse complement strand
TTATTGAATCTTTTACCAATGAATATACTTCTAATCTATCCATCAATAAATTATTACTCTCAACCATAAGAATTCTTAAGATGAATGAGTGGTTATTCTCTGTGTAGTGTGCTAAATTACTACTTGTAACAAATTCTGAATCTATTACATTATGGAAGTATCGTATAACTTCTTTTTTACTATTTTCTAAGTAGTCACTATATGCTTCTTTAATAATAGCGGTTTGACCTTTTTTATGGTTATTGTGTATTTCACGATAAAATGTTTCATAGGCGTGTCTATGAGCCGCTCTGCTATATCTTTCAAAAAATTCTTGAATATCATGTTTAGACGCATTGCTATTAAATAAATGTGCTCCATGTAGCCCAAGATCGACATAAAATTTTCCTGAGTGAGGATCTTCTACATATAAATTTCTATCACCACTTCTATAATAGGAACCAAAACTGTGAACTTCTTGTACACTCCTATAACGGTAATCATCACTATATAAATGTGAACGCCTATTTGTGCGATGCCTATTTGTACTGAGTGTATAAGCAGCATCACTACCAATATAATCTATTATATCTCTATCCAATTCAAATTCTAAATAGAAAGAATCTCCTTTGTTTATCAAATGACAATCTCCCATTAAGTCGCCTATTTTTTCCATATATGAACCTGTTGGATAATTTTGTGAGTGAATTACACTGCTCTTATAGTGCGTGGGTATATTGTATTTATAAAAGAGGTTTGATAATTTAGTTTTCCGCTTTTCTTCTTTAATTTTCTTTGACCTAGCCCTTTCTTGCCCAAGACCGTAGCCTAAAAATAGCACCATTATAAGAATAAGTAAAAAAAGAAATTTCATATGAATCAATTTGTTGTTTGTATAGTAATAAGCAAATATAAGAAATTATTTATGAAAAAACAAAAAAACTATCACACACAATAAGTATATAATAACATGGGCAAAAAAGTTCTTATACAGGAAACCCCAAGAGTAACCAGGGATAAAAATGGTAATTACCTACTTAAAGGCGTATTTACTATATTTAATCAAAAAACACATGGAGGTAGAACCTATCCCGAAGATTTAACACAGAACTTGAAAAACTCAGAATGAAAATCAAAAGAGAAAATCGAAATAAACGTATCAATATAATATTAAAATGAAAGATAGAAACCCTGCTGATGAAGCACTGATTAATATTATCATTGCAAATGAAAATTCACGCATAGTGCAAAAAGATATATCTAATGCAGCTAAATCAATTTATGAAGGAATGGTAAATATAAATTATGAACTTAGTGGTGGTAAATACCAACATGAAGTAACATTTGAAGAATATGCAAAAGAATTTGGAAAATCTGTTAGTGATATATTAGATGGTAATTAAAATACAAGACCTAAGTGTTGCCCAACATATCATAGACCGTGATTATACTGGTTTTGTTGTGATAGAATGTTACCATGATAATAGTCTTGGTATAATCATACATTGTAATAAAAATGAATCTCTTGGACTCTTAGAAAAACTCGCACAAAATTTGCCAACTAATAAAAAAATTCTTACCTTCGATTTACCAAGCGAAAGTAACATGAAAATAGTTAGAATCGCACCAAGCGATTATATGAAAACACAAAGAGAATTAAGAATAAATCAGATAATAAATGCATCGTAATCCAGCACAAGAAACAATAGTAAATCTTATTAAGCTAAAGCAACCTAATATCAAACAAGAACATCTTGATAAGGTTAAACTCCGTCGCGACCAAAAAGTATTTATAGCGATTTATAAAACACGCGGAGAGTTTGATATTAAATTGACTCGGACAGTTAAAATATCATATGATGCATATAAGCATGAATTTAAGAAAGTTTGGCAAGATATCAAAGACGAAGAAGAATTTCTTTTAACAAAAAAACCACAATTATTAATCGGCCCTGTTCAAGATCCCAACTCAACTGCTGAATGTGCAAGAAGTATCATACCCTTTGCGCCAAAAAAAGATGTTATTACAAAAGAGATTGATTTCACACCTACTGAGTTTATGCGTAAACTTTTTAATGATAAAATTCAAAAGGCTATGAGAAATTCAGCTAGAAGTCACTAATTATCTAGTATCTCTACGTCTCCTTTTTCCAAAATTTTCATCTGTGTGCCCTGCTGGATAATTTGATACAGTACCATTGCTATAATCATAAATCTTTTTAATATTTGCTTGCATTCCAGATTCAGTGAAACTTGTTTTCAATTCTGATAGAAACCCATAAGATAAGCCCCTAATACCTTTATAGCATATAACTCCTTCTCGGAAGGTCCCAACATTAACTAAACGTTCATCAATAGTTAGGCACATTTTAAAAAACTCTTCGTTACTCATATTAGAGTTACAAATCCTAATACTTAATTCATCGCTACAATGAACTTCATTATCTTCATCACGAGCAATATTAAGTATTTGTTGTACTTCATTATCATTTGTATTGGACTCATTTAACTGCTCTTCGGGTGGCTCTTGCACAAAGAAATCCTCAGCTAATCTAATAGCTATATCATTCATAACCACATCCTTATCACTTTCTAAATATCTTTTAACAACATCTAACTCAATTTTTGAAAATCCCGCTTTTGGAGAGTACCATCTACTGGATGGTATGGCAAACTCTTCATCTTTACCTTCACTATAAAAAACTATCTCTTCAATTATTCCTAAATTGAAAAGGCGATTTGTTATTTCATTAGATATTTCTTTATATTCATCATACCCAACTGTATTATATTTATTCAAATAATCATAAGGGTATATAAGTTGGACAGTTTTACCATAAGTATGTACCTCGATTTCCTCATCAGTAGCAACTGTTAATATTCTTTCAATATCTTGCTGAGTTTCATCAGATAGTCCACTGTTTTCAAGCGACTCATATAAGCCCTTTCGTCTAATCTTACGGAAAATAGAAACGGCTCTAAAAGATACTGTTGGTCCGAGATCATTAACCGTATCATCACCTCCCCATTCTTCATCGCCCTCATCTTCATCATCTAATACAAAATCATCATCATTATAATCTGCTGAAGCGGTTGTTTGAAATTCTTTATATCCTCTGAAAACACCAACATCACATAAACGTTGGTAGATATTAGCCACAACATGATTAAATTCAGTATCTGTTAATTGATTGTCTTGGTTGACCAAATCAATGCGATTAATGGTTGATAAATCATCTGCTTTATCAGTTAATAATAAAACTTTAACACCATCATCATAAGCTAAATTCAATATCATTTCAATATCAGCAATATCTCCTTGACTTATCTCACACGGCACATAAGTTGCCTCATTAACTCCATAATCAGGATTATCTGAACCCTCAACCAATTTTGAATTATCTAATCGACTAGTTCGTATCTTATTAAGATATATCCCAAATCCCAATATTTTCCCAACACCATTCAACCCCCAAGCAGGATAACCTCTATCAGCCCACCCTTTCATTATTTCATCATCTTCGCGAATTATACCATTAAATGCGTGTCCAGGTCTTTCATTTGAAGATCGTCCAATATGAATTTTCCAACTCATTTCATATGCTCGTTGGTCACATAAGAAATCAATACGAGTTATAACATCAGATATTACCTTAAATAACTCTTCATTATCTACTTTATTTAAAACAGTATTTTGCATCGTAATAGTTAAATCAGCTACCTCTTTTTCATAAATATTAGTATCTAAACCAGCATCTGATGCGATGTTCATAATATTCTTTATGTCTTCAAGATCCCCACTTGAGACTGTGCTTTCATTAAAAGAATGGAATGATTTTATCTTACCCATTCTTTATATATTTAAATATTTTTATCACAAACACAGGCTGTTAATACAAAATTCCTCCATAGAGTATATATTTCAACAGAAATATATTATCGACTCATTTGGAAAGAATAGTAAGTACCGTTTGTGTTTAGTAGTTCATAGGTGGTTAATGTCTCACCTTTTGGAATGAACGGTATGAGTGCTGGTTTGCTACCCAAAGTACCTTGGAATGGTTTTGAAATCACCATTAATGATAGTGTATCAAAATATGGATAATGATCATGCACATAGTTAGTTAATCTAACCTCAATAGTCTTATCTTCATATTTATCAATTGATGTGCCATCTGGGTGATGAATAATATTATCAACTAGATATGCCCAGCCTTGCTCTTTAGCATAGCTTCGCAACAAATACATGTCATTGTCTTTTGCAGTATAGATTCTATCCATGAATTTCTTACCATTAGATAGTGTCCATAGCAATGCTCGACCACGAATAATGCCGTTATCTTCATCTTTGATAACTACTAATTGACATACATCAGGATTAGTAGCATAAATATTTAAATAATCTTGGCACTTATCATGTCGCATACAAGAGTTGCCTATTTGACCACTCCCTGCTGCATTTTCTGCTTTGTATGCTTTCTTAATATCTGTGCCACTGAGTATTGAAATCAATCTGAATTTATCATTGACAATATCGACACGTGCTTTGAAAGAATTAACAAATTCTTCAATGTCTTTATCAACAAATTCGACATTAGCATCCGTAAGTAATTTTCTTACTACGCGCCCTGCTTTTGCCTCAGTTTTGTTACCAATTATTTCTTCTTTGAGACCACTCATATTAATTATATTATGCTTTCCTTCATCACTGATAAAATGTGCAATTTCTATATCACTATCTCGTAATAAATCACAATTATCTTTTGTTAGAAGAAATTTAATAGTACCTATTGTACCATTAGGTAGTCCAGGATAATCACCCATTGGTAATTTAACTGCATTTAATAAGCCCCCATGATTAACATATACATGTTCACGATTTATAATAACATGTTTGTGCTGTGGATTCTTAGTACTAACTCTATAATATGACATCATATCATTTTTAGGCAATGCTAAATCGAAATAATTATGCGGAGAATTTACAGTTTTATAGGATAAACCTATTAAAGCTCTAGAGATTTTATTATCTAATCGCTTAAGCGAATCAAGTAATTCAGGTCGGTAATTAATTTTAGATTCCAATGTTGGGTGTTTGTATGATTAGTGAAATATTATTCATCAAAAATAAGAAATAGATTCCTATTATACAAATCAATTAACTAATAAATTATCCTTATCTTTATTTCTATGACCTTAGAAATTTTTGCAGTATTTATGACGTGTGTATCAATCGCGATGATATTCATGATAATGACTTTAGATGATTCTATCTTAGATGAGCATGAAAATAATATTTTCGGAACATTATTGATAGCATTGGTCATGATAATTATTGGTGTGACAATGATAGAACTTAGTAATTTTTTAGTAGTAATATCTATAGCCGCAATTCTAGTAACTATCTTAAAAGTTAAGAAATATTAATTTAATATAATATTGATTCTTCAATTACAATTGGTAGATTATACACCCAATTATGTTTAGGTATTTCTTGTCGATTTCCGATGCAAACTAATAACATATCATATTATATAATACAAAACTACTAAAGATGAAATACGAAGATGATAATATAATTTTATTAGTAATAGAATACTTAAAATATTTTCACAAATTATGTGATGTGAACAACATCCAAATCAATGGAATGAGTCTATCACCAGGAACATTAGATTATGATGTAGTTTATACAATAAAACCACCACATCCTAGATTTCCTGATGAAATCGTGGGTAAAGTCAATAATAAAGAATTAAATCGGTTCAAAGCACTTAAAAGAAAAGATAAAATAAATGATATACTAAATGTTAAGTAATATAGAAGATGTTAATCTTAGCGTGTTGCAACAATATATTATAAATATATCACCAGCAGTTAAAAATTTCACACCTGTTGTTAATAGAATCATATTGATAGGAAGTAATACAATTATGTTTGTTTATAGTAATATACATGATAGTGGTCGTGATATGGGATTAGAAGAATATACATTATCTATTAGCATGTCAGATTATACTAAACTATCAAGAGAAAAAAGGATAAAAGAGATATTAAAATGATTGACCAATCTCCATATCCAGAATTTTTCAAGAACCGAGCTGAAATAAATGCTTATATGAAACAATTTCATGACCAAGATACAATCATTACACTACTCAGTGCATATAAAACACCATTTGGTACACTTAGAGTTAATTATGAATACAAGCCACCGTTTATGAATTTAAGTCACCCTTATCTTGTACAAAAGACTGGAACAGAAATACCAAAGGATGATATTATTGCCTGGCGAGCAGCTAAAAGAAACACTAATATTAATATATTATTAAATGAATAAGAATGATAAAGATTTTTATGATACATTTGGTGAAGCAGAAACGGAGTTTTTCTGGTCCAATACTTCACAGTTTGTTTATTTAAAACTTATTCCATATCTTTGGTACAATGTATAAACTAAACACAGAATGTGGAATAAAATAAAAAGTTTCAAGGAAATAGCTAGATGTTCTATTCTACTAATATTAATGTCCTGTATGGTGATATGTTTAGTGTGCATCGCTGCGCTATCAATTGAATTACTGTATTTAGCAGTGACATTGACAATCGGAAATATATTTGTATCGATGCTTGTATTCATACTTGGTATATTAGGCACCGTGATGTCTATCATTGGGATGATAGTACTTGCTGGTAGCATAAATATATTCCGCAAAGGACTTCAAAAAGAAATCAAATCAAAACTTAATCTAATAAAATAAAATGACATTTACAAAAGAGAAAGCTGACGAGCTTAAAACGTTAGGTACTTATGAGCGTTTTGCTGGTCTATTAGAAATCGTTGATGATACATCATTCGATTTAACACATCAACCAAGTCGTGACCAATTAATACGCTTCAAAGATGAATTGAAATTAATACAACAACTATCGATTGGTAGTAAAGATTTTGCACCTGGTAACAAGGATAGATTACTTGAAGCATTGGTGGAGAAATTCGATGCGTAATGAATGGATGACTTTTATAAATTTATAACACTAGTACTGCTAGCCTTCACTGCAATTGGAGCACCTCTCGCGCTTTATGCTGGTGCTGATATTATTGATATCTTATGGTTTATCGGTAAGACTTTTCTATGTTTCATAGCATTCGTCTATTTAAAAAAACTTTATCACCAAATAGCTGGTGAAATATACATCATCCGTAAATATGGATGGAAAGATTATTGGAATGAATAATATGCTAAAAACATCACTAACATTACTTATTGCGTTTCTATTAACGGTAGCGTTTATAGCTATCACTGGAACACCTATAGAAGACATAACAATGTCAAATGTAGTTGCATGGTTATTTGGATTCTTATTAGGTACAATCTTTATTAAGATAGCTACATGGGCGCATCGAAGACTCAGTGCAGTTGTGTATATAATACGTAAATATGGATGGCAAGAATATAAAAATACTTTTTGGGAATGAACACTGTTGAAATGTCTATATTATTAGAACAGAAAGACATTAAGATGTCTTTGCTGTTAGCAGAACCTGTTATGCAAGATATTTTAAATATCGCGCGTGATGAAGGCTATGGTGTGGAAACATCGGTCAACTGGTGCATTCAGATAATGATCACCTCTACTGAATCTCCTATGTGTAAAGGAGCCGAAGCATATCAAGAGAGTTTGAAAAAATTCAAACACGTAACGGAGAATATGATTGAGCGTATCAAGCAAAACTATGATAATACATTATCAACCACTTATTTTGAAGACAGGAAACATGAAATTTTTAAAATAATAATTAATGATATCTAAAAAACAAACAATATGAAACGAATACTAGCACTTTTATTAATAACTTTTTCTTTTATCTCTTGTGATTTGACCATAGAGATACCTGATAAACCGAACGGGGTTTATTACCCACCAAATTATAACTATAATAATCTTGACTGTGGGTGTGGTGAAATCCTTTCAATGGATTATGTACAGAATGCAGGCAACATAGCTAATGTAGAATTGCAGAATGTGTGCACTAATAACATAATGACATTTCAATTATCAACTGCTGTGCTTGGACAAGGAACTCCTGGCTGTGCTGGGTATGTATGTCTTAACACTGCTTGGTGATGGACGAACTGGTCAAATGGGAATATACACGTGCAGAGATAGCAACTGACTATGAGTGGAGCAATCCAATAGAGGAACTGAATGAATATGGTGATGATGGATGGGAATTGGTGTCAAGCAACTTTATCAAAGGTTCTTATCGCTCAACTATGATGTGTGTATTCAAAAGAGTTAAACAACCAGTAGCACCAGAGCAACCGTTACCACAACCACCACGAAATGAAAGATAGTCTAAAAAATGAAGTGTAAAATAATTTTGCCTGGAGAATCTGTACTGTTTATGCACTGGTGCATAAAATGTAATTGTTTTAAATATGAATATAAGAATCATATTAAATGTTCATGGTGTACTAAATGTGAGAAAGAAACAGGAAATCATTTATACAAAGGACAAAATTTTAAAACAATACAAGCATATTACCGATACAAAAAATTAAACCAAATACTATGAGTTATACATTAGCAGTTATATCATTATTATGCTTCCTCACCTCGGTGGGAATCATAGCAGCATTATACTTTGCCTCTAAAAGGCTACCATTAGTTAGCTTAGGTATTATCAAATCATCAGGAACAGACACAGCGGTAACAGGGGTTATTGAAGGTGTTGGAGTTCATGGCTTCAAAGGATTCTTAAAACTATTAATCACATTTGCTTTCTGGAAAGCACTATTCACATCATTCTTTAAAAACACAAAGAATGAAGCTTTTTCTATAATAAAGTATATCTTAGTATCAGCTATATCTAGCGCAGGATTATTCTTAACATCATTGATAACAGGATTTATACAAATCATAATCTGGATATTTTAATGGAAACTATACAAGATATTAAACAACGTATTCATAAGCTACAACACAAAGAAAATTTGTTTGACCGAGTCGTTAGGCGATTACGATTGAACTTGAATGGTATTGTCTTTGAAGAAGAAGCGGAAAACGAGAACCTATTATACGGAGAAACTAGATATTCTTGTGACACAAATGGACAACATGAAGATTGAAATATGAAAAAAGATTTAACTTTAAATAGAATATCTGGAAAAGATTTTTCAACAAGAAGGTAAGAAAGGGTAAAGATCACAAGAGAGGTAACTGGTGGATTTGGGTATAATTACTTTAATATATAGTATTATATGAAACACTTGAAGAAACATCCAGTTACGGAACCTAAGAATCAATTATCAAAAGATATGAAGAAACAGGACCATGTTAAGTCACCAAAAGATAAAATACTTGATGCTGATAAATCGTTATCTAAAAAGCCACGTATTCCTAGGAAACAAAACAAGCCGTCAAATAGAAAACTTGATGGTGAAAAGTTTTTAGCTAGTGATGAAAAACAAACTAAAAGATCGGCAAAACCATCCAACAAGAAATTAGATGGTGAGAACTTCTTATCCGAAGGAATAGGGGATAAGATGAAATGGGGTTTCAATAAAGCGATGGCTTATTCAAATATTCCTATATTAATTCAATATAAAATCATAACAGATGGTGAGATGTCTAGGACTTATAAGTATCTTAGATATGATAGTTCTACTAGACGGGCTGAGGATGAATTTAAAAGGGAATGGAATATGTTTGTGGATGCTAAAGATTTAGATCCTAGACCAAGATTGGTAATTAGGAGTATTTCATATTCACCTGGAACAATAAGGGAAGAAACTGAAGAACTAAAATTTCAATAAAAATTAAACTTTTTGCTTGTATATTCATATGGACACCTTGGAATCTTTTGGAAATTTTTCAGAGCCAGGTTAAATGTTAATAATGCAATATGGTGGTGGGACGATGTTTGATCCTGGATCATATGATAGATATGTTCCATTTAAGAATTACCCAGAGGCTAGCTTTATATGTTTAGTTTGGCCAATGGGATTAGTGCAGGTTAGTTGTAACCCATTTAAAGAAAAGGAGTTAAAAGATGTGCATCTTCATATAAGTTTTCATCCCGCGCCACGTTTAAGACCGCTTCAATTTCATCGCTATATGGTATTTTTTGTAAATCCTTAAACCTGTTTATCTTA
>Ga0098052_1002966_pt1 | contig 10145 bp, 9 predicted proteins | sample 15_taG_FD_81591 | JGI IMG/M metagenome (GOLD analysis project Ga0098052, IMG submission 81591) | Marine viral communities from the Subarctic Pacific Ocean - 15_ETSP_OMZ_AT15312 metaG | ecosystem: Environmental > Aquatic > Marine > Oceanic | place: Pacific Ocean | collected 2015-01-18 | reverse complement strand
TACTACTGGTCGCGCTCGCCTGGTATGTTCCTCAACCGCGTTACTGGTGCGGAGATTGGTGCTTCTTCGGCAGCTCCGGACTTCACCGGTACGGTTAGCGAGTGGTACGAGACTCTCGTTGAGACGATCAACGACGTGTCGGCTCAGATTCACCGTAAGACGCTTCGGGGTGGTGCAAACTTCCTCGTCACGTCTCCTGAGGTTGCCAACATTCTTGAGTTCACTGCTGGTTTCCGCGCTTCCATCACGGCAGATTCTGATCGTGGAACGGTTGGTGCCGTCAAGGTTGGAGCGATGAGCAAGAAGTGGGATGTCTATGTTGACCCCTACTTCCACCGTAACCTCATCCTCGTCGGTCGTAAGGGTGGCTCGTTCCTCGAAAGTGGATACGTCTACGCGCCTTATGTGCCGCTCCAGATGACCCCAACGATCTTCGGTACCGAGGACTTCGTACCCCGCAAGGGTGTCATGACTCGGTACGCCAAGAAGATGGTGCGTCCCGATATGTACGGCCTTGTGATTGTCCGTGGTCTCTTGGGTGAGGCTGGTGCTACCAGCTAAACTTTAGCGATTAGCTAACAAGCAAGCCCGCTCTCTTCGGAGAGCGGGTTTTTTTTTGCTTAAGTCACGAGTCAATACTAATTATAAGTAACTTGAAAATCTTCTTCGGGGTTGGGGCCACTGACCCTTAAAGATTTGTAGCCGATAGTGGCTGGCTACTTATCGTGATTATAATCGAGTTATCGATAACTTAACTTAAAGGAGAAAATAAAATGGGAAATCGAAGAATGGGATTGGGGCGTCTTGAGGCGCTCCTCGAAGCGGTCGACAGAGACCTTAACCTCGCGAACACAACACTGACATCACCTACGATCACTAGCGCTGCTGGCTTATCGCTGGCCACGGAAACAATTGGCGCTGCTGGGGCCGCTAGCATCACTGTACCAGTATCTTTGGTTACAGCCGACGGTGCAAATATGGCAGTTACTTTAGCTAATGGAACCACCGCAGGTCAGCTCAAGCACTTTATTCAGGTGACTGACGCTAACTCATACAAGGTTACACCGGCCACCACAGCCGGCGCATATACAAAAGTCACATCCACATTGGCTGGCGACTCTGTTACCTTTATCTGGACCGGATCTGCTTGGGCAATCCTTAGTCGCGCTTCCGGCGCAGCCGCAGGAGCGACCGCAGTTGTTGGCATGCCTATTGTAGCTTAGTAACAATTGTTATCATGACAAGCCCCCCCTTTCTTCGGATTGGGGGTTTTTTATTGACAATCTATATAGAACTTGTTAGTTTAAACAAGAAGACTAGGAGTAATAATGTTGGGACCCGAAGTAATAGCTACTCTAATACAACAAGCCAGAATCGATAAACTAGAGAAACAAATAGAAGTGTTAACCGAAACACAAAAGAATATACTACAACACTTACGAGAAGTTGTTCTGGTAGTTACTGAAAACTCTAAGGAATCTTCGATAAAATAGAACTATTTATTATGATTGTTTGAATCAAAAGGATGTTAATATGTCTAAAATTAAGTTCATACCACGCGCTAAACGCAAAGCGCTTGAAGAGAAGCTTGCTACCCTTGACAAGTTTAGTGCGGAAGCCAAAGAGATTAGAGGGAAGTTGGGGTGGGGTGAGCCCATACCACCACCTGCTCCAGTCTCGGTTACTCCTGTCACAAAACCTAAGCCCAAAAGAAAGTACACTAGAAAGAAGAAGACAGAAGCAAAAGAATAGCTACTGCTTTTACAAAGCCAGCCCCCAGGTATCCTGGGGGTTTTGCTTTATCTGGACTAATTAAAGTGTACTAGGAGAACTTACATGGCCTTTCCGACATTAACTCCCAAAAGCACTTCGAGCAAGTCGATACTCCCCTCTACAGGGAGCACTATTGCTACAGCCGACGGGTCAGGAAACGCCGATAATTATCCGATTGGCCTCTACACCACTGGTGGCGATCTATACGATGTCAACTTCCTATCTGGCGCTGCAGGCCAAGTTAGCTATGTTCATAAGAAGTTGGGCGGCAGTATCCTCGATGTGGAACTGACGACCGCTGACGTGTACACAGCCTACGAGGAGTCCGTACTAGAGTATTCCTACCAACTTAATCTACACCAGTCCAGAAACATGCTTTCTGACGTTCTGGGACAGGCTACAGCGTCCTTCGACCATGAGGGGCAAATGACTCAGGGAGACGCTTCAGGTTCCAATGCTAACTTGAAGTATCCTCGTTTTCAGTTCACCTATGCTCGGAGAGTTGCTGATGGCATTGCCGAAGAGGCTGGGTTTGGCGGTAACCTAACAGAGTATTCTGCATCGTTCTCTTCCTCGACAAACCAGTCCACCTACGACTTGCAGGACATTATCTATAGCGCTTCACTGAACAACGAAGACAATGGTAATGGCGATCCTGTTCCGTTTAGTGGCTTGGTGGGAAACAACAAGGTGAAGATAACTAGAGTCTTTTATAAAACCCCTCAGGCGATGTGGCGCTTTTTTGGTTACTATGGTGGGATTAATGTAATTGGCAATATGATGACATATGGCCAGTTCGCCGATGACTCAACTTTTGAAATCATCCCTGCTTGGCAGAATAAACTTCAGGCGATGGCATACGAAGACCATATCTACACCAGGATCTCACACTACTCTTATGAATTGGTGAACAACCACTTGACTCTCTATCCTGCTCCAGACAACCGAATTACGGATAAGTACTGGGTCAAATTCACAATCGAGAGAAACGCATGGGAAGACGACCCTGATGGTATCAGAGAATCAGGTACTGACGGTATCAATAATATCAACTCTCTTCCGTTCGACAACTTACCCTATTCCAGCATTAATGCAATCGGCAAGCATTGGATACGAAGATATGCGCTGGCTCTATGTAAGGGTATGTTAGGACAGGTCCGGGGCAAGTTTGCTGGTTCTATCCCGATTCCGGGTGATAATGTGACGCTGAATTCAGCTGACCTTCTTGCGCAGGCTACAGCAGAGAAGACTACTCTCATCGAAGAGCTTAAGAAGATCCTCGAAGACACCACGTACTTACAGTTAATGAAGAACGACGCAGAGGTTTTGGAAGCAACGGGTAAAATATTAGAGGAGACTCCTTCTCCGATTTTTGTGGGGTAACATAAGTGGCAAACGAATGGACACAACCTGAAGCTCCTCCTCCTCCGCTCTTCACAGGAGCGAAGGAAAGAGACCTTGTCAAGCAAGTCAATGACGAAATCATTGAGCGTGTCATTGGACAGACGATTGCTTACTATCCTATAGACCTTGAGCGAACCTATTTCCACGATCTCTATGGCGAAGCCATAGAGAAGACCTTTTTACCTCCTGTGTTAGTAAAAGCTTTGATTGAGTACGAAGGTTTGGCAACTGAATACTCAAAAAACATTGGTTTGGACAAGACTCAAGGTATAGTGGTGCATTTCCACAAGCGCAGATTGACAGAGGACCAAGATTTGTTCACAAGAGAGGGTGATTTCGTGTTATATGGAGACTCATTGTATGAAATCGTCTCTCTTAGCGAGCCAAAGTTGATTTATGGCCACATTGACCACAAGTTAGAGGTCTCAGCGAAGTGTATTCGAGCACGGGAGGGCTTATTCGATGGCACCTGACCGAAAATACACCGAAATTCCGAATGCAAACAGCAATTTGAAGGAAATTTCCTTCATGCCATCGACAATTGAGACAATTGACCGAGCATTTTACGATTTTATCGAGAATACCCTGAATATCTTTGCAAATACCAACAAAGGTTGGGAAAAAGTGCCTGTTTTGTGGGTTTCTGCCGAAAGATCCTACCAAATCAAGAGAGACAAGGGCTTGAGGGACTCTAAAGGGGTTCTCAAGCTCCCAATCATCACGGCTGAGAGAAAAGGAATGAAAAAAGACCCTCAAATGAAGGGTGTAGCCTGGGCTCACATCCCAGAGATCAATGATCCTAGAGGTGGGGCAATAACTGTTGCTCGAAGGATAAAACAAGACAAAACAGCCAACTTTTTGAATGCTGACGCTTATCGTAAGCGTGGTACTATGGGTAACCCCGTTGTGGGAGAGGGACAATTAAACTTTCCTTCCAAAAGCTCAGGGAAAGTCGTCTACGAGACAGTAACCATGCCTATCCCAACCTATGTCGTGGTTGATTACAATGTGGTGATCAGAACAGAGTATCAGCAACAGATAAATGATATCATCACACCCTTTATAACCAAGACGGGACAAATCAACAACTTCGTTATGAGACATGAAGGTCATATGTTCGAAGGGTTCATCCAGGGAGATTTCTCGCAAGACAGTAACGTCTCACAGATGAATGACGAAGAAAGGTCTTATGAGACAGCCATACAGGTCAAGGTTTTGGGCTACTTGATAGGAGAAGGGCCCAACAGGGAACGACCTAAGTTGACGATCAGAGAGAATGCCGTCGAGGTCAAGATCCCCAGGGAACAAGTGATGTTGGGAGATATTCCTGACTTTGATAGCACCAGAAGCATCGACTTGTTTTATAAAGAGTAAATTAGGTCTTTGCGTTTTTAAATTACTATTTATTAGGTAAAGACATCTAATTAGGAGATTTGACCCTATGGCCGAAAGAAAGTTTAGATTTGTGTCACCTGGCATTCAGATTAGCGAGGTCGACAACTCTCAGTTGCCGAATGATTTACCGGACGTAGGGCCAATCATCATTGGTCGTGCAGAGCGTGGCCCTGCTATGCGTCCTGTCCGGGTCTCGTCTGCTTCGGAATTTGTTGAGTATTTTGGGAGCCCTCTCCCTGGTGGCAACGGAACAGACGTGTGGCGAGACGGGAACTACGTGGGGCCCACATATGGTCCTTACGCTGCCATTGCCTATCTCCGAGCCGGTGTAGGCCCTGTTAACTACGTTCGTCTGCTCGGTACCCAACACCCAGAGGCAACGAGCAACTATGCTGGCTGGTCGGCTGGCACTTCTAAGCCAAGCACTACTTTCGGCAGTGAAGGCGGGGCATATGGCCTCTTCTTGTTCAATTCGGGTTCATCTGCTGCTTATAACTCTGATGCTGGAACGGGCCGCTTGGCAGCTGTCTTTTACACTAATGGTGCCAGCGTTACCCTTTCGGGTTCCAATACTGCAGCTGCACCTGCTGATGAGCAGGGGTCCCTAGTCTTTATCCAATCGGCTGCTTCAGGACTTGAATTTACGGCTGTTGTTACCGGAAGTGGTGTGGCAGAGTATAAGACTAACTTTAACTTTGATCGCAATTCGTCAAAGTACATTCGGAAAGTTTTCAACACCAATCCCCAACTTCAAGGCGGAGACGGTCCTCACACTACTGTTGCTGACATTCCAAACCTTGGAAGCAAGTACTGGCTCGGTGAGACATTTGAGCGATTCGCTACCACTTCCACTGTGGGCGATCCTGACAAGTTCATTGAAGATGCTAGTGTTGGTAAGACCTACGGCATTATTGTCCCCCTTCATGCTGGTACCATTGGTACAGCGGCGAACAACTATGGCTACCAGCACAAAGAATTTAGTGACCCGGAAACTGGCTGGATCTTTTCGCAAAACACTTCAACTACTTACAACACTTTTGATGCACAGACCAACACCACGAAGCTGTTCAAGATTAAGTCCCTTAACCATGCTGAGTGGGCTTCAAGGAGTCTGAAGGTTTCCATCTCTGATATCAAGGCTTCTACGAATGATCTTGACTCTTATGGCACCTTTACTGTACTTGTCAGAAGAGCTAGTGACAGTGATAATGTACCGGAAATCATTGAGCAGTACACTGGGTGCAACCTTAATCCTTCTTCGGAGAACTACGTAGCTAAGAAGATTGGCGACAAGCACATGATTTGGGATACCACCCAAAGAAGGTTGCGTCAATACGGCGAATTTGATAATAGATCAAAATACATCTATATCGAAATGAGTTCTTTGGTCGCCGATGGTAATGCTGACCCTTCACTGTTGCCCTTTGGGTTCTATGGTCCAATTAAACCTAAGGACTTTACTGTATTCTCTGGCTCAGCCAACACTTTTGAATTGGGCGCGGCTAGTGTAGCGGGTACTCCAATCACTACATATGCAACAGGTTCTAGCGGCTCTCTCCCCGATGTCGCTGATATCAAAAACCTAACAGCAGGCAATTGTTTCATGGGACCATTCTTTGGAACCTCGAACACGGCTGGTGCTAACTTTAAAGCCTCATTTGCATTCCCTAAGCTTCCGCTTAGAACCAGTGCTTCGGACGGCGGTATCTCTAATCCTAAGGATGCTTTCTTCGGAATCCAGACAACTCTCTCCTATGATAGCAAGAGACACGATCCAGGCTATGTTGACTACTTGAGGCCTGCACCGGGTTCTAGTGCTGCCTTTACTCCGACAGAGAACACTTCTACGGAATACTCTTTTATCTTCACCCTGGATGATATTAGTGGCTCGCAAGGGGTTCACGTTTCTGGCTCTGCACAGCAAGCAGCCGTTGCTGATATTTCATTGAACGCGGGTTCTGGGACCTACACAGCCTCGTTGGACGCTGGATACAACCGGTTCACGATGCCTTTGTGGGGTGGATTTGATGGCGTTGACATCGAAGAAATGGAGCCATTCAATAACGCAACTATTGGCTCTACTCCCACCGAGAAGACAAGCTATGCCTACTACACTGTCAAGAGAGCAGTCGACACGGTTGCAGATCCCGAATTCGTGGAAGGCAATCTGTTATCGGTTCCTGGAGTGTGGCAACCCATCGTGACAGACCAAGTCTTGTCTGTTGCAGAGTCGAGAGCAGATGCTCTTGCGGTCATCGATATTGAGAATGTCTATACCGCAAACACTGAAACCACCAACAACTTCCAGAATCGCTTGGGCTCTGTCAGCACAGCTGTGAGTAGCCTCAAGAGTAGAAGAGTTAACACTTCTTATGGCTGCACCTACTACCCATGGGTTAGGATTCGGGATGATATCTCAAACGCCTCGCTTTGGGTTCCTCCTTCCGTCACAGCTATCGGAGCATTCGCCTCATCTGAAAGAAAAGCCCAACTCTGGTTTGCTCCAGCTGGCTTTACACGAGGAGGGCTGAGCACAGGGGCTGGTGGCTTCGGAGTCCTGTCTACCACTGAAAGACTTCGCAAGCAGGACAGAGATGACCTCTACGAGGCGAACATCAATCCTATCGCGACCTTCCCAAGTGAAGGTATTGTCATCTTCGGCCAGAAAACCCTTCAGGTCACCCCTTCGGCACTTGACCGAATTAATGTTCGCAGGCTCCTTATCTTCTTGAAGAAAAGAGTTTCAAGAATTGCAGCTGGCACGTTGTTCGACCAGAATGTGAAGACTACTTGGGCGAGATTCAAGGGAGAGGCTGATAAGTTTCTTGGCTCGGTCATGACTGACCTTGGCCTCACGGAGTTCCGCGTCATCTTGGACGAGACTACCACTACTGCAGACTTGGTTGATCGAAACATCCTATACGCGAAGATCTTCCTTAAGCCTGCTAAGTCGATTGAGTTCATTGCAATTGATTTTGTGATCACCAGAACTGGGGCGAGCTTCGATGATTAGCGTTAATATTTCATTTTCACACTATTTAAGAATAGAGTACAGGGGAGACTAAAGACATGGCATCAGGATTCTGGACATCGGCAGAAGTGTCGCCCAAAAGAGCATTTCGGTTCTTGCTTACCATTGGTAGCATGCCTAATGGAGCGACATGGTATACGAAGTCAGTCGGCAAACCACAGCTGACAGTTGGCTCGGAAAGCCATAAGTTCCTCAACCACACCTTCAAGTACCCAGGTGGAGTTACCTGGAATGACGTTTCGGCAACCCTTGTGGACCCCGTTAGTCCCGATGCTTCTGCAAACCTTTCCCGGATCTTGAGGGAATCGGGGTATCGCCCTCCTACCGATGTTAATGATACGACTACTATCTCAAAGAAGAACGCAGTTGCGGCACTAGGGTCGGTCATCATTACACAGATTGATTCAGAAGGCTCTACAGTTGAGACATGGACCCTCCACAATGCTTGGATTTCTGACGTAGCATACGGCAGTGACTTGAGCTACGACTCCGAGAGCCTTACTGATCTGACCATTAAATTTACCTATGACTGGGCCTCTATTGAGACTGCTAACGCAGCTGAGGCTGGACCCGTACTTGGGGAAGGTAAGAACAGATACTGGGTCCCAGGTACCACCTAGGACTTCTGAGAGCATATAACAACTAGAGGTGTTAATTGGGTAAGAGAAATAATAAGGGCAGGACCGCGTCTCCTGTGCCTTTTGTCGCTGGGTCACAACAGGAGGCCCAGTTTGAGTATGTACGCCCCACAGAGTTTGTGGAGCTACCATCAAAGGGTAAACTGTACCCTCCTGACCATCCTTTTCATATGAGAGAGGAGATCGAAGTCGGATTTATGACGGCTAACGAAGAAAACATCTTGTCCTCCAAGGTGCTGTTATCTAAAGGCTTGGCCTTTGATCGACTCTTACAGAGCTTGATTGTGGGAGATGTAGACGTTAGTACACTTGTTTCAGGTGACAAGAATGCTTTACTTGTGGCAGTTAGAGCCACAGGTTATGGTCCAGAGTATAGTGTGAATGTGACTTGCCCTAAGTGTGGCTCGAAAGAGGACCACGAGTTTGACTTGAATTCTCTTCCTTTGAAGTATCTGCCGGAAGACCTTGAGACAACGCCAGAGGGCACATTCATGGTGACTTTGCCGATGTCTGGTGTAGCGGTTGAATTGAAGTATCTAAACTCCAAAGAGCAAGAGTATCTCGACAGGAACACCAAAGCAAGAATCGACAACAGTTTGCCAGAAACTTCTATTACCGACTTCCTGAAAATGGTGATCGTATCAGTCAATTCAGACACTATGAGGAGCAAAATAGAATCTTTCGTCATGAACATGCCCTCCAGGGATTCACTTCACCTCCGCAAGACTTATAACACGGTCACCCCCGATATCAACTTAAAGCAAGACTACAAATGCTCTTCTTGCGGCACAACAACGGCTCTGGAGGTGCCGTTGGGAATTAACTTTTTTTGGCCTAACTAACGAATACATAGAAGGGACCTATGAACAATTCTTCTTCATGAAGTATCATGGGGGTTGGTCGTTTACCGAACTCTACAATCTGCCCATCCCTATTCGAAATTGGTTTCTTAGGAGACTTATAAAACAGAAGCAGGATGAAAGAGGCCCAGAGTCGGACTAATAGTAAGTATAATTGTTAAATATACTATTTACTTGTGATAGGAGACGGCATTGTGGCATCTGACTCTCAGAACATAACTATACAGCAACTCCAGCAACAATTTCAGGAGATATTGAATAGATTGAATGGGGTGTCCCCTGCTGGCCCTTCGGCAACTCCCACAAGTCCTGGCATGACGGGAGCCCAAGGTATTGAGCAAATTGGGCAATCACTTTTGGACGGCACTAAGGCTGTTCTTGGTCTTGACAGCAGTACTAGTGACCTTGTTAAGACATTCAATGAGCTTGATACTACTCTGCTCCGTGCTATCCCAGGGGTAGTTGCTTATGCGTCTACCTACACACTCTTAAAGGCAGATTTGGGCTTTGTAGGCAACTCTTTAGCGGCACTGCCTAGAGAAGCCTACAAGGCTTCTGTGGCTTTCAATGACGCCACAGGGGCTGGGGGTGAGTTTGACGCTCAGATCGTACAACTAAGAGACGATCTCAAAGCATTTCCAGGTATAGCGAATGCGGTAGCTCTTTCGGCGGGTGCTCTCTATAAAGGTTTTTCCGATTTTAGTGGCCCTGATGGTATCCAGCGGTCTGAAGTGGAGATAGCCAAGACGGTTGCGATGTTGAGCAAGCTTGGTGGTTCGGTCGAGGACCAAACGTCAATTGTCCAGAACCTTAGAATGGGTTTTCTACAGAATGACGAACAGATAAACAACTCATTACTTCAATTTGAGGCTTTATCGGAAGTGCTCGATGTCGATCTTGGCACCGTCATGCGCAACTTTTCCCAACAGGCTCCCGTGTTTTCGAGATTTGCTGATCAAGGTGTACATGCTTTCACGAGGCTGCAGGCGCAATCAAAAGCTACGGGTGCCGAAGTCGACTCTCTTGTGAAAGTGAGTGAGAAAT
>Ga0098052_1002965_pt1 | contig 10146 bp, 5 predicted proteins | sample 15_taG_FD_81591 | JGI IMG/M metagenome (GOLD analysis project Ga0098052, IMG submission 81591) | Marine viral communities from the Subarctic Pacific Ocean - 15_ETSP_OMZ_AT15312 metaG | ecosystem: Environmental > Aquatic > Marine > Oceanic | place: Pacific Ocean | collected 2015-01-18 | reverse complement strand
CAGGAGAGCCTTCACGTACAACTTGTTTGTTGTTGCAGACTGCACGGCCCAGTCTGCACTGAAAATTTCTTGCTGCCAAGAGGCGTCAGTCTTGTCAACCTTCACCTTAATGTACCAGTTTCCATCCACATCTTCAATAGTGAACATTCTGAAGAACTGGGGGTCTCCCTTTTCAGCAAAGGCAAACTCTTCTGGAGAGCGATATACCATCAGGTCTCCAAAGATTTCACTGGCGCCTTGGTAGACGCGATCGCCAACAAAGCTATCAGAGTACGGAAACCCTTCTGCCAAGTACTTGTGATTGTAAGGGTAAAGAGGATCGGCCGCTTCGAGCGCTTCAACAGAAGCAAGACTAGTATCCAGCTCGATCCAGTTGGCATCGGAGGTAGCAAGCGTGCTATATCCTTGAGGGATATAAACCTGCCCACTAACGAGAGAACCATTGACGTAAGCGCTAGAGTCACCCAAGTCCAAGAAGCGCCCATCCGGACTCTCCACGTACATGGTTGTGCTGTACTGCTGGGTCATCTCATCGAAGGACCATCCAGGCACAGCGCCCAGCAACGTCGCAGGGGCACCGCCGACTACAACATTTCTCTTCACAGACACGCTCTGTAGTGGGACGAGATCCACGTAAGAACTGTCGATATACGTGTTGATTACTCCGTCAGTCTGAAAGTCCAAGTCTTTCATTGTACTGACATTGTCCAACACTACCCCGGTTGCAAGAGACTCATCGATGAAAGCGCTAGCTTGTGTAGCGCTTCCATCGGAGAACGATACGTAATTTCCGGCGTCACCATCATGAGAGACACCCGACCAGTTTACGCCATCCTGAGAAAGGTAGAAAGAAACTGAAGTGTCCTCTGGTTCGCAAGTACAAGCACTAAGGGTAGCCTTAGTGAAGTACACAGAATTACCCTGGTCATCCTTTACCTCATAGGGTCCGCAGACGAGGGAGCTGCGTTGGCTAGACTTATACGAATCCGCATAAATCTTGAGGGAGTCTAGTGAAAATACATACATGTAGCGATTGCGACTACTGGTGTTTGAGTCAGCTGCATCCTTGCTGAAGGTGAACTGAATCTTCTTGACCTTGTCTAGGCCAAGCTGGAATGCCATTTCTGCTGTGGCAACGCGCTCAACAGCAAGAGAAGTGAAGGCTTGACCGTCAAGGCTATAGAAACAGCTGACAGTCATCTTCTTGTTTACGCTGATGGGGAGCCCACTAAGACGAATGTCTCCGACATACGTCTCTTCTGGAAGTTCCAAGGAAAGCACAAGAGTAACTCTACCTTGCTGGTCCTGAGTGTACACGACATACTCCCAGAGCGAACCATCATCGTCCTTCAAGCTGGCGACAGGACTACTAGCAGACTTGCCCACAATGTTTGCCTGGCCGGCAACAGTAGTGGAAATCTTGAGGTGGTCAAGATCCAAGGCGGTATACCCTTGTCGACCAAGAGTGACATAACTACTCTCAACCTGCGCGTCAGAGAGAACCTGGTTGACAGCCTCTTGGGTGTCGAAGGTTTCCTCTACGCCTGTAACGAACGCATCAGCAGTGCCATTGAGCAGAAGTAGGTTGTCCAAGCGAGACTCAGTCTGATTCAGCAAGCGTCCAATGCGCTTGCTGGTAGCGTAGAAGCCACGATGCGAGTCTTCAAGAAGCAACAGGAGTTCATCCAGTCGGGTGCTAAGCGTTGTCAGGTCATCGTAAACAGCAGTTCGGTTGGTGTTCTCGATCTCAACGCTTGAGACGTCCTTGTACTTGGGTCGCTTTAGGTCGAAGCCTACGATACCAACTTCATCAACAGTTGGGTACGCGGCTTCTTCAGCAGCGATTAGGTTTCTTAGCTCAGCATCAGAAGGGGAGCGCTGATGATCCTTCACGAATCGTTGCACGGCCCTTCTGCGCAAAGTGTTCTTGTACGGAGTGCTTGGCATCAGGTGAACCTAAACGCTAGTAGCGAGATGATAGGTGTGAAGTAATCTCGAAGAGACTTCAGAGACTCTTCTTGAGTCTTCTCTGCCCAAATGAGCTTTACCAAACTGTTGATCTGCTTTAGGCCTTCGGTTCTAATGGACATACTGTTTGTACCCTTGTCGTAAGAGTAGCGATCAATTTCCTGGGCCACGTTGTATGCAACTCTATGCGCACTAGCCTTGTACTTTACGGTAGCTCCAGCCTGCAGGTCAGCTCCGCCATATAGTACGCCAGCCTTGTAGTCCACAGAGTACTTGTTAGCTGGCTCAAACTCTGGGTCTTGATAGTAATAGTGAATGGTGGTGTCGGCAGCAAGTGTGCCCCCAAGGGACACGTAGACTGTAACAACACCATCTCCACCGACGAAGTACTTTCCGGTGGAGTTGACAGCGGAAACACTACCCACGAGGGTGGCAAATGTTGTTGAATCACCGAACAGCACTTCGAAGCCCTCGTACCACAGGGCGCCTGCAGCAAGAGCGAAGCTAACAGTATCATTGAGACCGTCAGCCGTGGTGGCCACGGTCTTCTCTGAGTTCATTGGGATCAAGCCGAGAAACTCAGACTTACCATCAACGAAGTCAACTTCTTGGGCGTCAACGTTAACGTATGTTCTGTCAAACATGTCAGAGCTGACTCGAAGGCTTCCTTTGACAACGTAATCATGACTCAACGTCATAGCATCAGAAGCTGCACTGACCTTGGGTGTGCGGGCACCGAAGGACCCCGTCAGAACGTTCACGCGCTTCTTCAGCGAGCTTCCAACAGTATCCTCCTCCTCCACTGCCTGGAAGTCCTCAGGGGCGACCCTGACGCCCCAGGGGCGCACAGTGCCTTCGGCAAAGACCACGTCGAAAGAGTCTGTGCTTAGGGCCTGGCCGGTAGAGTGATCGAACGTAGCTCGGACGATCTCATCATCCAACTCACTATTGAGCCACAAGACACCGTTCTCAGCATCTAGCATGTAGCTGTTAGGAGTAGACGCCAGTGTTGCACGAGTACTTACTGCCACATGCACGGTACCCTTGTTGCTTGTCAGCACAAACCCATCTGTGTCCAGGTTGCTGACACCAAGGTGAATGATGCGCTTGTCTCGTGGGAGTAGTTTTGTGTGCCGGGCGGCTCGACGAGGCAGGTATGTTACCTGGATGTTGTCTTCATCTGGATCGAATAGCAATTCCATCTGATGGTAGTATCCGTCAGCGCGCTGTTCAAACAACATTCGCTCTTCGTCAAAGACTACCTCAACCTTACTTCCGTCAGCTAGATCTTCGCTGAGTTCAATTTCTTGGAAGTCGTCAGAAAAACTCCACTGTTCTGCAGTCAGTGAGCCATTGTCTTCCACATACTCATATGTATAACCGTTGACGTAGACAGTCATCGACTCAGGATCAAGCCCGCCAGCAACAGGACTGAAGGGGAGTTCGAATCGAGTGGTCTGACCTGAGCCACGCCCAAGGTAGATGCGCTTAAAGCGATTGCCTCGTCGAGCAATACGAGGCTGAATTGCGAACACCTCGCTACGCGCTGGGCGCTCCGGGAGAGTAAGGTGAGAAGGACTCTTGTGCGTACTGACTGCTTTCATCAAAGTCTTCGTCTTCTTGATTGGGTTCGAATCAGGAAGGAAGCTGGTCGCATTGTCCAGGGAGTCGTCATCGCGGAGCATGCGCAAACGCCAGATCATGCTGGCTTGAGTACCGTCCATCAACACGGACTCTCCGATAGAGTCATCAACGTTTTCTGCTGAGATCCAGGTTTCGCCACCGTCGAAGGAGACTTCAATCAAGGCGTCAAAAAGCTCAGGCTTTGGCGGCCAGATATCGACTACTGGAATCGTAAGATAAAGTCCGGATGGCAAATCTCGCTCAACGCTGTTGATACCACCTACGCTATCGAACTTGAGTTGTTTGACAGCAAGCTTACTGATGCCAAGGGCATAGCGCTTGCGCTCTGCCACACCACCATTGTTCGTTGCCACCTGCACAGAGTGGGGGTGTGCTTGAACAAGCTTGATGGTGATGGTCTTAGCCAAGGTGGGGAGAAATGTGAGACTCCACTCTGTATCGTTGCCAGCGGACCGCACCAGCATGCGGTCCTTGTCTAGAGGACCGGCAAGGGTCTTGGCTGAAACCTGATTCTGACCTGCAGTGCTCAGCAAGATGTCAGAGACAACATAGGTGTAAGTCTGACCGATGTTCAGTGGAGCGATAGTGATATTGTTTACCACCTGCGCTTTGGTTAGCTCAACAACGAGACTCAACTCAAGCGGACCGCTATCGAGACGCTCGTACTCAAACCAATTGTTTGGGTCTCCGTTGATAGCGTAGTCAGGGCTAATGTTGTTGACAGTAACTGCTTCATCTGAATTGCCCGGCTGCCCATTTGAACCTGAGCCAATAACAATGGACTTCAAAGGAAGTCCTTGCTGGTCGCGAACAGGTAGAGTGAGTACGCCTTGAGCAGTGTCAACAAAGCAGTTGGCGTCAGCAGTGTGCTTGTTGTCTACCCAGTCAAGATTGAGGAAATGGTCTGCGAGAACAAACTTGGCATCTTCGCCGTTCCAGAGGGCGAGAGCTGCACGCTTCTGGCGAATCCTCTTGAGCCGACCGAGCAAGTCTGCTAGTGCGTACTGCTGGCTGTTGAAGTGCTTGACAAACAAGTCAGCAAGCTTACGAAGCTTGGCTAGGTTCACTTGTAGCAGGTAGCTGAAGGTAGCATAATCGCCCTGGAAGTTTTCGTACTCAGGGTAATCGCCCGCCCTCAATTGCTCTAGCTTAAAGTCCAAATCCAAGAGCTGCTCAAAGAGCTGCACTGCTTGAGCCTCGATGAGAACTTTCTCAGACTGAGTAGGCGCAGCTCGGCGCCTGCCAATGAAGTCTCGCAGCAAGCGCGATAGCGCATCTACTTGAGCGAGGTAACTTTGATCAATGGCGGAATTAACTGACATGCTCTCTCACTCGCAGAAAGTACGATAGAAGGACTGGCGTCAAATAGGGGTTGACGTTGTCGGCGCGACTGACGATCACAGAAGACAGTGTACCAGAAGTTCCCTTAAACCGCTTGTCGAAGACGACCCTGCCGTTCTTCAGAGAGACCCCGGGGCGACTACTTAGCTGCTGGTTCCTTAGTGGACGATAGTCAATCCAGTACAGATCTGTGTGCCTGGGGTTTGTGAACCGGATCTTGAAAGTGCCAGCCTTGGCCTTGGCCTTGGCTGCAACCCACTGCTTGTCTCTCGGCCAAGTACTAAGCCAAGTACTTCCTCGGTTGAAAGAGATTTCGTAGTCTGTCCCAATCGTAAGCGCCTGTGACTCGCGATAGACTGACAGAGGAGCGGCTTGGGCGTCAGCCAAAAACGCGTATGGAGTGATCTTGGGGTAGGTCAGGGTTCCTGAAAGTGGCGGCGTAATATCGTCAGGTGCCAACAGCAACCAGTTCTCACTGAGCACGTACCAGCTCGTGGAACTGAAATTGAAATCTTGAGCACCAGCACCAGGACCAGCAACGATGTTGATGAGATCCTCCTGCTTCAAGCCTGTGAATTCACCCAGCTCATGAGGGTTGTCGAATTCCACGACAGCCCATCCAGCAACGTAGTAAGCTTGCTTGATTGTCTTCTGCTCTACGTTCCACATGATGTCAGGGAAAAGCTTGACTCGGCTTTCTCCTCTGAAGATTGGCAAAAACTCTCGCTGAGCAGTTCTGGTATCAGGCAAGGGAATCAGATCTCTGAAGGCCCTAGAGCCTTCAGCCCATTGGAGATCGACACCCAAGTATCTTTCTAGCAGGACCTCTCCTTCGTTCAGGAAGAAGAGTGTGCCGTAAGTACGGTTTTCGTTTGAGATCTGAATGGTCTCGACAATGTCGGTGTGCGATACGCCGATAGGACTGCTGACTTCTAGTGGCTGACTTCTGAAGACACCCAGGTTCTCGTAAACCCTCAGGCTTGCAGAAACAGACTCCATAGAGAAGTCATAGACTCTCCCCTGGATATGCTCGCTGACCTCTGTGAGCTGCTGGCTGAAACCAGCTCCACGCAAAAGCTTGTTGACTTCGCGCACTCGCAAGTCACCAGACTCATACTTCGTTCGAGTAACAGGAGCATACTGGCGAAGGCGAACCTTCAGGTACTTGGTTCGAACTGGTTCAAAAAGAACAGTCAACTGAACTTCAGAAGGTAGCTCCAGCTCAGTCAACTGGACTTCTTCTCCAGCCTCATTCAGATAAGAGATGTCGTCCACATAGACCGTGCTGTGACCGAGGGGCCTGAGAGTCAGCTCATTGACGAGCTGCACCGAAGCAAAGGTAAGCAAGAATGTGCAGTAAGAAGGCGTGTGGTTGTACTTCCTGGAGGTGCCGTCATGATCTGTTCTGACGATAACGTGCCTAAATGTACGATCAGTTCGCAGGAGATTCGTTGCGGGTGAAGTCACGATAGGAGATCGAGTATCTCCTACGTCAGTTTCCTCTCCGACAAGTACGGCATCAACAATCGGGATAGGGGCTCGCTGACGCAAAGGCAGGGTTAGTCCTGTGCCGGCAATCATCTCTGACATATTCGCAGCAGTAAATGGCAGACCAGTCTTGTAGTCGGTCAGCCATTCGGGCTGATCGTAGGCAAGAGGTGCATCTTCCGGACGAACAAATGAGTTGAAGTGAACCCTACTGTAACGTCCATTGATCTTGATCTCTTCTTCAGTTACGTATGCATCTAGAGCTTGCGCTTCACGCTGAAGGTCATCGAGCACAGCGAAGTTCTTGCTTGCTGACTGTTGGATTTTATTTTCTAGGGCACCACCCTGACTAGCCATGATTCCCATTGTCATCTTGGAATTCTTAACAAACTCCGTCCACTGTGCAGCATCCATAAAGGAGCCAGGGAATACAGGCGGTAGCCCTCCGGGCGCACCAGCAGTCTGAGACAAGATGATCTTGGTCTTGTTATCAATGTCAGTCTGGGATGCCTCATGATGAGGGATGTCAGCGGCACGCCTTTCAGCGGCACGCCGCACATACTGAGCAGACTTGAATCCATCCTTTTGCTCAATGGGCATTGCTTACTCCAGCTTCAAGTCGATGAAGAATCTCCTGGCGCTCACGGCGGGAGGTGTTTCGAACTCGATTGTGAATGACACACTGTCTCCTGAAGCCAGGTCAACAAATGGGATCTTAGAGTTGTAAGAAGCCCCTTGGTCCCGAGTGACATAGTCGTTAAAGGTGCCATCATTCTGTGTTACAGTAAGCTTCAGGCCCCCTTGAGACTCAAGCCCTAGCTTTGTCTTTTGCCCCCCGGTCATCAGATCCTGATAGTCTGTCTCTGGAGGAAAGTCTGCTGGGTTATCCACGTCTCCAACGTTTGTTGCTGGCACGATATACAGGCCCAAACCAGTGAGATCATCATCACCGTAGTTGGTGACTTGGATCTGAATGGGGGAGCCATTGATGATCTCTGGATCGTAAACAGTTTTGCCGGTAGTCACCGACACGAACGTCAAGTCTGAAACACTCATAGAGCCACCTTCACCGCCACTTGATGCGTGCGGGGATACAGCACAACTGTACTGTTAATTGTTTCTTCAACCCGTACTGTGTAGTACACAACATCGTGTGCATCTACTGCAGTATCAGTATAGCTCATGGTCGCTGGAGAAGCTCCTCCAGCAACCGAATAGATCTCTTCCCATTCACCAACAGGATTGGTTCTGCGATAGATTCGGTAAGTGAGATCAGGGCCTTCCCAAGTTCAGGTAAGCTGAACGTCAGGAAGAAGTACGCTTTGAACAGTAAGTTCTGGTGCGGGGTAAACCCAGTCGATTACTGGGTAGCAAGTGCCGTCAAGGTGCCGAGTCAGCAGCTCCTCAGCCATTGCCTTGGGCAGCTTGCCGCCGTAATCATCACGCATAGACAAGGGTGCTTCAAGCAACATCACCTTGTGCTTGGGAACCTCTTGCCCATCGGGGCCATAACCTGCTGCACTCTGGAGGATGCGAGGATTCGCTCGAAGAGCATCAGCTTGACGAGTATCACGAAGACGTCCGCCTTCGGCGCGGACGTCATAAACCTTCATGTCCTGGACGTCATCGAGGTCTAGAACAACAACTTCTGCCAGGATGCCATAGCCAAAGTCATTCTGAAAACCAGCAGTGTATCTGGTAAGGAACGTGTCAGTCACAATGTCCGAAATGTACTTGAGCCCAATGACAGAAGAAGTGTTGACCGAGCCGTCTAGCTCAAACAACTGCAGGTTCGGGTAAGCAAAACCAAGGTCTTGGCTACACTCGCGGATGACGCCATCCTGGTCAACAATAAGGTGATGAATCGCACGGTCATCTGGATCAACGTCCGGCACCATGTAGAAGACAACCATCTTGTCTCCAACGTCACCGTTCATCAGTGGGTTCATATCCTGCCGAGTGTACTCGTAGTCGTCTGCCTCGTAATAGTACTGTGCAGCAATCTGATAGCTGGCGTGTAGCTTTGTGTTCAGCGAAATGAAGCCGCCAGCATTATCGTAACTTCTAATCTGATCTGTCTCGTAGAAGACGTCAGTGTTGCTAAAGCGCTGACCTTCAAGAGTGGTGTCAGTAGTGAGAACTCTGATGAGATTGTTTTCGAAGTCGCTGATGAAGATGTGGATATGCAGTCCAAGTTCTGTATCGATAGCGATGTTCTTTCTAGTTGCAGCTAGCACTCGATCGTTCACCCATAGCAGCCTGCCGTAGGGGCTGTAAATGTAGGGCTTGGAAGGGCTGTAGTTCTGCTGGTCAAACTCTGGAACGTAGTAGCGACGCACTCGACCGTTAACCAGCGCGCTGAAGTCACCGGCACTGAAACGCATGTGCCAGGGATCTTCTGGATCCCTGCCAGCAGGCAGACGGGGCTGAATCAACGAGCTTTCGACAGGGCGCCAGTACCAGGTATCACCCTGATTCATGTAGAAGGTGTATCCGCTTGCGTTTCGCTCGCTGCTGTAACTCGGGTACGCAGTTGTCAGCTTGCCAGTATCTAGATCGATGTCTTCCCAACTAGCCTCTTTGGCTGAAGGGATAGGATTGAGGAGTTGATGAACAGTGCTGCCATCGTCTTGGGTACAAGTTACGTAGAACAGACTGTACGCACCAGTCTCGGGATCGAAGAAGTTCTGAAAGTTCGTGTAGATGTTGCTGTCATCCAAAGAGACTTCGTACCCACCGTCAACCTTTTGCACATTACCGCGTCGGACTACTTCGAGATGACATTCAGCCACACCTTCAGGCAACGCGTGACGATAGAACAGCGGGCGAATCTCACCATGAGTATCTACACCAGTCTTATTGGTCACCAAGATACTTTTGTACTCAGCAGCAAGAGAAGTGCTGGTGCTTACTACCCACTCCTTTCTGACCTCAGCATTTTTGTCTGAGTTGACAGGAATTCCGTAAGTGCGATTTGCGATTTGCAGATGAGTCCAACTATCAAGCTCACGGTTCTCCATATAGTCGAGGGCAACAGCAACTGGCTTGATGTCATCAAGATAGCGAAACCTTTCGACCCGCTGGTGAACGTGATTCACCAGCTCTAGTGAAATCGAACGAGCTTCGCCGTAAGTTTGGTTAAGCGATGCAATCAGTTCGAGAGTCATTTGACTCATAGCTCACCTCACTTCTTGCCGATGGCGCACTGAACCTTCTTTAGGCCTGCATGATCTGAGCTTCCCCAGGCAGTTCCTACAGCTTGCCTGTACTGTGCGAAAGTGATTTCGTCAGCAGGTACGGCAATCAGTGTATTGGGTTCTGCTGGATTAGGAATCAGCAGGTCACCATCAGCAACAACACCATAGCACATTACCGGGATCTGCCCGATGAAGGAGAGCACTTCGCACTCAGCTACTGGACCCAAGCCGGGCTGCTCGTTTCCTACAACAATGGCTCGATTGGTGATGACCATGGGAGTGCCAGGACCCTGGGCATAGAAGAGACCTTCGCGTACATACACCACAAGGCCTTCAGGAAGGCCGAGGCGCGTAGTCTTTCTCTCGATCTTTTCGAAGTACGGCGCCCACTCGGCAACATCGCCGGCGCGCAACCACTCGCCGTAGTCAGCTCCACCAGACACGTACTTGACGTGACCGGCAGCCTGGGCTGTAACAGCACCGGCGCCACCAACTTCATCACAGTAGT
>Ga0098052_1002963_pt1 | contig 10154 bp, 5 predicted proteins | sample 15_taG_FD_81591 | JGI IMG/M metagenome (GOLD analysis project Ga0098052, IMG submission 81591) | Marine viral communities from the Subarctic Pacific Ocean - 15_ETSP_OMZ_AT15312 metaG | ecosystem: Environmental > Aquatic > Marine > Oceanic | place: Pacific Ocean | collected 2015-01-18 | reverse complement strand
TCACCAGTGTATGGATTAATTCTATCAGCAGGGTCGTCTTTTACAAACGGTACAGGGTATTCATCTTGAACTTCTTCGCCTTTGGAATATTTTTTTCTTTCATATAAAATATCTAAAGATTTTTTTTGACTTTCCGTATAGTCTTCTCTTACGTCTAATAAAGGAAGTCCTAAAAATTCAAATCTTAAATTATTTAATTCAACTTTTAATTTGGATTTATTAATAGTAGGATTCATTTTTATAAGTTTATCCATTTGTTCATCTGAAAATTTTAAAGGAACAAATTTATCTCGTTGGGTTGATAATAATATTAAATTATTAATTATATCTTGACTTATGTTAGCTTCTTTTAATGTTTCTGCAATGTCTTCCACAGTAACATTGTATCTATCAGGATTAATTTCTGTTAATCTTTTAGCACTATTAACAGTTCTTTTTAAATCTGTAAACATTAAATAATATTCTCTATTTGCTTTTACATAATCATGTTTAATTTGAGCAATAGTTATATTTGGCTCATTTACATTTGCATACAGGGTTGGGTTTGCTCCTCCCCGTACATCAAAGTTAAAACTTCTAGCTTTTTGAGATACTCTTTTTAATATAGTAGTGTCGTCTATAGGCTGATAATTAATACCAGTAAGATTTTTAAATTTATCCAAATCTTTATCTCTTACAACTCCATATTTATCTGGTTGTTCTTTATTTATTTCTATAGTATTTTTAATATTATCAAAAACTATAGGCATAAATGCATCTTTAGCAATATGGTGAGCTGCTAACATAAAATTATTCAATTTAGTTTCAAAATTATCTGTGCTAGTATCCCATCCTTTTATACGATACAGCTCTCCGTCAGGTCCTTCTGTTTGACCATTTCTAGCTGTTACATCTTGTACTGCATTATAAAATATAGTAGAATCAAAAAATGGGTCATAAAAACTCGTTAATGATTCCCTAAAAGCAGTAAAAAGTTTTTCATTAAATTCAGGCTGAGTCATATTATCGTCGTTCAAATATTGAAGTATTGGAGCCAACATAGCATCATTTACAGGAGAACTAGGGTCAGTATATTTAGGGTCGGCAAATAGTAGTTTACCTGAACTATCTTGAACATCATATAAGAAATTATTACCATGATAGCTTTTTTTAAATAAATTTTTTATATGAGTATCTTCTTCACTTGTTACTCCTGTATGGTACATACTTGAACTTGATACCATTAAAGTACCTGTTTGCCCTACAGTTATTTGTGCTCCCAGCCTTTTATATCCTCTTTGTTTTAAAACAGGATTACCACTTTTAATTTCATCCATAGCTATTTTATAAGTATGAAATGTATTTCTAAATCTTTCGGCATGAAAAGAAAAATAATTACCCCACGGTGTATATCTTAACATTTTAAAACCACTGGGAACCATATCATACGTAGGCATGGTGTTTCTAGTTTTGTTAGCAGCTAGAAGTTTTAAAGATTCTAAATTTGATTTTGCTGTTTGAGGATAAGCCTTTTTTAAAGTTGCTAGTTCATTTTCATAAACAACTATTTTCCATATATCATCTTCAGCAATATAAGCTTTTTCAGCTTGTTTTGCTAAATATTTTATTCCGGATTTAGAAGCTAACTTATCAAAAAAATTATAAGCTCCGTGTTTATTAGCATCGTTAATTAATCTTTTAATATCGCCATATCTAGCATTTTGATTTGTAATACCTAATCTTAAATACTCATTATACAAGTCATTAATAGCTTTATTATCTGTTGGTTTTATTGTGCTCCACGCAGTTTTTATAGCATCATAAGTTACTTTAGACACAGGATTTATTCCATTACCTAAAACTATTAGTCCACTACTTTCAAAGTTTCTAATATGAGTAATGTTATTACCTACAGTTTTAGTAGCTTGAGCAAAACCTTTTACTGTAAATATATATTTTAAAACAGTGCTTCCTGTCCATTCGTGCTGTGATAAAGGTTTAATAAAGTTATCTGCCATTTCTTGAGTAGTAAACATACCGTCTAAAGCACCGTATTGTTTTCCATTTATCTGTTTATAAAAAATACCTCTAGGCTCATCAAAAAAATATTTATTATATCCTAGTTGTTTTAAATCAAAAGCTGTTTGTTGTCTACTAATAAATTGACTTAAATCAGTCATTGAATTAAAAATTCTACTACTAGCTTGTGTCTCTATTCCTAATAAATTTTGTATTTCTTTAGCAATTTTTTGTCGTTCAGCAAAAACCACATCACCAGTTTTTCCAGCTCTAACATTATCTATAAAACTAAATAAATCATCACTAAATCTTGCAGTTTTTAAAATATTATTAACTTGACCTTTTGCCATGTCTTCTAAAACTTTATCACTTTTATTTTTATTTGCGGGAGAATTTTTTAATTGTTTAGATATAAAAACTACAGCTTGATCAAAAACTTCTTGGCTAGGTTTGTAATTAGGATTTGTAAATTTTTTGTAAGATTGTCTTAAATATGAACCATAGTTTTGTAGAATTTCTTTTTTTAATTCTGGTGTGATGTAATCAGAACCTATAAGTATTTTACTTAAATCATCTATGTGACCCCTAGATTCTTCTACCAACTCTTTTAATTCTATAGGTAAATCATCTGGAGTAAACTTAGATTGTTTACCTTTTTGTTTAATAAACGCATCAAATTCTTCTTTTGTAAAAACTTTTTGTATTAGTTTGGTTATATCTTTATTTGGTTGAGTTAAATAAACAGTTATAATTTCATCTAATTCATCTGCAGTATATTTACCATCTTTAATTAATTTTTTAGCTATAGAGTCTATTTCATTTTTAATTTGAAACCCACGGCTTGAAGTTGCAATAGCAGCGTTCTTGTTAAGATTCAAAGTAAAAAATCCTTTAGGACTAAAAGTACCTCTAGATTTTGTAAGAACACTAAAGAGTTGGTCTAATCTTCTTTGCCAATCTTTTTCACTAAACTTCCAACTTGTTCCTGAATTAAGCTTAGAATTAAATTTAGTTTCTAGTACCTCTATATCATCTAAAACAGTTTCAGCTCTCGGTCTAGAGTTAGGATTATTTTGACTAGCATCTTCTATAATTGTAACAGCTTGATTTTTTTGTTCTTTAGTTCCGTTAGTTTTTATACTTTTAAAGTGCTGAAACATTTCCTTACCACTTCTAAAAATAATTCCTCCTATTTTTATTAATCCACCAATAGCTCCTGTTAAAAATATGCTGTCAAATAATAAAGCAACTCTATTTTCTCCTTCAGTTTTATCTGGACCCGAACTTACATAATCTAATACTGTTTGTAACTTTTCTTTATCTTTACCTACATAATTACCTAATACTCTACCCATAAAAGCGTGTTCAGGGGAGAATACCAGTTGGTCTGTGGTTGCTACAGCTCCATAAAGTTGAAGAGTTTTTGTAATTTTAGGTTTGCTTTGGAAAAGCTTTGTTCCAAGCTTTGTAGCTTGTGTACCAGCTTTTATAGCTTTTAGCCATCCTGTAAAAGGAACAATATAACCACCAATACCTCTAGTAATGTTACCTGCTAGAGTTTCTTGTGGTACTACTTCTGTGTGTTTAAATTCTTTTTTAGATTTACCCGGAGTAGGGGTTCTTACTGTTTGTAACTTATCAGCACCGATAACCATTTCTTTAGATAGTGTTCCTAAATCAGCTACAGTTTGTCCCACTGGTCCTCTAGCTTTCCCCAAAGTTGCCCAATCTAATGCAGTTCCCACAAGGCTTTGTGTATCTCCAGCTATACCCTCCATAATAGAAGGTTGCTTAGAATTTTTTAATTTTAACAATCTTGACAAATAATCAAGACTGGAATGAAATGAAGTTGGAGAAATTTTAGGAGACCCTGCTCGTTTATGTGTATCAGCAATTCTTTTAACAAATTGAGTATTATAAGGACTTTCCCTTAATTCTTTTTCTTTTTTTAAATCCTTTGCAGATTTAGTAGAGGGAGCAAAAGAATTTTCCCAATCGTCAAAAGTTTTATATTTACTTTTAATTTTTTCTGAGGTTTTACTATAAAGAGGGTCATCAGTATAATATAATTCTACTAATAATTTTTTATCGTTATACTCTAACAAACGGCTATTAGGATTATTCTTATATATATCTTTTCGTAAATCGTTAATATCTTTAGACATCTAAATTCCTTAGTCGACTAAACTTGATTGAATAACATATTCATTTTTTTCATCGTAACCAACACTTCCAGCTTCATCAGTTACTAAAAGATTGTTTAAAAAAGCAGCACCATCTAGAATGTGTTTAGTCATATAAGTAGAATATATATTAATTTTATCTGCCTCTAGTGCTGGTGGGCGACCTGCATTTATTAGTCTTTGATTATAATCATCAAACCAATCATCCACTAATTGTTGCCCAACTGGAGTGGTTAAGTTATTTTGAAACTGGGTTATTCTAAGTGTAGATATACCGTTTACAAACTCATTTATATCATCACTTGTGCCTAATTCTTTTTGTATCAGATAAGATATAGTTTTTTGTTTGTATGCTGTAACTTCATCATCAAATTTTTCTTTAGTAATTTCTTTATTTACAAATTTTCTTTTAGCGGTGCTTAACTCTAAAAAATAATCGAAATTCTCTTCTATAGCTAAATTCATTTTTTCAGACATAGTTATATCATAACCAGCTTTTTCTCTTGCTCGTATATACCTTGGTGTGTCTACACCATAAGCTTCATCAACACCAGCTTTCCAAGTTATAAAGTCATCCCTTGCTTCATATTGCTCTCTTGATTCACCCCTCACTCTTTGAGGCTTATCCTTTTTAAAATCAGGGTCGTTATATTTTAAATAATTAAACTTTGTTAGTTTTCCGTGTTCCTCTTCTGAAAGTGATACACCTGTAAAAATTTTTGAAAGTTCATAAGCATCATTTCTATCTCCAAAAGCTTCGTTATCTTTAAACATTTTTAAAGCTATTTCTTTCCCTTGGGTAGATAATGCTTTATAGTTATCTGTATTTATAAATTCAAATTCATTATAAATTTCACCTGTTGCATATAGTTCTTTAGTTAAATGACTAACAGGGCTTAAATCATTAGGTATAATCTTATTTGTTTTAGGGTCAATAGTTCCTATCAAATATCCTTCTCTTTCAAGCCTAATAGTTTCTGCTTCTTTTTTTGCAAGTTCATAATCTGATTTTAATTTAGCAGTTCTTTTTCTACCAAACAAATTCCACTGTCTTAACAGACTTCTTTCACTGGGTCTTTTAGCATATTCAATTTCATGTTTTGTTAATTCTCTATTGTTTGCATTATATTCATCAAATGTTAAAATAGTTTGGTCTATTTCATTATATCTTTTATTGTGTGTTGCAAGTAAAACTTCATTAATATAATTTTGCTTCCATTTTTCTTTTACTTTATACATTGGACTGTTTTCGTCTGCAAATTCTTCTGCATTAAAAACCCAATCTGGATTATCTTTTTTATACTTTGACTCTTCATGTGTGCTAGGATTATTAAAGGCAGACTCTGCATCTGCATCAAAAAATGCTAAAGGGTCTTTTTTAATTAGTATATCGTCTTCTAATACTTTGTTTCTTTTTTTCCACAATACATCGTTTCTTCCGTTCCGAATAATTTCTTCTTTTTGAATTGCTTCTATATTATCATCTAGAATCTCATCTTTTCTTTTCATAAGTCTTTCTAAGACATCTAGACCAAACAAAGCTGCAATACCTTTTAATTGGTCACTATCTATAGAATCAGTGTCTACTCTATCTAAAATATTTCTTTGAATATTATAATATTCTTCTACTGGAACTCTTGCCATTATTCATTTCCTCTGCTTAACATACTTCTAATTTCAGGTCCTTGTTCTTTAACTTTATCTAATAAATTTTGTGGAACTGAATTTTGAGTTATTGGTTTACTTAGTGTTTCTTGTTTAATTTTTTCTATGGGATTTAATTCTTGTTCTTCTAATTTTTCTTCATCATCAAACTCATCTAAATCATCACCCTCAATATTATATTTAATATTCGCTTCTTCACCAACAGCCATTATTAAATACATAACTGGCTCAGCTAATAACATTAGTAAATCTACACTTATAATTCCATCAACAAACTTACTATATAAAATTGCCATGGCTATATCTCCAACTGGCATTCCTCCAGCCAAAGCAGAAACAATATTTTTTATTACTTCTGGTTGTAGTATATCTTCTACAAGACTGTCTAATGCTTCTCTAGGATTGGTTATTTCAGGCGGCATTTCCCAAGGATAGGGTGTATCAGGATTATTAACTAAAGATTGCCCGGGTATAGCAGAACCTTTAGATTTTAATTTAACTAACTCATCTAAATTTTCTTGACTAAATTCAGCCTCTGCTCTTATTTTTGGAACATCTCTTCCAGCCATTTCATCTATAGTAAACCCTGCATCTAAACCATCTAATACTGCAGCTTGAGCAGCCTCACTAACATTGCCATGAACAAATAAATTAGGGTTTCTTTTTGCTTTTGTCATTATACTGTTGCTCCGGTAGATGTTGGAGAGCCTATAGTAGCTTGACTAAACAAAGCAGTATTCATCATATAGGAAGGGTCGCCTGTACCATAAGTAGGATTACTATAAATATCTGCAAAGTTTATATTATTTTCTGCTGCATAAACTCTTATAGGGTCTAAAGGACTTTTACCTTCTACAAACAAAGAATCAGACGTACCACGAGGGTCTTCACTTAAATATCTACCCGCAATAGCTCTCTCAGTTAAACCAAATCCCATTCCAATTGCACCGGCTGTTATCTGCTCTCCCACATTTAGGCTTGAACTAGACTTTGATTTTCCTGTAACTTTGTCTACCTGACTTGTATATGAGTGAGGTAAACTATCTACTTCAGCCTGTGTTAAAGGAGTAGCTACTTTTGTTGTTGGGTCTGTATTTATGTATCCTCCTTTACCTGCATTTGCTGTGGGGTCATAAGAAACAGTATCAGCTACTGCTATTTGACCACTAAATGCTTCTGCACTAAACGGTGTTGGAGCTGTAAGAATAGCTCCCGGAGTGGTTGCTACACCTCCTACACCCGGACCAGCAGCTAATAAATCTTTTCCTTGAACTATGTTGGCTCCTACTCTTGCAGTGCTACCTATAGCTCCTCCAACTGCACCAAAAGGTTTAGCCAGTGTTTTGGCTGCAAAGTTTCCAGCACCTTGTATAAATTTACCAATTCCAGTTGTAGCTCCCGTACCAAAAGCTGAACCGCCTAAAATACTTTGGCTTGTAGTCATCATCCACTGTCCAAATGTACTAGAAGCTAAAGTACCTGTTCCTCCAAACGCAGTTAATGCTGCACCTCCCGTTACTACGATTGCAGCAGCGATAGCTAAAGCTTTTAATATTTTACTTGAGCCAATTTTCTTGACTACTTTTTTAACTCCTTTAACTACTTTTTTAACAACTTTCTTTACGCCTTTAATAATTTTTTTAAAAGCTTTTTTAATTGATTTGAAAAATCCCATTTTATGTGCCTCCTCCTTCGGTAGGTAATAAATCACCAGATATATTACTGACTAAACTTTTTAAACTTGTTAAAGCTGTAGAATATTTGCTTGGGTCAGAAGCTACTGCAGTATTTACAAGTTGAGAAATTCTATTTAAAACATTTTCACTAGCTCTAAAATCATAATCAGCTTGGTCTCTTAATTCTTGCCATAAAAATGATTGTGCTGTTTGTGTCATGGCAAAAGCATTTTGTGCGTTTTGTGCGTTAATTTGATTTTGCATTGCAGTATTAGCAGTATTAATTTGTCTTCTCCATTGAGTATTAGACTGTTCAACAGCAGCAACGTTTTGTGCGTTCCATTGATTCCTTGCGAAATCTTGATTAGCATTAAATTGTTCTATTTGTGTTGTTAATTGTGTATTAAACTTTTGTACATCTGCTTCTCGTTGTGTATCTCTAGCTGCGGCAGCGTTAGTTTGTGTCGTATTAAACTGCTCCATCGCATTAAGTTGTGATGCATTATATTGCTCAACTTGAGCATTTAAACTAGACATAAACTGATTAGTTTGATTCTCACTTGTAGCGTTAAACTGAGCTGCAACATTTTGAGCAGCTTGATTACTTAATATCCTTTGCTGAGTTTGTTGAGCCTTTAATACGTTTGATTGTTGTTCATTGCTTAGATTAGTTAAATCCATCTGTAAAAAAGATTGAGCATTTTGTATCTGTGTACGCTGATAAAAGTCTGCATTAGCTAAATTAGCTTGAGACATTATTACAGAATCTTGCATAATACCTTGTTGCTCCATACTAGCATCAGTAATACCTACAGTCTGTAAAAACTTACTGTTAGATAAAGCTGTTTGTTGGTCGGCACTAAACTGAGCCATGTTAAGTTGGAAGACATTGTTTGCATTTGTTAATGCTGTCTGTTGTCCTCTGGCTGCATTTGCTTCAGCTTCTTGAGCTTCTATTGTTTTTTGTTGACTAACACTTGCTTGTATCGCTTGAGCATTAGACTGAGCAATTGGCATTGCTGATTGTATAATAGCATTGAGCAAAGCATCTCGACCTACAGTTGAGGCTTCCATACCACGCTGTGCTAACATAGACTCTACTGCAGATACAGCAGGTCTAGCCCATGTAGGAATCTCACCCTCTTCAATACCTTTTAATAAACTATCTATCTGATTAGATACTAAAGCTTCTTCTGGTAATCCAGCTATGATACCTCTTTCAGCTTCGCTAAAATCTGCTAATCTAGCTTCTAAAGTCTCTGGGTCGTTACCAAGTTCTGTAATATCTGCATCACTTAATCCAGCATTTGCTAATTGTTTTTTAGCCCTTGTAACTCTTGCTAAAGAACTACCAACGTTCATTACAGCAGTTGATTGAGCTTCCGGACTTAACGTACCAATAACTCTTTCGGTTAAAGCACCTTCTGGTATCTCAATATCTGCAGCTTGAATCGTTGGTACACGTTCAACACCTGCAGCCTTTGCAACAGCTTCGTCTGATACAGCTCCTGTTGCAGCTTCTACTTGTGCATCCGGAGATATAGTTGTTGCTGCCATCTTCGCAGCTTGTATCTGTTCGGGTGTTTGAACTTGTGCAGTTGTATCAACTGTAGTTACTTGTTCTGGTGCAACACCCGGTGCAGTTCTTTGTTGAACTGTAGTAGGTGCATCTATTGTAGTAGTTTGTTGAGGCACACCTTCTGGAACCTGAATTGCCTTTGGTAAAACAGCCTCTGTTGGAACTTTACCAGCAGCAGCATCGTCAATAGATTGTCTTAGTGCTGCTTTCTTTGCTTCTTCTGCAGCTTTTGCTTCTGCTGCCACTCGTTCTGCAATTTGTTCTTGAGTTTCCCATACACCAGTATTTACATTCCAAACATCAGTATCACCAACACCTGCAGGTTTTACATAGGCTGTTCCATTCCACACTAACCCAGTATTGTTAGGGTCTGGGTCGCCTATTGCTAGTCCAGAATCACCAGCATCAGCAGTAGTAGGAGCAACAGGAACACCACTAGTATCAACTGTCCAACCTGCATTTAAAGCTTCTTGTAGAGTAGCAAATCCTGCAGTTTCCCACCACAGCGGAACCGCACCATCTGCAGGAGCCGGTGTAACTCCGGGTATATTTATAGTAGGATATACAGTAGGTAAATTAGGATCATATCCGGGGAGTCCGGGAATATTAGTTGAAGCAGGTGTCTGTGTGGGTGGTGCTGTATAAGTACCATCGGGGTTGTGTTGATCTTGAGTATGGTCAGCATCATTATGTTGTACAAACTGTTCACCTTCAGGAGTTGTTACAATTTTACCAGCGTGTAATTTAACACGACCACCACCACGATAGTCTGCTCTAACAACTTTAGAATGTGCTCTGCCACCGTGATATTTTTTATTACGTTTTTTTTGTTGTCTTTTTTTTGCCATTCGTTTTTCTCGTTTTGCGTTTACCTAAAGTAATGATAAGAATAGAATCTGAAGGACCACACTTATGTTTCTTCTTGCCTTTCATATCTATTTTACTCCAAATAGTCTATCAAGTTTTTCATCCATCTTTTTAATTCTATCCATGATGTCCTTTATTCCATCTTTTAATTCAAATCTTGTAACATACTCTTTAGCTATTTCTTCT
>Ga0098052_1002961_pt1 | contig 10157 bp, 16 predicted proteins | sample 15_taG_FD_81591 | JGI IMG/M metagenome (GOLD analysis project Ga0098052, IMG submission 81591) | Marine viral communities from the Subarctic Pacific Ocean - 15_ETSP_OMZ_AT15312 metaG | ecosystem: Environmental > Aquatic > Marine > Oceanic | place: Pacific Ocean | collected 2015-01-18 | reverse complement strand
TGGAGTTTTGGTTTAAACAGCATTCCACGGCAAATCCATTGGGTATCCAACCGGATGCCAAGATTGTCACGGAAAGCAAATTTTAGTCTATAGGCTCGTGGTGTCAATGGCAGCATGTTGGTCTCCAAAACCAAGGGTGGGGGTTCGAATCCCTCCGGGTCTGTTATTCATTTGGTACTGTTTTTGTTTGGAGGTAGGCTTAGAGGCAGCCATCAGAAGAAATTCTGACATTGTTTGGTTGGGATATTATAGACCGTCCGGAATAATGCCTATAAAGAGTAGAGTGTTACATGGGCCAACTTAGGGTGTGGGTTGTCGTAGTGGCGACCCCTCGAAGGAGACACACATGCCTCCAAAACCTATGAGGGTCCTTAGCTGGGACTGAAAACCCCTATTTCGTGAGCATGTGCTGCGGGATACTTTTGGCGTAACAGCACACAATCAAAAACAGTACAATCCTTTCTGCGGAAGTAGCTCAATGGTAGAGCGCAACCTTGCCGAGGTTGATGTTGCGAGTTCAAATCTCGTTTTCCGCTCCAAGAAGATAATTGTTCGAATGATCTTTGATCATGCGTATTACTTCTGAAGGCATTTGGAAGATAGTCTGGTGCCTTGTTTTTTTTCACACTTCAACAACCCTTTTTGGGGGTGAACTGGTATTCGACAGTCGAGTCGAATTTTCGAGTGCGTGTCGAGGACTCTGGGTGGCCTCGTAAAAAACCCAGAACAATGTAATTGGCAAAACCAACTACTCGGCTGATCAAGTTTGGGACTTCTCCCACCTCTTCGGAGGTTCGGAGCGTACCGGCATGGTCGCCACAAAGGAAGTCGCCCTCTTCGCGTAAGCGGGTGCCTCTACTGGATCTCTCCCACGGAGAAAGTAGAGCATTTAGTGGGATAGCGAGAGACCCAACTGATCCCTGACTCTCGTAAAATTAGGATTACGCAACCCACCTCGCTTTGCCTATTGCGCGTGGGAAGTGATTACAAGCGATAGGCTACACACGTAGTACTTGGGATGGACACTTAGATTGGACGCGGGTTCGATTAACGTAATGGTCGCCTCAGAGAGTGATCTCTGATGGAAACAGGATGCTCATACGGTGAACGCTAACTCCTGAAAAGGGTATGCCAATACCGTGCGGTGAATGCGAAAGCAGTAAGCCGTGTAGAGACTTAGAGAGTCCTAACGCGAAAGCAATGGATCACTCAGATGGGATTTCCCATAACACGCATCCCCCCTGTTACCGCAGGGTGAAGGTATAGTCCAGGCCCAGACGAAAGTCTGGGAATCACTGTCCCGCCACCTCCACTAAATCTCTGGGAAATCCCAGAGATCCCTTCTTTCTAAAGGTGTTTACATGAGATATCCACAACATCCATATGTCCCACTAGTGTATTTGTGGGAAGGTGGTGCTGCCTACGTAGTAGGTCTTGGATGCTCTGAACACTTTGAGGAAGGTCTTAAATCTCTCTTGGAGAGATATGGTGAGCCTGAGAGGATTCAAGCTTCCTCTCAGGCAGATCCGAGTTTCATCCTCTCCCCAGAGGTTAGAGTCTAACCTTTCCCACACGCTTTCTTTATGATCGGGAGAAGATCTTTTTGAAGGCTAGGGTTCGCGTGGGCGATACGGATCAAAGCACCGACCGTATCTTCTGCTCTGCGGCCTCTTTTTGGGTACCCATAGCTACGAAGTACGTCTAGGACTTCGCCCCATTCTCCAGACCTAAGAGGTCGAGATACTCCGGGTCCTGAATTTGTAATACTCCAGGGACCTCCTCGAAATGAATTAATCGTCATGTTCCCATCTGTAGTCCGATATGTTTCCCCCGCACCGGCTCTCTGTTCTGTTAAAAATGAAGGGAGGCGGGTTCTACCCGGACGGCGAGGATCTTGAGGGTGCATATGATCCCATGGACTTTTAGGCATTTTAATTTCTCTCTCGTTGTGGAAACGTTTAATATCTGTCAACGTTTCCCTATCTAAATAATATCCACTCTGTCAACGTAGCCGAAAATGGATAGGCGCACCAAATAACACAAAGGCTGGTGTCCGTAACAGGATCGACCTGTAAGATGAATCACATTGTATGGTTTTACAGATTGCACCTATAGCGGCCTCTTCGGAGGTGGGTTTTAATCAGCAAGGGAAGCAGGTTCTCCAATTTGTGATTTCACCTGGAGTAATGTCTAGGTCATGGTAGGTATGTGGGTTCGAGTCCCACCGTTGGCACTTTTTTTCAATTAACTTGTTCGAATTCTTCGGTAAGGTTAGTAACCACTACAGGTAATCAACCTCTAACCCTTTTGGCCCTGTCGTCTACGTTGGTTTAGGACGTCAGCCTTTCAAGCTGAAAAAGCGAGTTCGATTCTCGTCGGGGCTACCAACTTCCTTCTTGTATTTGTTGTTTTCATTCACACATTGGAAAGATGATGATTCAAATCTACTTGGTTCGCAATTCCTCTCAGTGTCACACCTCATTACTAACCGCATCCGATACCGCCCGTATTGCCGCGATTAACTCGGAAGTGGATTATTACATCCAATGGACTCTCTGCCAAAAATCCGGCGCTCCACTGGATTCATCCGTTGCAGAAGCATTTGAGTACGCCAGGAATGTGTTCCATCCCTGGATTGGGGAGAAAGCAAAGAGAGGTGCATTCTCAAAACCTCTTCTGACATCATTGACCGGGCGATTGCCGAATTCCCCACTTCAATCGGTGAGGGTACTGGAGAAAGCTTGGTCGTAGTTCTTCCACTGATGGAAGAAATCCCCGTCTGGATTAGGGAGAATTCTGTCCATGTCTCATGAAGATTTTAATTTCCTTCCCATTTCGTTTTCTCCCTCGGATACCGACGATAATCGGTATCGCGCCCACAACATCGAATCGTGTGGTCTCATCATTACAGATGATGATGTCCACATGGTAGGTACCTGTGACTCAGGTCACCATTTTATTGTAGATAATGACGATCGTGTTTTTCGAGTGACCCCTTTGGGTGGCGGGAGACACTCTCAAAAATATCAGGTACTCTCTCAAATCCTTCACCCCGAAGGAATTCCTTCGGAAAGGTGGGAAAACCCATCGAGTGATCGATTCGGAAGGTAGGTGCCATTGTTACCTTGCCCCCGAACATTCCAATGGGACGGTCGTACTATCTTGGACGTACTTTGACGGGGAAATCCCCTTCTCTTCCTAAGCCCTTGTAGCTCAGTTGGTTAGAGCATCTGACTTTTAATCAGAAAGTCGCAGGTTCGATTCCTGCCGGGGGTACCTCATCTAGGAGATCTAATGCGATTTCTAGTTTTGTTCGCCGTTGTTTTCTTTTCTTGTCAAGGTTCTTCAAAGAGATCGCAGAAGAATCCAACACCTGTTGCGATGCGTTGTGAAGCATATCCCAACCATTACTTTCAGGACCCACGCACTGGAATCTGTTTTGTTTCTCACTCTGATCGTTGGTCTTCTAAGTTGACTTATGTCCCCTGCACGAAAAAAGTTCTGGAGCAAATCAAGAAATGTACAAAGTAAACGTGTGAAAAGAAGTTGTGCGATTGATCACTTTGAGAGTGACTCATTGTTCTCGGTAATTTGTCGGAGTGATGGAACGGTATACATGTCAGTCTCAAAAACTGAATTCTGTGGGTTCGAATCCCACCTTCGACACTAAGTAGGAAGCACCATGCTGGTAGATGTAACCTGGAAAACCGTAGACGACTTTCTTCCACTACAGAATAAACATCTGACCGTGGAAAGCATAGAAGAAACTCTTGCCCACGATCATGTCAGCACTGGAATTTACCATTGTGCTTCTCTCAATCCAAATTTCTGGATTCTCGATAAGATCGAGTCTCGTGATTCTGTCGAGATGTGGAAACCCGCCAGAGAAATGGAGGACTTCAAAGATCGTTTCAAGCTCTGCGAAGAACACCAATTCGATTACGGCGTCTGTGACAATCATGAACAAATTCTAGCGCATGTCCCAGAGATCATTTCTTCTCCCAACAAGTATCTCATTTTGATGACTCCTATATTTCGAGAGCATCAATCCTCACAGGGAGGTTGGAGGTGGCACAAGTGGGGTCCGTATTTGGGAGATTACTGTCCCCAACATGAATACCTCTATGATGAAGAGATTGACATGGTGTTCGTCTACGGCATTTATCGACTGATGGAGGGCTAAAATATCTTGCTGCGATAGCTCAATTGGTAGAGCGCTATCTTGAAACGGTGGAGGTAGTTGGTTCGACTCCAACTCGCAGCACTAAGGATGAGGGAACTTCACAAACACTTGTTGAATGTGGGTTCGCTCTAACCTCATCCTTTACCTTTTCTTAGAAAATCAGAGGGAAGGATTCCTTCCTCTTGACAAATCTCAAACACACAGCACTTAACGTCTTGTAAGTTCAAGTCCAAAAATTCTCTTTTCAATTTTTTCTTCAAGGAAAACCAGCTTTCGAGTCCTTCACCAAGGATCTCTAAAATTCGGCCTTTGATTTCAATTCTTTTCTCTTCTGGCAATTTTTGGTAATCCAGGATCATGGGGGGCACTTCTCGTATAAGAGGTGTCTTTTTGTTTTTTAAGGAGTGTGACTTTGAGTACTTACGCAGAAAAAGAGTTTTGGGATCTGTATTTTGAATACGCCAAGAAATCTCGGCCAACACACAAGAGAGCTATTTCGTCACTGCTACAAGGAAATCACCCCGCCTCCGTGGTAGACCTGGGGTGTGGGCAGACTTGTTCGGCTTTTCATTTATTAACTCCACGGGAATACCACGCCATTGATTTGGAGACACCAGAGCGGGTTCCGAGCCACCCAGAAGGGAAAAGTCTCTATCTTTGTGCCGACTACCGAGAGGATCTTCAAAGTGTCTCAGAGTATCTGAAAACCCATCAAATTGAATTCTTTTGTTCGTTATTCTCTGTGGAGTGTACTTCTAGTATTTCGGATAATGCCCTCTACTACCAAAATCTATTTGAAATGGTGCCTTGTCTCAAGAGAGGGGTTGTTTCTGGATTTTACTACAGTGGGAGGAAGGATCAAGAAATGGTCGCAGAGGTGGGTGGTTTAACTTCTTACCAGACCATTGGAGATCTCGTGGACTCTGAATTGTTTTCGGAAACTAGGGTTCTTCTTCGAAATCCTTCTGAGATGTTTGGTCAAGATGTGGTTGAAGTTTGGAGGTATTTCGAGAGAAATGAGTAAATCCTATGACCTTTGATTGGAAAAGTTTGAAGAGATCTCAGAGATCCAAGATCAATGGCTTGAGATACAACCTCAAGAACCTAGCGAAGAAGTAGTGGACAGATGGCAGGAAAATGTGCTGAACTCAGATGAGTAAGAAATACGAATTCACGGGAGAAACTAAAATGATCAGAGTGATTTCATTGTTGAGGAAGCCGGTAGAAGGATCCATTTCTGAAAATGTTGAGACGTGGAACTCTGGCTCTATTAACGTCGATGGATCTAGGGTGGGTTTTGCAAATACATTGACAAAATCGGGAACCGTTAGATCTCCCGTACCGGGAGATCTAAGATCTAAAAAGGGAGCGGGGATGTATGGTACTGCACCAGCAGTGGAATACACTGGAAGCATTTCTGGCAGGTGGCCCGCAAATCTAATGTTGTCTCATCTTCCCGATTGTTCTAATGAAGGTTCCAGGACGATTAAGAGAGTCACGGGCACCTTCGGGAGTGCCGGTGGGTATTCCCAAAATTATAAAGGTGGGTGGAAACCACAAGGTCATGTTAATGTCAACCATGACGGGACAGAACAGGTTGAAGATTGGGATTGCTCCGAATCTTGTGCGTGTCGAGGGTTAGATAATCAATCTGGCGTGGTTCCCACAGGAGGGTGGATTCGTCATGATGATACAGCGCACCCGTTTGGAAACGCCGTGGGGAAAGCCCATTCTTCTTGGCAGGAAGTGGATGAAAAACCGGGAGGAGCTTCCCGTTTCTTCAAAGTTTTTCAGGAAACAAGTTCGAATTCTGAGGAGTAGCAAGTAGTGTGAGACACCTAATAGTGGAACACTATTTCTAATAGAACAATCGGGAGAAGAAAATGAAGAATGGGAATGGCAAGAAGTCCTCCCGTAGGTTGACATCTTTTCCCTATTATGGAGGAAAGAACAAACATCTTTCCTGGTTACTTCCGCTACTCCCCTCCTCGAACCACTTTGTAGAGCCTTTTTCTGGTTCTGCTGCTGTCCTTCTTAACCGCGAACCATCCCCCCTAGAAACGATCAATGATCTCAATCAGGAGATTGTGACCTTCTTTCGAGTTCTCCGTACCCGTTGCGATGAATTGGTCGAGGCACTTCTTTGTACTCCCTACTCACGAATGGAATTTGGAAATGCGGTTCGTCACGCTCCGTACGTCAGTGACGAATTAGAGATCGCCCGCTTGTTTTTTATTAAGATTCGTCAGTCGAGGGGCGCTCAACCTAATCCTCCACACGAAAATCAATGGGCTGCTAATGTGAACAAAGGGGGAAGGGCAAGAGCCTGGGATAATTCGATTCAAAATTTACATGCCATTCGAGATCGTCTGCGCTCGGTTCAGATTGAACATGGATCGGCTGTCGAGGTGATCGAACGGTGCGATTCTCCATCAACTCTTTTTTACGTGGACCCACCGTACCCGCATGAATCCAGATCGCAGGGATCTTGTGACGTGTATTTTTCTGAAATGAATGAAGAAGAGCATTACGCGCTAGCAGACCTGCTAGGCTCGGTAGAGGGGAAAGTTGCCGTGTCCGGGTATGACTGTGATCTTATGTCTAATTTGTATTACAGGTGGTTTAAGACCGAAGCAAAGAAACGATCTGTGGCAAGTATGACCCACAGAGGCAACACGGGTCGAGCAAAACGAGAATGTCTTTGGACAAATTACGATCCGAAAGAGGTAAATTCATGAACCGTTTCTTAAGTCTCATGTTTTTAAAGAGGGTTTCTCGTATAGTCTTGATTTTGACTCTGGTCGGGTTAGGTGCTTTTGGTGCCGTCTATTGTAAGAGATCTTACTGTGATGTGAAGACGTACAAGGAAGAGAAAGTAACAGTCACCGTCGAACAACGAGTTGTGGATGTTAACGATAACCTTTCCCACTACAAGGTAGCGCACCACACTGGTTTTTTTGTCAATCGTTACAAGTTGCGAGATCCTAAACTAAAGCTCAATCAAAAATATCAGTGTCTCTTGAGAAGTAAGACACGGTGTGACGTCAGAGGTCGCCTAATCAAATGTGTCCCTAAACCATGAAATATGAACTTCGAGGGGACGCTCGAAAATTCCCATTAGGGAGTTGTCGGAAGATCTATTCCTTGGGGTCCCATACTGATGGAGGTTGGGTTTCTGATGGGGGAGTCTTATCCCAACAAGGAACCTGTTGGATATGGCCTGGATCTAAGGTTTACATCCCCACTAAAATAAGTGGTGATGTCCAAGTTCTAGGTAATAGTCAAATTCAAAGTTTGACATCCTTTAATGGTCGGACTCGGGTGATCAACTCTCTGATCACGGGGAATGGGGAAGTAGGGGCGCATCGTGTATTGAGAGGGGTGTGTCTTTTTCGGAAATGGCGATGTGTGGACTACAACCCTCGTTTTGACTTCATCGGCGGAGTTGCCGTCACGATATCTGATCAAAGAATCTTCTTGTCTGGAGACATGAGACCGATTTCTAGCCGACTTAATAACTTTTTGGGGGGCAAGCATCCGTCTCTTTCTCGTGAGTTGTGGCGACTCTTGTGCCACCATATCTGCTACATCCAACACTACAGGAACAGTTGATGTTTTTATTCTTTGGAGACAGTGCGGATCAGGTCGCCAGGGAAGAGATCCAACAACATGGGGTGATGTTGGATTCATTTGGTGAGGGGGGTCTTCGAGTAGATGAAAGTCGTCAAATTGTAGATTTACTCTTGTCTACTCCCATGGGGGATCAGACGTCCTTCATTTTGATCGGCCCCATGGATAAATCCTCACCCCAAGCTTCCGACGTCCTTCTGAAAGTCTTGGAGGAAAGTGGAGAGGGTGTAATTCCTTATTTGTGGGCTACTGATGTGGACGGTGTTTCTGGAACTATCCGTTCCCGATGCGTGTTGAAGTTTTGCGGTCAAGAAGAGAGCGTGGATGACCTTCTGGGTTCTCGGTTGTATTCGTTCATCATGAGAGATGACATTCACAAGGTGATTTCTTTGTGCGAGGAACACAAAGGAGAGATAGAGATCTTGTTGAGATCCTTGTGCGCTTACATTCGGCGTAAACAAAGTAAAGAAGGTTTTCTTCTGTGGAGTAACTTGCGACCTCTTTTAGGTGGTCAGGTGACACATTATGCTTTGTTGTCGGGTATTTTTCAGTACTGGAGTAAGTAATGGATTGGGATTTACGGTTGTTTTTGATCCTCTTGTTACTGTTCCCTGTTGTCGGAGGCGTTACGTTAGCCCTAAGCGCACAGAAATCCTTTTGGGTTCCCCACTTCTTCATCTTGTTGATTTGGGTTGGTATCGGGAAAGGTCGGATCATGTATCAGGAATTTCATGATGAGAATTAAATATGTGATCCTGCCATTTCAGTACTGGATGAACATGACGGATCCCGATTCCCCTGTTCATCCTGTTGGATCATTGATGGTTGCAGAAATACCTTCTTCCAAAAGCTTCTCTCATCTCTTCTGCATTGGAGAACATCACACCCCTAAAGATTGGATGCTCCCACTAGATGTACTCTCCCAGAGAATGGTGTATGGGTGGTCAGATTGGGTACGTTTTGAAGTTACTCGCTATCTATCGACCTCTCAACATTTATTCCGACTGCCTTATTTTTTTTCTACTCTCACACAACACACTAACCTCTGTCTAGCACCCGACGAATATTGCTTCGCCGTCACCTGCGAAGATCGTTCTGAATTTAGGTCGATGATTTCAAACACCTTACTCGATTTGGGATGGGACGTGCAGGATTTCTATGAGTGAAAAGTATGAGTTCACGGGAAAAACGATGTTTTTCTTAGGGGTTCCAGTTGAACTATCCCAGATCAGAAGATTGTCGGATGGTGTGGTAGGTGGGTGGATCGAGTCAGAGGAGAACCTATCTCACAACGGAGATTGCTGGATCGATGATCAAGCCGTTGTGTATGGCGAAGCCCGTGTATCAGGCAAAGCCCTTGTATCAGGCAAAGCCCTTGTATCAGGCAAAGCCCTTGTGGGTGGCAACGCTCATGTATTTGGCGATGCCATTGCCTATGAATATGATGTGGTTGTGTTTGAGTTGTCGGGGTATCGACTGACCGTGACTGACACACACATCATCGCTCACGGGGATTTCAGTTCTTGGAAGTCAGAGGAATTCGAGTGGTGGTCTTCGCCAGAAAACATCTCCCTTTTAAAGGGAACAGTTGGATCTAATATTGACCCACAGATCCTGATCAAATTACTTCAACAAGTGAATCACTATCTCCACACGAGAATTAAAAAATGAATCTCCCACCTCTTCTACTAATCTTTGGGGAAGACCATTTTAGAAGATCTCGATTCACTTCTCATTTTTGTGAGAGGGCTACTGATGAAGGGTGGGTGGTGGAGAAAGGTGGACTTGAGGATGTCTCTTCTATTTCTTGGCTACCGGGAAGATTCTTAGTTCTTGTGGAGAACCCCTCCCAAGTCCCTATTGAGGGCTTGCTGGAAATGCATCGTGAGGGAGAATCCGATCTCTCGATCTGTCTTTTGTTCACAAAGAAGTCTCCGATTCTCAAAGAGTGCCGTCAAGCTTTCCCGAAGGAGATTCAAAAATCGTTCCTGTTACCCGCAAGTTTTCAGGAGACGGCACGGGCATTGGAGTTTGTTAGAGAAGAGTTCTCCATGAGAGGATTGACTGCCGAAGAGAAGATGGCAAGAGTTCTCATCCTAGCGGCGGGGACCGATTTGGGATTTCTTTCTTGGGAGATCTTCAAACTCTCCCACCTGTCAGATCAGGAAGTGACTCTCGGTGACATTCGATCCTCGGTAGCTCAAATTTGGGAAGTCTCTATTTTCAAATTGTTGGAAGCGGTCGGCAAGAAGAATCTGAAATTGTTTCTCCAAACTGAGAGAAGAATCTCAGAAACCTATTCTGGAGATCCCACGATTCATTTTGGGATGATACTGGTGAATGA
>Ga0098052_1002960_pt1 | contig 10157 bp, 16 predicted proteins | sample 15_taG_FD_81591 | JGI IMG/M metagenome (GOLD analysis project Ga0098052, IMG submission 81591) | Marine viral communities from the Subarctic Pacific Ocean - 15_ETSP_OMZ_AT15312 metaG | ecosystem: Environmental > Aquatic > Marine > Oceanic | place: Pacific Ocean | collected 2015-01-18 | reverse complement strand
TATGATTGCGTATCGTATCACACCCACCCTCCGCCTGCTCCACTGCATACCCGTGGAACAAGTTATACTCCCGCTCATCCAATGTGCCCTCTGGTCGGAAGACAATGCGCTCAAACGTGCGCCTCATTGGACTATTCAGCCACAGGTTGCCCAGCCCAGCATTGCCGATCCGACGATTATTGTGCATGGCCTTGAAGGTTGCCATCGACATGTAGCACAAGTCCTCCTGCTCCACCCGCACTATGTTATTGCCCCCTGAACTGCCCAGGAAGAAATACTCCTCATTCAGCCCAGCTATCATCTCCAGAGTGGGGTCGGAGAACTCCGAATCAATGCGCTCCTGTATAAACTCCAGCACCGCCTGCTTAACATCCGCTGCAAACACGCCCCCTGGCTCCTTCATCTCCTGCATGATGGCAACGAACTCAAACCAACTACCTGTGGACTGGCAGGTACAGTGCCACTCGTCACCACTGGGATCGATTCGGAAGCTGGGAGATTGGTCATCATGTTGGGGAAACGGACAAAGGATATGGCTGCGGGAGCCTTCCAACTCGAGGCCATAGAACTGGAGGATCTTGTCGCTGTCAATTGATGGCTCATCCGGTGCCACTTTCTTTTCCTTACCTCTCATTCCAGCGAAGTCCTGCACCAGCTTCATCTGCGCCCTCGACAAATCCGGCAACGCCTCCCGATTGACTGGCCCTTTGACCCACTCGTAATGCTTCTGCTTCAGATAGTGGTAGCTGGGTGGAGCCACTACATACCCATTGTCCGTTCGAATGTCCAACGAACCGTATTGGGCATTACCAACGACCATACTATCCAGTTTGCCGAAGTAGTAATGCTTGCCTTTCCCTGTACTGGCGATCATTGGACAATTGGCAAGAGCCTTGTCGCAAAACTCGACGGCCTCTGGAGTGTCGGCATCGACCAGCACCATCCCATCGCACATGATTCCCACATTGGCACCATCCCACTGGTTCCACCAGGCAGTGACCTGCTCCTCATCGGGCTTCGAGAACTCGTCATACTCACCGTGATTGACCAGTGATGCTTTGCCTATCTTCTTGAGTTCCTTCTCTGTCATCTCCGACACTTCCTTGTCGGCATACGTCAATGGTATTACTCCATAATTCTTGTTGACTAAATGCATTGCATCCTTTAATGTAGCCATGGTCTTTCCTTCTATGCGTAGGTTGTTGGTTGGTTGATTTTTCAAACGAACTTTCAGCCTATCGCATTAAAACTCCCCTGTCTACTGATAAAAATTATTTCTTACATCCCCCAGCCTACAGCCTTGTCGCAAGGGAAAGTAAAAGAAGTTTTATTTTCCGCTTGACTCCCCAATTCCCCAATGTCATACTCTTCCTATGCAATTCAGCATGACTAAGGAGGTATTTGATGCGTAAAGATATAATCAGTTTTTCTGGTGGAAGGACATCCGCCATGATGGCCATCGAGATGGCTGAGAGAGGCATGTTAGATCATGCCACAATTCAGTTTGCAGATACTGGTCGTGAATATGTGGAAACATATGACTTCATCAATAAAGTTGAGGAGTTGTTAGGGCGGGAGATTCTTAGGCTTGAGGCAGAACTGAAAGTGAAGGATGGAACACCCTTTGATAACTTGGTTACCATGAAGAAAATGTTGCCAAATCAGAACATGCGCTTCTGCACCAACTATCTGAAAGTGTTCCCCATGCAACAGCTGATGATTGATTTCCACAAGGAAGGCTTCGACGAGTTCTCCAATGTAATTGGATTACGGCACGATGAGCCAAGGCGAATCAATGCAAGAGCAAGAAACGTGGAATTTGCTTACCATAGGGAGAAGAGGACATTACGGAAAGATGTGGAAAAGGTAGCCAGTCAACGTAATGCAGATCAATATGAGTTTATTGATTATGAGTTGCGGTATCCCATGAATGAGTGGGGTTACACCCAACAGGATGTGGATGATTTCTGGGAGAAAATGCCTTTTGATCTGGAAACACCTTTTAGAGATAGTAACTGTACGCTCTGTCCGATGAAAGGTTTCTATCAGAAAGTAAAGATTGTAGGAGAGTACCCTGAGCTTGCCAAGCCATGGCTAGATGATGAGGCCAAAGTTGGGGCGCAGTTTCGTAAGGAGTATTCCACTCAAGAAATCCTTAATTACAGTGCCACTGGTAGTAAGGATATTGAGTGGGTAAGTGAGTCCTTAAATTGTGTTTGTACTGACTAAGGAGGTCAACATGAGTGAATCACACCGCTGGGCGATAAGGCAATTGCTATCGCACCCAAGCCAAGAAGCTGGTCAATTGTGGGCAGAGCTTTTGACGTTCCCATTGGACTTCCACCCTGATGATATTGCTGCGTTCAATAGAGCGGAGCGGGAAGGGAAGAATGGGCCTCAAGATTAAAAGATACATGGGCCAAAGCATTTGGCTCAAGCAGGGAGATGTCATTGAAGAGATGAAGCTCCATGCATTCCATGGTGACATAGCAGTCGTCATGTTTCTGGACGACATCCACAACTTTAAAGTGGGTGAAGTCCATCACTTTGGATCTGTTTCAGTGAAGATCCAAAAGGAATCACAGGTGCAACTGATGATTACCATCGATGCCCCTGAAGAAATACTTATTGCGAGAGAGAAGGAATGGCTGACCGATTGAAAACGCTTGCTGGCCTCTGTCACCAGATGGCAGAGCGGGAAGAAGAAGTGGCACAGGCAGAGATTGTGCTACAGGAAGCAAAGAACCGATTGGCGGAAGTTGCCAATGACTTGATCCCCGACTACTTCAACGAGTTGGGACTGACAGAACTTACACTGGAAGATGGCCGGAAGGTTACCATCCAAGATGTTTACCAACCCAAGGTCACTGACCAATCATTCATGAAGTGGCTGGAACAAAATGGCCGTGGGGATGTGATCAAAAATGAGTTCAAGCTGTCCTTCGGCATGAAGGAACAGAGTCGTGCTGATGAGGTGTTCCAACTCCTCATTGAGCAGGGGATTGCCCCCGAAAGCAAAGTGTATGTTCATCCCAGCACCTTAAAGGCGTTGGTCAAAGAACTGATTGAGGGAGGAGCAAGTCTCCCTGATTCAGTTTCAGTCAATATTTTTCAACGAACAAAGATAGGAAAACAAAAATGACAAAGAAAAAAGAAGTAGCGATCAAAGAAGAGAACCAATTGCCAGCATTTATGCTGGAGGACACAGACCCAACTGGATTTGAGGATATGGATGCGGATGATTTTATCATCCCTCGCCTCAAGCTGGTGCAAAAGGGATCCCCAGAAGTGGATGATTCCAATGCCAAGTATATCGATGGTGCCAAAGTTGGTCAGATGATCAACACCGCCACTCAAGAGTTGTATGATTCCTTGAATGTGATCCCGATCAAGTTCACCAAGAACGTGGTGGAGTGGGGGCCGGAGAATAATCTGGTTGCCACCTATGAGCCTGGAGCGGTTGCCTCTGTTGATGGGGAAAAGAATGGCAAGCCTATCCAGATCCATCCAGAAACCGGCAACGAACTGGTCAGTACTACATACATGTACTGCTTAACAGAGAATGGCCCAATCGTCATCCCGTTCAAATCCACTGGCATTAAAGTGGTGCGGTCATGGGTGACGCAAGCTCGCAACATCAAAGGAGCGCACTTGTATTCCTTCTGGTGGAAACTGGATGTTGTTACAGAGACTTCCAAAGTTCATAGCTGGAGGAACTACAAGGTGTCCAAACTGGATGCGGTAACCTTGGAGCAGTACACCGAAGCCAAGGATTTCCTGAGCAGTATCGAAGCAGGCACTCATAAGATGGCCGACGAGGAAGCGGAACCAACCAAAGAACGTAAATTTTAACCTATGGGGGCCAAGTGCCCCCTTTTTTATTGGAGTAGGATGAGTAAAGGAGCAGTGGAGATAAAAGTGCGGGATGCGGAGATCGTGGTTACCATCATTGAGAATGGTGCGACATTAACGGATCCGGTTGCACTGGATGGTGTTGCAAGTATGCTACATCAGTTTTTTGAGGATGTCATGCGTAAAGTGGCTGACAACCAACCCGACCCTCGTCAAATGGAGTTTGACATATGAAACGATTATTCCTTGATTTGGAAACTACGGGCTTAAAGCCAGAGGAAAATGGGATAATGCAAGTGGGAGGCATCATCGAGGTCGATGGTCACTACCAAGAGAGCTTCGTTTTTTGGTTGCAACCGTTTGAAACGGATGTGATTGAGGACAGAGCATTGAATGTGACTAAGAAGACTCGTGAGAATCTGGCTCGCTTCCCTGATCCTATCCAGGTTCACGGGGAGTTTACCCGACTCCTGGATAAGTACGTGGATAAGTACGACAAGAAAGATAAGATGTGGTTCATGGCTTACAATTCTCCGTTCGACAATGGTTTTGTCAGAGAATGGTTTAATAAGTGCGGTCACAAGTACTATGGCTCGTATTTCCACTCACCGGACATTTGTGTCATGCGATTGGCTGCCGATTGGTGCGTCAAAGCGAATTCGTTTCCAGAGAACTATAAGCTTGGCACCGTTGCCAAGCATCTCCACTTGGATGTGGATGACCACGCATTGCATGATGCAATGGAAGACATTATATTAACCCGATCTATCTACCATAAGGTTGCATGTTAAGCAGAAAACAACGAGTCAAAGATGTATTGGAGCAGGGGGTGTTTCTCTCGGTCGAGGACATCGCTGGACTCTCAAAAGTGTCCGTTGATGGGGTGCGCTGGGCGATTAGCACCCTGAAAAATCAGAACTACACATTCCGACCGATGGATCTTGCCCAGATCCAAGGTGCCGATGGCATCAAGAAGTGGGGATTGAGAAGTGCGTTGGAGGAAAAGAAATGATACCCACATGGAAAGACCAAAAGATTGTGGCAGTTGATATTGAGACATGTGATCCGACACTGAAGAAATACGGACCTGGAGTACGGGGCGATGGCCGAATCGTAGGCATTGCACTGGCAATTCCTGATGCGGAGCCAGTGTATTTACCAGTGGATCACAAAGAAGGGCCGAACCTGCCCAAAGAACAGGTTTATGCATACCTCTCGGAGCTTCTGAGCGGTGACTGCTTGATCGTAGGAGCCAATCTGACCTACGACATTGACTACCTCCTGCAAGCAGGGGTGAACGTTACAGGACCATACTATGATATACAGTTAGCAGAGCCACTGTTGGACGAGTCAGCCAAAAGCTACTCACTGGATGCCATCGCCAAGAAGTACTTAGGGATAGGCAAGCAGGAAGCGAAGCTTGAGGAATGGGTTGTGGAGAACTTGGGTAAGCGAGCGTCAGTGAAAGCAAATATTTGGCAGGCTCCTGCATCGGTTGTGGAAGAATATGCCAAATACGATGCAAAACTCCCTCTCCTGATTAAGGATTACCAACTATCCCACCTACAAGAGCAAGGATTGATGCCACTATTTCAGCTGGAGTCCAAATTACAGGAGATGGTGCTGGCCATGACTCGCTATGGAGTACGCATTGATGTATTTGAGAAGATGCAAGTGGAAGGCACTCTGAATGAGCGCATTGAGAGGGACCAAAAGGCACTGGATAAGCTCGCTGGTCGGCAAGTGAATGTCTTTGCCAATCGATCCATCGCTGCCGCCTGTGACAAGCTGGGAGTGGAGTATAGTCGAACCGCAAAAGGTGCCCCTAGTTTCACCAAAGCATTCATGGATAACCATCCGCATCCACTCATCCGTCTGGTGCAGGCAGTGCGTACATGGAACAGATACCAGAATACCTTTGTGGAAGCCATGGGCAACTACATTTATGATGGACGCATCCACGCTCAGTTCAACCAGCTGAAGTCCGACCGCTATGGCACAGAGACTGGTCGCTTCTCATCCTCCAATCCCAACCTGCAACAGATTCCTTCCAGAGATGCCGAATTGGGTCCAATGGTTCGGGGCATGTTCGTTCCAGAGATTGATCACACTTGGGCCAAGATTGACTACTCTGCGGTGGAGCCAAGGATAGCCATTCACTACTCCGATGATAAGGATGTGAAGGCAGCACTTTGGGCAAACCCAGAGGCCGATGTATACCAACCATTATTGGATGCACTACCTGAGTTTAAACGGTCAACCCTTAAAGCCATTTGGCTGGGCATCTCTTACGGTATGGGTAAGCAGAAGCTAGCTGATTCACTGGGCCTGTCCTTGGAGGAAGCCACTAAAGTACGGCAGGACTTCTCCGATGGGGTGCCCTTTCTTAGTGAGCTGTACTACGGGGCTATGGAAGAGGCGACTGAATTTGGGTACGTCCGTACCCTGTTAAACCGCAGAAGGCGGTTCAATATGTGGGAGAGTGCTACAAAATTTGGAACAGAGCCTGTATCCAGTCGGGAGAAAGCGGTGGAATTGTACAAAGGCCCAAACAAAAGGGCTTACACATACAAGGCGTTCAACTCAGTGATCCAAGGCAGCAGTGCGGACATTATCAAAAAGGCGATGGTTGATTTGTGGGAGTCGGGCATCTTCAATGACATCCCAGTGCCCCACCTGACCGTGCATGATGAGTTGGATTTTTCTATTCCAATCGGCAAGGAGAAGCAGTACTTGCCAGAAATCAAACATATGATGGAGAATGCGGTGAAGCTGACAGTGCCGTTGCATGTATCCATTGATACTGGCAATAGCTGGGGAAGGGTGAGTGAATGGAAAAGTTAATCAAATGCCCACAGTGCAAAGTTAATTTCTACAAGGTTCATCAGTTGCAGAAGTATTGCACATCAGCTTGTCGGGTGGAGAGCCATCGGAAACGAGCCAAAGGGCACATGCAAAAGCATAAGAAGAAAGTGTTGAGCAAAGAGTCGGCTGTGTATAAGGAGAAATTTTCCAAGCAACCTCATTATTGGAAGATCGTAGGACAGGACAAGGATTATTATTTTCTCCAGGGCGTATTCTCACGCTCCACTAAGCACATCAACCGATATTTATTGCACAGAAACTATGAAAGAGTCACAATTTTACAAGCTGATGAGCCAGAAGCTGCGACCCCAAGTGGTGTTGCAAAGGCTTGAGTCACCGTACACCGCACAGGGTATTCCTGATCTGGTGTATCACATCGGCCATACCACAGGCTTCATTGAATTGAAGTATGTTAAGGCATGGCCCAAACGAAGTGGAACCACTGTCAAAGTTGGCTTACGAGAGGCGCAGGTTGTATGGCTGCACCGATGGAAGCGAGCGGGGGCAATGTGTTTCGTCTTGGTTGGTATCGGACGGGATATTCTCCTGATCGATGGCCAATTTAATCAACTGAATGGCTACACCAAGGACGAGTTGCTGGACTTGGCTGTGGCTACAGGTGTACCAGATATACTGGTAGCACTGGAAAGATAATATGGAAGCGATAAAGACAGAGATAAGGAGTTTGGCTGATCAGTATGGCCTGTTTGTGACCAGCCAATTGAATGTATACAATGGTGAGGGAGGTAAACACATCTTCACAGGTGACGACATACCTCACTTACATCAGTTCATGCTTCAGTATGCACCACCGGCTGTGAAGTACGAGTTCAAGACCGAACCATTCGAGCATCAGAAGAAAGTGTTCCATGTATCCAAGGATCGCAGGAACTACGCACTGTTCATGGAGATGGGCACCGGCAAAACCAAAGTTACTTTGGATACAGCAGGGCACCTGTACACTGAAGGCAAGATTGACTACCTGATTGTGTTTGCTCCCAATGGAGTGCATCGCAATTGGATCAGAGAATGTGCTGTGCATCTGAACGTGCCTCACTCGGCACACTACTGGAAGAGCGGAAGCAAGGCACTGCAACGAGAGATGAAACAATCGGTGGAAGAGCATGGGTTGAAAGTCTGGGCGTTCAACATTGAAGCGATCATCACCCAGAAATGTCTGGAGATGTTGGAGAACATCGAGGGTCCATTCATGATAGTAGTGGATGAATCCAGTCGCATCAAGAATCCCAAGGCCAAGCGAACCAAGTCGCTCATTAAGCTCGGCCAGTATGCCGACTACCGCAGGATACTGACTGGTACTCCAGTCACGCAAAGTCCATTGGATCTCTATTCCCAGTTCCAGTTTCTGGATAGCACCATCCTGAACTACAAATCATTCTATGCTTTCAAGGCTCGCTACGCTGAACTAAAGAACCCAGCCCTATTGGGTCAGCTGGCTCGCATGTTTGGCACCCAACCGGCAACTGAGTATTATAAGGTGAAGCAGAAAGGCGGGTGGGTAAGTGACGCCATGATTAATCAAATGAATCCAGGTAGAGCTGGGCAGGTACGAAAGGTGCTGAACTCGTTTCCAATGTTCATAGAAAGTTACACCAACATGGAGGAGTTGCATTCTTACATCGACCCGCACTCATTCAGGGTGCTGAAGAAAGATTGCCTGGACCTGCCGGATAAGTTATACCAGATAGAGTATGTGGAGCTGAGTGGTAACCAAAGGCGGGTGTATAATGAGGTGAAGGAAGGCATCCTTACTGAATTCAAGGGAGCAGAGATGACCACCCAGCATTTGCTCACCCAATTGCTTCGGTTGCAACAGGTAACAGGCGGGTTCTTTTCCTCTGACGAGGGAATCGTGATGGACATCGATGAACTCAGCCCAAAGCTGGAGCGAACCCGTGAAATCGTGGAGGGCTTGTCGGCTGACGCAAGCATAATAATTTGGGCACGGTTTACAGCAGAGATAGAGGCATTGGCCAAGCTCTTGGAAGAGCATAATCCAGTGCTGTACTATGGAGCAATCTCCAGTGACGAGCGGGAACGTGGGTTGGACCGGTTCCGCAAACGTGAAACCAGAGTGTTCATTGGCAACCAGTCGGCAGGAGGCATCGGCCTCAACTTGACTGAGGCCAACTACATGCTCTACTACTCCAACACATTCTCATTGGAAGATCGCCTCCAGTCAGAAGACAGGGCGCATCGGATCGGGCAGAAGAAGAACGTTAACTATATCGACCTGATTTCCCCAGCCACTTTGGATGAGAAAGTCCACGATGCATTGCGGGAGAAAAAGAATATCAGCGATGTGGTTTTACAAGAGAAGTCATCATTCTTATCATAGGAGAACAAGATGGAAAGACCAGAGCGAAGAGATGAAAGCACATCAAATAGGGTGAAGCGGTACGAGGGTAACAATGTGTTCATGGAGTTGGAGAATTATTACTATCTCATCTCCCATCCGAAGCAGTTTCCCGATACCTTTGGGCGTAAAGCTCGATCCACTTGAACACAACCAGTTCTGCTGGGAGATCCTTATGTTCTTCAAGGAACTGTTGGATCTCCTCGCATTGCTCCAGTAGTATCTTCTCCTCTTTTGTCACTCACCCCCTCACTAATAACTCCATACAGCTGGCCGATTATTGTTGGTGATATCCAGATGGATAAACCGACTAGCGTAATCTCCCTTTTGACTGATCCCTACTCCAGTGAACCCCATGGCCATGGCTAATTGAATCAATTGATATGCTTCCTTGCCTGCGATTAGTATATCTACTGCTCGTCCAGAGTTATGTGTTCCAGGTCGGGCTTTACTCTTTTCCACTGGGTGATTGGCACAACGATAGGCGCTGCTGACCGGCATCGATTGACTCCATGTGGTCCTCAATGCTTCCAAGCGTTGCATGAATGCATCATCCATCAGGTTGACCTTGCAACCGCATCGGCATTGGAGTTCCTTGTTGCTGAAATGTGGGTAGTCCATCATATCTCCAGTTGATTGATGAGCAGGTACAGCTGGTGCGCTTCCTGCTCGGTTACTTTTCCATCCTTCATGATCTGCTTGAGCTTGGTGGATACCAACTTGAGATCCTTGCCGATCTTCATCTCCAGATTCTTCTGCAGCAACTCATTGTTAACTGTCACGCCTCCCAACTCCTGCAGCAGGAATGATCCCACCTCTTCCTTCACGGCATCAATGGTCATGAGTACGATTGCTTGTAGTAATGGTGTCATTTTTGTAAAGCTCCTCGTTGCCATTGCACGGCACGTTTTAATATTTCCCTGTCATCGGGGGATAGCTCCCGTAGAAATGGTTTCATTAACTTCGTCGGCATCCCTTGCAGTGGCCCATACTTCGGTAGCATGGATTGAACCAACCCACCTGGGGTTCCCCCCAATTGTCGATATCGGTTAAGCCATCGAAC
>Ga0098052_1002955_pt1 | contig 10167 bp, 7 predicted proteins | sample 15_taG_FD_81591 | JGI IMG/M metagenome (GOLD analysis project Ga0098052, IMG submission 81591) | Marine viral communities from the Subarctic Pacific Ocean - 15_ETSP_OMZ_AT15312 metaG | ecosystem: Environmental > Aquatic > Marine > Oceanic | place: Pacific Ocean | collected 2015-01-18 | reverse complement strand
CAGAATCATCATCACTTGCAAATCTATTTTCAATTAGATAATCTTTTAATTCAGCATTGTCTCTTACTAAAGCATTTCCAAATCTATTATTAGGTGAATCAAAACTTGATGAGTAATGAAAGTTCTTTACATCAAATCCCAATGTCCTTAAACCGTCCCTTACTTTATTAATATCTTTTCCTAAATCCCATTTTTCAGGATTAGCTTTTCTTTGGGTATATGCTCCAATCATCATATTGCCTAATAAATCATAATTATCCCAATCAACTCCATACTGAGCTCCCATAAGATTCATTTGAGCCCAATGAGCTGCATTAAATACTGATCCACCTAAAAACATTCTCGGCAATGCTTTAACTGTGCTATTCCAAGATTCTTTAGTAGACCATTTCATAAGGTCTTTACCAAATTGATTTTTTTCTTTATTTAAATAACCAACTACTTTGGATTTATATCCACCTTTAAAATCGTTTTGAATTTCCTCTCTAAGACTTTTTGCTCCCATTTTTGCATCATGTGGATGTCTTAATAATTCATATGTTTTCCCACCAATTACAACTTCAGTAGATTTTCCATTTCTAGACCTCATTTCACCCATAAATCTTAATCTTTCAGCTAATTCTTTACGACTCATATTTTTATATGGATTTCTTCTAAAAATAGATTTCATTCCATCAAGAAAATCACGCCTACTATTTGCTATCTTACCTAAAGGCTTTAAATATTCAATAGATGATAATCCTACCCCAGTAAGAGCTCCTGCTCCAACTGCAATAGAAAAATTAGCCCAATTAAATTCTTGTTGTTTACCTCTCCATATTTCTTTGCCTTGATAAACTCCTTCCATAGCTGCGTCAATAAAACTAAATACAAATACATCGTTTAATGCTTGCCCAAGAATCCTTCCCCTAGCTGTATTGCCATATATTTGCTTACCTAATTGCAACATATCTTGAACTGGTACACCTTTTTCTGCAACTTTCTTTGTCATATCCCTAAGAGCTTTAGCTTCGGCACTTTTTAATTTACCAGTTGCTCGTAAAGCTTTTATTTGTAGGTCTACTTCTCTAGATAGACTTTTTCTAAATGTCTTAGCTGTTAATTCAGCATTATTAGCGTTTCTTGCAATAGTCCCACTAATATCTTTCTTAAGTAGATTTATTGTCTTTTTATCTATTCCAGCTTTTTTACCAGCTTTTGTAAATTCTTTTAGTACAGCAGATTCAGATGACTTTCCAAATCCTTTAGCAACAAATGGTAATATAGTTTTCCCAGCTACTCCCCTAGCTAATTTTAAAGGAGCTCCTTGAACGTATCCAAGAACAGAACCTGCCATTCCAGCAAGTCTAGCTTCTGGGGCTTCTAAGTCAAGAACCTCTTCTTTTATATATTCTTCAGTACCGGGAGCTATTAAATCAGCTAAAACACCAGCAAGTCCGATGCTTCCAGTATCTACAGCTTGATAAGCAAATGCTCCTAAAGCATTCCAAGCAGATACTTTATTTTCGCCTATTATTTGTTGTTGCTGAGATTCTGCAAATGATTGAAGGTCTGGAGTAGAAAATGTATCATCAGATAAGGGTTTTCTTTCTGGTGAAAAATCAAAGTCAGTTTCAGATTGAAGCTGAGAGCCTGATGCTATTTTATCATATAAGGATTTTTGAGTTTTTGTTAAAGACATTTATTTAGAAAGTTAAGAAATCACTTCCATAAGCATTTAATGAAGCATCAAAATAATTGTTATTTAATTCATCTTCAATTAATTCAAGAGAAGCCGCAAGACTGTCTACAGCTGAATCAGCTTCTTCTAAGAAAGCATCTTTATTTAATAGTAATTCATTTTCTTCAACGGTTCTTTGGTCTTCTGGTACTCTTTCAGCTTTTTGAATTGCTTGTTGTATCATATATCTCTGCTCGTTTGCAGTCATTAATTTTTGCCTATTCAATTCAGACTCATCTAGATTAAGAATTGTTTTTTCTTTAAGATTTGTCAAGTCTCCAATGCTTAGTAAAGCCGTCTCAATTCTTTTCTTTTTTACTTCTGGGTCTATTGGGCCAAGGGCAGGTTCCATGTCTCCTTTTTGTTCTGGAAGTTCCATATCTCCTCGCAATCTGTATTCTTCTTCTTCTCTATCTATAGCTAGATTTACTATTTTATGTTTATTTGCAATTTGAGATAAAGAAGTTAAATCATTTATATTCGTAAAATGTGCCAAAGCTTCATATATTCTTTTTTCACCAGTTGCTAATTTTTCACCTCTTGATTTTTTGTCAAGAGAATCATGGTAAACATCAAGCAAATCGACTAAAGGTTGATTAGTTTGTAATTGGCCAGCTGCCCATAAACTTCCAGATATTTCAGATGCTAAGAATTGCCTTTCTTTTTTAGAAAGCCTTGGAGCTGATTTAGACAATGCAATATTTACATTTGTATTTATCTCATCAACAGAGGCACCTTCTTGTTGGGCCATTACAGAAGCTTCTTGAAATCCAAATTTATCTACAAATGTAGTGGCTACTTGAGCTGAATTTTCAAGTTGTTCTTGTTTTAAATATTTTAAAGAATCTTCAAATTTTGCTCTCTTAAACGTTTCAGCAGCTCTTTCCTCTACTGCCCCTGCCCTGTCTTCAGCCTTCTTTAATCTAGCTTCTCTACTTTTTCTTATTTCTTGTTCTTCATCCAATCTTTCTTCAGTTTGTTTTGCTTGCCAAGTACTTACTCCAAGTTTATCTTTTTCTAATTGCACTTGGGCTTCTCTATATCTTTCAGAAGCTGACATTTCATCGCTTTTTAATTGGAGTTCAAGTTCTTTAAATCTTTTGCTTTGAGCCATTTCCATAAATCCAAGAGCTTCTTGAACTTTAAGTTGGTCACGTTGTTGATTATATTGTAATATTCTATTTATTGATTGTAATACTTCAGCTGCCATAATTAACTCCAGAATTTATCTGGGTCCCCCCATCCTCTAATATTTTTACCTAAGTACCATTTATCAGATGCTTGTTGAGATAAACTTATTTCTCTTTCAAACCTTTCTTTTTCTGCTCTTAGCTTTGCTCTAGATTGTTCATAATTTGAAGCTATATCACCTAAAGTTCTTCCAGCTTCTCCAAGCATGCCTTCTGATTTTCTTTCTAAAGTTTCTTGAGCTTGAGTTTTTTGAAGTTCTAAATCGCCAGAAGCTTTTGAAAAATCTTGCCGACCAGATGCTTTCACAAAAGATTCAGTTATTTGACCTTTGCTTTCAGTGATTTGTTCCATATCAGAAGCATATTTTTGATTAATTAAATTTCTTTGAGCTTCGTATGCTTTTGTTAATTCCATTTGAGACTTTTCAACATCTTCTTTTCCAGCAGTAGCTTCATCTAATCTTACTTTAGCTGCATCCTCTCCAAGAGCTCCAGAAGCATATGAAGACCCAGCTCCTAATAAAAGAGTAAGCGTTTCAAATACCCAATTTTCTCTTAACCCAGTTTCTGGATTAATTGTTTTAGAACCAATAGCATCAACAAGAGATTCTCCAAGTGCTTCACCCATTAGTTTTTCTTCAAAAGCGTTACCATGTTCAACTCTTCCATCGGAGAATTGCAGTATTCTATCATCTCCATGTCTCCCTTTTTGGGCTAAAGAAGATAAATGATTTTTTGCTATTGAATTACTCATTCGAGCTCCATAATTTTTTTGTCCAATCATATAAATCTTCAGATGTGGCATTTGGATATAATTCTGAAAATTGATTTCTTTCAGCTTCTTCTAATAAGCTCCACGTTGCCCCAGTTTTAAAATCAGAATCTCCATAATCAGCTTTATATGTACTTATATCGCCCGTATTTTCTTGAAACCCGAAATAATCAGAAGAGTCTAATCCCAATTCATCCCAATCAGATATTCCTTTTGCATATTTACCAGCAGCTGTTACTTTAGATTTTGTAAATTGAGTAGCCTCATCTCCACTTCCAAATTGATACATTGGCTTATCGCCTTTTAATCTATCCCATATGTTTCGTTCAATCTCATGAGCTTCAAACTTTTGTGTATATTCTGATGGTTTTTGTGCTTTAAATTCTTCAAAAGAAAGGTCTCCAGTATATTCTTTTTGAAATCTTTTCTTTTCAAGTTCTGGCAAATATTCTGTTTCTAATGTTTTTTTATCTTCATACATACCAGACGCTGTAGTTGCCAATTCTAATCCAGTAGCAGCTACCTTAACTTTTTCATTTAATTCATCTAAAGACATAGCTGCCTTTTTTGTTTCATAATCTATCGCTCCCCATCGGTCGCTAATGTCATATAAACTTGCTTGATATTTACCAGATGCCCTACCAGCAGACAAACCGGCTTGAAACAGAGATTTAGCCATATTGATTATATACTTTTACTATTTAATTTAACAAACATATTATTTCTATCCAATAGCATTATGATGCGTGTAGAGAATTGCCTATATCGAAACTTGCAGTTTCCCCAAATGGCTGAAACATAACATTGGTTCTTGATTTAAAAAATTCTTTTGTTGCTTGACCAGATGTATTAGTAGGATGGTATGCTCTTATTTTAATTTTAATAACCATACTCCAATACCCTGCTTCATGTGCGTAATTACCAACTGAAGTATTTGTATTAGAATATATATAATTACTACCAGAAAGCCCATTTTTATGTGAAGGAATTGTATATTTATGTTTCCCATAAACTTCCACACCTTCAATCATAGGAAAATAAGTATTATTAGATACATTGCTTAAATCACCAGAACTTCCTTCTACAGATGCTCCTGCTACACCACCAACATAGTCGCCATCAGTATCATTACTAAATACTCCATTACTTAAAATATATCTATAATTATTACCTTCTCTATTACTTGGGATAGCATTACTTGAAGCTGCAGTTACATTATTATTCCAATCAGCCTCAATATTTGTATTATATTCAAATTGATTTGTTAATATACCGGGTATCTTATAATAATCGGTATTTGTATGACCGTATCCATTATTAATTCTAGATATTAAATGAGATTTTAAAAAATGCTGACAAGGATGAACAACATTTGCTGATAAAAACCAATGTTCATTACTGTCATAAGCATCATTTGGGCTTCCAGTGTCATCTGTCCAAGTGGCAGGTCCACTACTTGCACTTAAAAATCCACCACTTTCTAGTTCTACCTGAGACATTCTCGAGCTAAAAGATGGAGCGTGTAATGTCATTCCACCAGCAACCCAAAACAATAAACAATCATAATCGCCAAATGAATGTTTATATCCATTCCTACCGGGGTTATCAGGCTCGGTACTGAAAAATGGGTGTGATGTTTCTGATTCTCCGTCTCCACCGCCCCATCCGTCTTGATATTCTTGATTTGCATCATCTAAACCATCATTGTCTGAATGACTAACCATATTTATAGTTAAAAAACCAGATATTAATCTTCTATCTGGAAATTTAATATATTTTACAACTTCTAATGGAGTCATTTTACCCATTATCAACCTCCATAATTTGTATTATAAGATGAAGACACTATACTTTCTGATAATATTGAATAATTTTGGTCATAATCATCTTTGCCACTTGTTTGATGATATTTATCTATTTTATTATGAAATCCGTATTGTTGATACAATGTTTGAGCATAAGCATTAAAATATATATACCGATGAGTATCTATATTAATAACATTAGTCCCATTTTCTTGTATATTAACAGCAGAGGTTCCATTTAATGTTAATGTTGAAGCTGAATCAATATCAATCGTACCACTGCCATCTATTGTAAAATTACCAGTAACATCAATTTCTGGAGTACTGTCTGTATTGTGTATATCTATATATACAATATCATCGTCAGATATTCTTACACTAGCATCTTCAGCTGATAAAATTATATTACCAGTAGAATCTAATGTAAAATCTCCATATGATTTTAAATCTGGAGAAGGGTCTAGCGTAAATCTTATTCTGGTATCCCCAGCATCTGCAAAGTATATATGGTCTCCAGCTGCATCTAAGTATATATCACCAGCAACATCTAATGTTAAATTTCCAAGTTCTACATCAAATTCAATATTGTTACTATTTAAAATAAATGTGCCATAGGTAGTTCCATTCAACTCAAGTAAGGTATTTCCACTAGCCGCATCTAATACAATATCTCCATCAATGTCCATAGTAAAGTGTGCAACTGAACCATCAGCATCTACAGTTGTTAATTTTGTAGGCCCACCAGTAAGAACTTGCATTTTCATATAGTTACTTACATCGCTATCATCATATATATACATTTGTGCAAGTGATTGGTCAAAATGAAATATGTTATTAGAACCATCATTTATATACAAATCTTCATATAATGTTATTTTTTCACTACTATTAGTTGTAGTGATAGTTATATAAGCATTATCAGCTTCTTCTATAACAAGGCTAGATGCTTTATCGTCTGGTATTTTTATAGAACTATTATCAGCTGTAAATGTTAAAGCCCCATCTCCACCTGACAAACTTAAATCACCTGTCATCGCTCTTGAACCATTAATCAATAAATATTGAATATGGTCATCAGAAGATAAATTACTTAAAATACTATGGTCTGAAGTACCACTAGAACCAACAGAAGAGCTTCCAACTGTTCTTACTGCTGGCATTTCACCTGAAGACGATATTGCTTTCCAATCTCCATCTTGTTTTAAATATTGAACTGTTCCAGAACCTTCTACCTTTCTATAAGAAACATCCCCTTCAAACCCTTCCATAGAGTCAGGTTTTCCAGAACCAAAAGTAGGTTGTTTTGATTTTTGATGTAAAAGTTTTCTTTCTTCTCTAGTTAGTGCCATTATTTCACTGTCTTTAATCTATATACAATAGTAATATCGTTTATTTCAAAACCTAATCCAGTTGACCCAGATAACTTAAATTGAAAAGAATAGCATTTATTTACATCTGTTCCAAATTTAAATTCTGCTTGAGCCCATTTAGATTGAGATTCTGAAAAACTTCCACTAGAAACTGCAGTAGTTGGGCTTGTGTCTCCATTCACACCATAAGTAAAAGTAGGAAGTCCATTGTTATCTGAACAATAAGAAACATAAACTTTATAAATCTTTTTTCTAACTGAAGGTTCTCCAAAATCAATATCTTTTGATATATATAAAAAATTACTACATGTTGAAGAATCTGGATTCCAAGTTCTTATTTTAGAATCTGTATCTGTTACATAAAATAAATCTTGGTCTGAATCTAAAGCAAAATTTGTCATATTTGTAGAAACTGTAATTTTACCAATTCCTTTAGTCCAAGCTCTTAATACTAAATCATATATGAAAACATCTGCATTTTCATTCTTAATTAATAATTGTCTTCTTTTTGCTATATATCCTATATGAGCAGATGACATATCAGTATCGTCTGTTCCATCTTTTATAAATGTTTCCCAATCAGATTCACTTATAATTCTCATACCATCTTTTTCTAAAAGATTCTTTACAGACTTTCCATCAAATAAATAAACACCAAAAGCATTAAACCAAGCAATACCATAATCTGTTTTAGTAACATGGTAATCAAATGCACATCCTTTATTTCTATATACATCTTCTAAGAAATCAACATTTTCTGATACATTTATAACATATAAACTTTTTTGTTTAAATTGTAAAATTCTATCTGCAAACGCTTCTAGTTTGACTATGCTTTCACCATCCCTTATTGCTACATCGACTAATCCCATTTTAGAAGGAAATGTGTCAAATTTATTTATTCTGCTTTTAAGCATCCTATCAGAATGATTTTCACCATCTTGCTTTATATTTCCTATATAAGTTCTCCTTCCATGAACAACTGCTGTTTTATACTTGGCTTCTAAGCTGTCTACTTCTGTACTGAATCCATTTATACTCTTAAATGTGTCTATTATATTTGCAGAATTTGGAGAAATGCCTTTAATTAAAGCACATTTTGCCAATAACCCAGCAGCATGATTGCTGTTAGCCATTGAATAATCTAATGTATCTGATTCTGGAATCCATTTAAATCCATTATTAACAAAATCTAATTCACCTATTAAAAAGTAATTATCATTTTCTTCAACTTTGTAATATAATCTAGAACCAGTTATTCTTTTATTAAAAGAATATGCACTGTTATCTCCATTAAAAGGATTTATATATGTATCAAAATTAAAAAGTACAGGACCTCCAGTTATATTTACTTTATTATCCTCCCAAGTGCCTTCAGATAGGTCACCAAATTTTTTAGGTAAGGATTCTTGCCTTTCATCATCATATAAATAAGTATAATGAAAGTTATATACCCCCGGTTGAAAGCCTTCTAAACTTGGATTTTTTAATATAACAGGCATGTGATAATATATATCTGGAGCATCATTTAGGTCATTACCACTTCCGCTTACTTGGTCGGCTCTTATTTGAATATAATCATAAGTTTTATCCCAATCTGCGTCATCGCCCATATTCCATACATTATCTCTAGTGCAAATAAGCATATTTAAAGACCATTCAATTAAATCATCTTTATAAAATCTCCAAGATATAACTGAAGAGGAGAGACCTATAGAGCTAGAACTAATGAGAACCCAAATATAATCTAATTTCCCATATTCAACTGTGCTCATATTGACACCAAGAGCAAGAGAATCTTGTTCAGATATTTGAAATTCTAAAGACGTCCCAGAATCACTATCATTTAATATCATATCATGATATAAAGATGTTGAAGCTCCGGTCATTAATAATACATTATTTCCCAAAGCTGGATAAATTACAGTTTCCGCTGGTTCACTTATTACTCCATTCGCAGGACTTGAACTGTTTCTATCCCAATCAGTTTTAGTATTTTGAAAAACATCGGTATGTTGAAATCCAACTCTTAAATTAACAGATGAATGGACTATTGGTTCTCTATCTCCACTATTGTCTGCTATGTCTCCATCATACTCAGAATTAGTGGAATTAACTGTATTTCCATCGCTTCCATCTTCTGGGTCTGATATTAAACATCTTCCGCTTGTTGGAGTTGCTATTTCTTGATTTGTAGAAATCCAATCATTTATATCATTTGAATCAGCATTTAGTCCATCAAATTTTGCACCAGATATATATCCATACCATTGGCCGTTTTGCGATAAAGCTCCGTCACCAACTCTTAATATCCCATCAGATGAATAAAAAACTGGATGAGATGTATCTAAAGATATTTCTGCAGCTGCCCAAGCACTGCTATCTTTTACATCAAAACTATTTCCACCATCATCATATACTATAATTAAAGTTTCATCGGACAATGCATTATCGGATACCTTCCTATCAGCATCCATAGAAATCAATCCTCTGTTTGGAAGGATTTGTAAAGTATTTGAAGTAGATGTTTCTGCAATAGAACCTAATGTTTTTATTGTTCCGATATTGCTTATTTTTACATCTTGAAGACTTGGTGATTCTATATCGCTTACATCTCTTGAATCAGCATTAGTATTCATTCCACCATGAAAACCTTGAATCTTATAGGTCCTCTTAGGCATTTTCTTCGTACTCTATGTCACTTATGATATTATTTTGAGCATGCTCTGGAAGTTCACATACAGTACAATCACTTTCTGAAAAATCATATTCAGAGTTCTCATCGTGGTCAAATACGTCTATACGCAATCCACCTTCAGTACCTTCAATTCTCCCACCGTTTCTTACTCGTAGCTTTTGGTCGATGGATTCCTGTAAGGAATCATTCTGTTCAATATATCTCGGCGCTTTTGGCATCCTCCACACTCCTTTATTTTGCCACGAGTGACAGTTTTAATTACACGACTAACAGTATCTCCTAAACCTTTATCATGCCCAAATAAATCTACTCGATTAGGCATTAATAAGATGCTTGTTTTTTAAGACGATTTTTCATTCTAGCATTTTTAGATTTAGCCATATCCCAACCAACTTTATCTTGTTCTTGCTTTGAAGATGTACCAGCTTTTTGAGTTTTAGGTTTGTAATTTCTACAAGCAGCTGCACTTGAATATCCTAATTTCTTCCATTCTTTTGCACATTTTGCTTTACTTGGCATATTATGTTTCCTTCTACCACCTGTTTTTAATTGACTTCCTTTGCCTGTGTCAGGTGACGATACATCAGACATTCCAATTACATCAGCCATTAT
>Ga0098052_1002953_pt1 | contig 10169 bp, 13 predicted proteins | sample 15_taG_FD_81591 | JGI IMG/M metagenome (GOLD analysis project Ga0098052, IMG submission 81591) | Marine viral communities from the Subarctic Pacific Ocean - 15_ETSP_OMZ_AT15312 metaG | ecosystem: Environmental > Aquatic > Marine > Oceanic | place: Pacific Ocean | collected 2015-01-18 | reverse complement strand
CAATTACCTTGCAATTTCCCAATGGGGCCCAAGAAAGAACTTTGATAACCTCGTCAAGTGGTTCCTGGAAGAGAATTTTGATCAAGAAGTTGGACTTGTCCTTAAGACTTCTGTCAAAAATAATAGCATCATTGACAGGGAGCACACCGGATCAAGGCTCAAATCTCTGCTTCAAAGATATGGAGGAGACAACTGTAAGTGTAAGGTATATCTTTTGCATGGAGATTTAACTCCGGAAGAAATGAACGGCCTATATCAGCATTCCAAAATTAAGGCACTTGTTTCTACAGCCCATGGCGAGGGATATGGCCTTCCGCTTTTTGAAGCAGCATATAACGGGTTGCCAGTAGTTGTTTCCGGATGGTCGGGTCACTGTGATTTCCTTTATATGCCAGATGCTCGAAGAAAATCGGGGAAAAAGAAGCCAATGTTCGCGCCCGTCGAATATGATTTACAGAATGTTCAAAAAGAGGCTGTTTGGGATAATGTTATTCAGGCGGATTCGCAGTGGGCATTTCCAAGAGAGGGGTCATTCAAGCGACGATTGAGAGAAGTTCGTAAGGAATATTCCAGATTCAAGAGAAATGCAAAGAAGTTGCAGAAACACCTCGTCGAGAATTTTAAAGAAGAGAAAATATATAATGAATTTGTAGAGGGAGTGCTCCCAGGGATCAACAATATCGAGAATATATCAACAATTAGGGATTCGATCTTAGAAATTGAGGATGTCAAGGAAAGGTCTTCGGCCCTAAAATCGGCAATTACCGAACTTAGTTCTCAAACAGAAAAAATTGAATTATTAAAAGATTCCTTTAAGGGAAAGAAGTGTTATATTCTATCATGCGGTCCAACACTGACTGACCACGATGAGGTAAAGCTAAAAAGTCTATTGAAAGATAATCTCGTAATCTCTGTAAAGCAGGCATTTGATTTGTTCGGAGAGCATGTGGATTTTCATACCTACAATTGTGCCAACTTCAAGAACTATGATTATTCAACAAACAATCCTATTGTGGTTGAGGCATCTACGACTCCTCGCCCCCTTGGCCCGTGCGATCTCAAGTTTTTTATTAGAGAGAGGGATTTTAATAAATCGATCTCTGCAACCGGAGACCTAGAGGCTGGCACTTATGAAAATTCAACAGTACTGCGCCCATATGGCCCCGGAATTATGTATGAATCCGTGTTCTATTTAGCACAACACTTAGGTGTTTCAGAGATTATTACAGTTGGGTGGGATAACTCTTTACTGCCAGATGGCGCCGACAAGCAACATTTCTATGACAAAGAGGGGAGTTCTCACAATAAGAACGATTTTATCCACCACAATGAGGTGGCTGAAAATGAAGAAGCAGTTAAAACTCTGGAACATGAGGCAAAAATCACTTCCGATGCTATTGGCCCATTCGCAGATTGGTTGAACTCGAAAGGTACAACATTGAAAATAATCTCTAACATCAATCCGGCCCCAAATTCAATAGAAAGGTTAGAAATCAAATGAAATATTTCATAACAGGTGGTACCGGCTCTTTGGGAAAAGCTCTTATCAAAAAAATCCTAAAAGACCCCAGCAGCACTGTAATTGTCTATAGTCGAGATGAGGGAAAACAGGCTAAAATATTTAAAAATGTAGAGAGAGTAAAGTGCGTCATCGGCGACGTAAGAGATTTTAAAAAACTCAACACTACAATGAGAATTCACAAGCCAGATTATGTAATCCATACAGCGGCACTTAAGCGAGTCGATGATATGGAATTTCACCCAGACGAGTGTATGAAAACAAATGTTTACGGAAGTGAAAACGTCGCCATAGCCTCTTTCGAAAATTCAGTTAAAAAGTGCATGCTTATCTCCACAGATAAGGCATGTCAGCCTGTAAATGTATACGGTTCATCAAAATTCATCGCCGAGAGAATGTTCACCAATTATGATTATAATTCTGAATCGACCATCTTCGCCTCGGTAAGATATGGTAATGTGATCGCCTCTAGAGGTTCATTTATTCCACTATGGATTAATCAAATTGAAAAGGGCGGGGAAATCACAGTCACTTCGGAGGAGTGCAGTAGATTTTTATTTACTCTAGAGGATGCGGTAGATACTGTCCTTAGCGCCCTGAATCAAGCGCAGGGAGGTGAGGTATTTATTCCAAAAATTAAATCCTTCTCCATGAATACTATTATTCAATCTGTAAAACAAATTACCAAAAGTGATCAAATTACAATTAAAAATATTGGCATGCGCCCCGGAGAAAAGCTGCACGAAGACATGCTGGCGAAGACAGAACTCCCATTTACGAGAGAGGTGGAGGGTGGTTTACTCGTGGTCCTGCCGCAATACACAAATAAAGCACATACACACCGCGCACCATATGATGGTAGAGAATTTAATTCTTCTCTTCATTTGGATACTGATGTTGATAATTTGGTTGGTTTAATTATGAGAGGAATTGAAGATGCGAACTAAGACAAGGCAGGAGATTTTCTGGGCTGGAACAGAGGGTGCCTCTTATCTTGAAAGAAATTTTGATGGAGGGGGGAGATACGAGGAGAGGAAAGCTTTTTATGATCTTTTTAATTCCTTCGATAAAGATATCTCTATTTTAGAAGTCGGATGTAATTGTGGAATAAATTTACAAATTCTCGACAATTTGGGATTCACTAATCTGTCTGGATTGGAAATCGGAGCCCCTGCCCTTGCCGAGGCCCAAAAGAGGTTGCCGAATGTAAATTTTCATCTTGGATCTCTGTTGGAGTTGCCATTCGAGAATCGTTCATTTGACGTTATCTTCTCTTCGGGAGTGTTGATTCATCAAAATCCAGAAAATAGCCTACCTACAGCCATGGCAGAAATGATAAGATGTAGTAATAAGTATATTTTAGGAATCGAAGATTATAGCTCGGAAACCATCTCTTGTTCTTATCGAGGGTCCAAAGACTTTTATTGGCGCGCCCCGTTTTTGTCAGTTTGGAAATCTTTTGTCCCGTTTCTGGAAGTGGAGGAGGAGTGTTTTATTGACGCGCCAGGCTCCTCTGGCACATACCAAAGACAATGTTATAAGATTATTATACCGTGAAAATTTTTGAAACAAAGATAAACAAAGTGGATGTGGAGAGAATCTCTAAAGTTTTATCTGATGGCAATATCGGATTTGGATCCAATGTTCCCCTATTTGAAGAAAAATTTGCAAAATTCTCCGGAAAAGAACACAATATTGCAACAAACAGCGCTTCTGCGTCTGCATTTATGATTTTTTCCTATTTAAGAGATATTTACGGACAATGCGATGTTTATACTACCTCTTTGGGTTTCGCCTCCCCTGCTTGGGCAGCAAAACATTTCGGCCACCGGCTGGTATTTGTAGATGTTAACGATGAATTGCAATTTGACATCAAAGATTATAGAGAAAAAAGATCTTTGCGTTGCGAGAGATACACGGACGGAGGTGTAGTGCCAGTTGTGATGCCGGTTTTATATGGCGGAGTCAGCAACATAGGAGATTTTGATGACTTTTTTGATCAAAGTAATTATGGAGAAATTATTGTTGTAGATTCTGCCCACTGTGCAACTCCAACAATAAAATCTGATTTTGCTTTTTTTTCGTTCCACCCCTATAAGCCAATCTGCACTTCTGATGGTGGAATGATTTCCACGAATAACTCACAAGCCACAGATTATTTTAGAACATACAGAAATTTCGGAAGAGTCCAAAAAGGATTCTCTTATGATATTGATCAGTCTGGATTTAAATTTTATATGAATAACCTAAATGCAACAATAGGTCTGACACAGATTGAGAGATACCAAGAAAATCTGGACGTCCGCAAAAAGAATTATAACAAGCTTTTGGAAGATTTTCAGGGATGCCTAATGCCTCATGATGAAAAATCTTCATTTTATTTCGCCACTACCTTGACAATTGAAGCGGATGATGTTATAATAAATAAAGAATTAACAAGGATGTACCCCATGTTACATAAAACATCATATTTCAAAAATGGGCAAGAATTGCCTAATTTAGAGCTGCTCCATTCGGCCATTTTGAATTTGCCACTTTGGAAGGAATTTAGAATATGAAAAAGACTTTCATCATTGCAGAAGCAGGAGCAAATCATAATCGCGATTGGGAAATGGCCACTCAACTAATAACAGAAGCGTCAAAGGCCGGAGCAGATGCAGTAAAATTCCAGACCTACTCCTCAGAAACTCTTTATTCTAAATACACTCCTGATTTCGCCGGCTATACAAATATCCCAAAACTTATCAAAAATATTGAACTTCCCAGAGAGTGGCAACGCGACTTGAAATTATATTGTGATGACTTGGGAATTGAGTTCATGTCAACGCCCTTTGACGAACGCGCAGTGGATGAATTATATGACCTCGGAGTTAAGAGGCTTAAAATCGCTGGCTTTGAGGCAACCGATCCGCGATGGGTGAGGTATGTAGCATCCACCGGTCTTCCTTTGATTGTTTCTCTCGGAACAGGCGCAAACCATAATACAATGACAAAAGTCCAACAATGGATTTTAGGTCCCAAAGTCATGGGAGATTCAAAGATTCACTTAGGCACGTTTGATTTTTCTAATAATCCTGATGTAACATATTTGCATTGTAATAGTGCATACCCGACCCCCTTGAGAGACATTAATTTGGGCAGCATCACAGTATTTAAGAACTTAAGTGAGACTCATAAATGGCTTAGAAATACAAAAATCGGCCTCTCTGATCATACCGAGGGGATTTTGATACCACCCCTTGCAGTCGCCCTTGGCGCCGAAGTAATTGAAAAGCATTATACTTTAAGCAGGACATTGGAGGGCCCGGATCACCCTTTTGCAATAGAGCCGCATGAATTAAAACAAATGGTTTCAAACATAAGAATAACAGAGAAATGCTTGGGTGTTAAAGAGGGTGCCTATACTGAAAGTGAAAAAGAATTTAGCAAAGGTCGTAGATCAGTAGTAGCTTCACATAAAATAAGGAAAGGAGAAGTTCTAACTGAAAACAACATAACAACAAAGAGGCCCATGCTGGAAGATTCAATTCCTGCATCGAGTTACTACGAGATTCTTGGAGCTATCGCCAAGAAAGACATAAAAGAAGATGAAATTTTAAAGGGAGATTTTGTATGAAAAAAATCCTATATTTAGGTCCAGAAACCCAGCTTATAAGCTTTTTAAGAGAAGGCGGCTATGAGGTTCATCTTGAGCAAGACAGATTAACTCTGGAAGACTTTTCTAACATCAGTCCCGATCTCGTGGTAAGTTATGGATACCGCTACATCATAAAAGAAGACATTATAAATGAGTATGACATTATAAATCTGCACATTTCCTATCTTCCGTGGAATCGCGGCGCTGATCCTAATTTCTGGAGTATTTATGATGAAACAGTTCGGGGAGTAACTATACATTTTATAGACTCCGGAATTGATACTGGAGATATAATTTTTCAAAAAGAAGTTAAATTTGGTGATAATGAAAGAAGCTTGTCTACAAGCTACACAAGATTAAAAAATGAAATAGAAAAATTGTTTATTGAATCTTGGTCGAAAATTGAATCTGGCCAATATGAGAGAATCCCTCAAAATACTAATGAAGGATCCCATAATTATAAAAAGAGATTGGGGAAAATGTGGCATCTTTTGCCAAACCGCTGGAAAACCACAAGAGAGGAGATAAAATGTCTAAAAAAAGAACTGACTTTGAAATAATTGATGAGATTGAAAAAGTGAGGGCCAAGAATAATGTTAATTGGATGGATATTTTGAGGCTTGGATTTATGCATGCGCCCAGAGAAGCTAGAGAATTGATTGGAAAAGTAAATGAAAGTGATACAGAAATATCAAAATTGTTAAAAGAATTATCACAAAATGTAGAAGGAGAATAACATGAAAACATTTAAAGTGGGAACTTTCAACGGAAAACCTAGATACATTGGAAAGGGTGAGCCTATTTTCATCGCGGCAGAAATTGGAGTGACGTGTACTTATAATATGCAAATGGCCAAAGATTTAATAGACGTAGCAAAAAAGTCAGGCGCAGACGCTGTAAAGTTGGCCTTTCACTTCCCAGATGATCTACTGAGTGATCATAGTGTGGAGTATACTTACCAGACAGTTCGTGGCACTAGAACTGAAAATATGTATGAAATGTTTGATTATTTAAGATTTTCTCTCGAAGAGTGGAAAGAATTAAAAGATTATGCAGATAAGAAAGAAATTTTTATGTTTGCTAGTGTCGCCGGCGGATTCAAGGGAATTGAGTGGGCCGAAGAACTGGGATTTCCTATGCACAAAATTGGGGCATGGGATCTGTTGGATATTCCTCAGTGGCACCGATTAAGAGAATCTGGAAAACCCCTTATTATTGATGTGGGGACCGTACACGAAGAGGAGATGAAAACATTTATGAATATTGTAAAAGACACAGACACTGTTTTATTGCATGAGTATCATAGCAAGGATTATGCTCAAATGAATATTAAATCCATTCCTTATATAGAGAAAACTTTCAATACTTTGGTTGGCTTTTCTTCCCCGAATACTTATGATGTCAATGATTATATGTCCATCGCGCTAGGTTCCGTAGTTTTAGAAAAACGACTCACCCTTTCTCGTTCTAATGAGGGCCATCATCATATTCTTGGAAAAGAGCCCGAAGAATTTGCTGAGTGGATTAGGAACGTCCGCCGAGCAGAAGCCGCGCTCGGGAAAGATATAATTAGGCCAACAGATACTGACCTGAAAGATAGGAAAAAATATTTTAAAAGGGTCGTGGCCCGACACCCAATCAAGGCAGGGGAAAAATTAACACCGGAAAATATAACTTGCAAGCGGCCCGCAACAGGAGGCCTTTGTTCTAGTAAATATTATGATCTTATAGGATCTCTTTCGCTGAAAGATTTAGATCAAAACGATCCGATTAACAGTGGGGATATAAGTGAAAAATCTTGAGGACGTATGTTTTGTAATCAACGCCCGGATGGGATCCTCTAGGCTTCCGGGCAAGATGCTTAAACCATTTGCTGACACCTCTCTATTTGAGTTGGCGATTAATAAAGTTACGGAATCATCCTTCCCGACGCGTCAGTTTTTTGTTTCTTTAAGAGATGAAGAATTGAAACAAATTGCCAACCAAAACAATATAAATATTTATCATAGAAGTGGACAATCTGTTCGCAAAGATAATGTTGTGCCGTTCACTCTTCCCGAAGTTTTTGAGTGGTGGGAGGATTTATCTAAGAATTATAAATATTATATTTTAATGAATGCCTGTTGTCCACTTATAGAGGTTTCCACAATAAATAGCTTCATCGAGGAATTCATATCAAGTAATGCATCCGGCCTGTTTAGTGTTGTAGAGCATAAAAGATTCTTTTACAGGGGGGATTCATCGATAATTAATGATTTTCATGGCTCAGAAGAAGCAAAAATTACATTTAACACTAAATTTGTAGAGCCTCTGTATTCTGCTGCCCCTTTGCGCGCCGGAATTTTGAAAGACATAGGAAGTCATAAATATATGGGTACCTTTGAGTCACCGGCTGATCCCCCTTTGTGGAAAGTTAATGCCATCGAGGCAACGGACGTTGATTATGAGGAGGAATTCTTGTTTGCGGAGACCCTTTATAAATCTCGGAAAAAAAGATGACAACTATTTTGGGAAATGATAAAACATTGATAGTTTTGGGATCTGGGGAGACAACAGGTACTCATTATCACTTGTTGGAGAAAATAAAAAATAAAAAATATTTAGTCCTTCAGGGTGTTTTCCCTAAGTGTTATGAAAGCTTAAATGTTGTTCCTGATTATTGGACGTGGTTCGACCCCAATGGATCAATAGCGGGTATGAAAAAGATATTAGAAAATCCCAATAACGAAGAATTTAAAAAAATAATAATCCTCTTGCCGCACTATGTTGTTGGAACTTATAATTATTATCGACAATATGCCGGCACAACTCAGCTTGGAAACTCCGCATCTAAGTGGGAAACATATTTGAGATTACTGGACAAGGTAAGGAAGGTGTGCAAAGTGGAGGTGATATCCTGCACAACAATGAAAAATATAAAAAATTTCCCAAATCAAAATAAAGATTTCTGTTCTCATGATCTGAATGGGGAAGATTATTACCTTCGATTCGTTGCTGGTAAGCCTATTTTTGGCACCGTAGAGTATGATAGTGATATAGTATACCAAATGCATTATAAGTGGGGTCTAGAAAATAAGCTTTCAAGTTCAATTTTTCCTTTGGCCTACTTCATGGGAGCGACAGATCTTTTAGTCGTTGGCTTTGATCTTCGGGGAGGAAGGTTTTATGATAAATCATTGACGCGTCATGCCTGGGGATCCGATATTGGGAAGCCGAATGAGGCAATTAATTTTTCTTTATCTATAATTAAGCAGTGGATCGATTGGGCCGACATGCATAAAATGAAGATAAGAACTTTGGGATCCCCAGAGGCCTCTTTTTTAAGTTTGGTTATCCCTCAAGCTACTTTGGAGAAATAGGGTGAAAACAATAAACGAAGTGGCAATCGTCGTCCAAGCGCGCCTATCTTCTTCTAGGGTACCCAATAAGATGATTCGTCCTTTCGCTGATTCTACTTTGGTGGATATATTATTTGAAAAACTTAAAAAATCCTCAATCATACCTATTGAAAATGTTTATTTTTCAGCATGGGACGAAAAACTAAAAGAAATATCAGAAAAGCATAGAATAACAATACACCACAGGTCGGAGGCATCAGTTCGATCAGAGGGCGCCAATCTACGAGAATTATTTGATTGGCACAATAAAATTCCTCACAAATATGTTATTATGGTAAGCGCTTGCAATCCATTACTGAATATAGAAACCATCGATTCTTTTGTTGAACACTTTTTGGCTTCTGAAAAGGAAAACTGCTTCGCAGTTTTTGAAAAAAGAACCTATTTCTGGGATAAGGATAAAAATAATTTAACTGACTGGAAGGGTCTAACATCTATGAATACTAAATTTGTGGACCCTGTTTACGAAGCTGCCCACTGTTTATATGCCAGCAGAATGGATATTATTGGCGAAGGTTATTGGATGAACACTAAATCTCCTCCCAACCTCGACCTTTTTGTTATGGAAGAGCTTGAAAGCTTTGACATAGATTATGAATGGCAGTTTGAAGTGGCAGAAAAATTATATAAAAATCAAAATAATTTACTTTAATCCTTGACAAATGGTAAATAAAGGGTTATAATATAGATACAAAGGAGATGAGTATGCATTTATCAAATCAAGCAATTGGCGCAGTAATGATGGCGTTACAAAAATCATTAATGGAGCAATCAGACATTGTTCCTGTTTTTCAAGAATTTGTCTTTAAAGAGACCGACGACGGGTTGATAGTGGAAAATCCACCCATTTTAGAGATTGGTCAACAAGAAGAAGAACAGCCAGATGCCGAGGTATAATTATCATTGCCAAGATTGCGATGAATACTTCGAAATAAAACATGGCATGTCGGAAAGCCTGGAGAATTGCAATATTTGCAGCTCCCGGGCCTTTCGTCGTGTTCCATCTATACCTTCTTATATAAACAAAATAAATAAGAGTTCCGACAAAAAAATTGGATCTGTTGTTGAAGATTATATAAAGAAGAATAAAAAATCTATTTCTGAAGAAAAAAAGAAATTGAGAGAAAAGGAATATAAAGCATGAGTTGGACACTAATTTTTATAATCTTGCTCCTAATGTTTATAGTCAGCCTTGTTGTTCACGGGGCCGCAGCATGGTATATGATCAATTTAGTGAATCAGGTTAAATACTACGATGAAGAATTAACAGAAAATATCACGGTTATCACAAATTTTACTAATCATTTGAGATCAGTTTACGAACTAGAGACATTTTACGGCGACGAAACCCTGCGCCACTTGTTGGCACATGCCGAAGATTTAACATCAGTCTTCGAACAATATGACCTATATTCTAACAGCGATATAGCGGAGGAAGATATAAATGACGACATCACAAGAAACAAAAGTTAAAGCGCCGAAGAAGCGCCGTCGCAGAATAAGAAGAAGCAAAAATTCAAGAAGATATTTTACAAAAGTCAATGAAGATGCGATTGTGGAATATAATAATTGTGATGACTTTAAAAGGAGAGAAGAGCTTTACAAAACACTTATT
>Ga0098052_1002951_pt1 | contig 10172 bp, 19 predicted proteins | sample 15_taG_FD_81591 | JGI IMG/M metagenome (GOLD analysis project Ga0098052, IMG submission 81591) | Marine viral communities from the Subarctic Pacific Ocean - 15_ETSP_OMZ_AT15312 metaG | ecosystem: Environmental > Aquatic > Marine > Oceanic | place: Pacific Ocean | collected 2015-01-18 | reverse complement strand
AATCACTCAGATCTTCAGTGATCTTGATCTCATGCATTCTTGTAATCCATTCAAGAGCTCTGAGAGATTCATCTCCTCCCATATATCTAAAGAGCTCTTCAGCCAACTTCTCTTGAAAGAATTCATGGCTGCATGTCTCTTTGAGCTCTTCCAATATCGCAAACACTTTATGCATTTCAGTCATTATTATTGATTTTGTCGAAGTTTCTAACTATAATATTACAAATGTCAACGATATGCTCGTCTTTAATTTGTGGAAAGTCATCAAAATATGTTATGATATCCTCTTGGATTTGCTCTCTTGCTTCAATTACCTCTCTTGCATCGCTCATATTCATCATGATAATTATATTCTCGTTCCCTATCTGGATCAATCAATTAAACCAAAATCATAATATCCTTTATCATCTGCAGGATAATCCAATTGACATGCATCAAATCCGCAAACCTCTCCATCTTTGAACTCAAGATAATAAGTAGTATACATTCTAGTTTGATCTCCTCTAATCCTCTTACCATCAGGACTACTCACTGCAAACACTCTTCCTCTCCGACCTTCAAAAGATTGTCTCCTTTTGCTATTCCAATCAGCATTCACATCCTCATTCACAATTGCGTGCAATCCTGGAAGAAATTTGCAATTAGGATGGTTCCAATTTGTCATTACTTTTGCTTTAATTGTATCTTTCGTCATCATCACTATTAAAATTATATGCTCGTTCCCTACCCTAATCAATCAATCATTCTCTGGATAAACAACATCACTCAGCATTTTGTTCCGAGATTTAATATCTGCCTCCATGAATTTCTTTACATCTAACTTTACATATGAGTCATATGTGTTCTCCATTGAGAAAGATGAAGGATATTGATGTGTTTCATGATAATCTGTCACGAATTCTTTGAACATAATGTTATTATGAGTAACCACACTTGCGATAAAAGCCACAGCATCTTGAATCCTGTCGCAGCCATCAACAAAATAAGTCGTTCCGCCTTTGAACTTCCAGTAATGTTTTTGATCTTCGAATTTTCCAGATTCAGTATGTGCTCCATAATTTTCAAGTGTTTGTGTATTTACTGTAACTCTCATGACTCAATAATTATAAGTAAGTTCCCAAACTTAATCAAGAAGTGTCAGCCCGTCTTTTGCAAGAACTCCTCTGAGCTGCTCCCACGATCCCGAACTCTTCGGACATGCAAGATCATCATCATCCATAAGAATCATAATATCATGCAACAAGATATTAGTATTGATCTCCTTCTCCTCACGCAAACAATTGCTCACATATCCGTAAATCTCTTTAGCAACTGCATATGTGTTCTCGATGCTTTTTTGGCATTCGCTCTTTTTATCATAATCTCTTATCGCTCTCACAATACAATAATTATAAGATCGTTCCCAATCCGAGTCAACGCTTTAATAATCTTTTGAAATAATAATAAATGAGATCAATCACTGCATATCCGATCTGGATGATCATGAGAGGAGACAAAATTATGAATAATAATATTTTTTCTAATTTTTCTTTCATCTGATACCAGAGCCATATATGTTATCCGTATTATAGATAAAGAAGCGAGATTCTTTCTCTGCTTTTGACATTTTAGGCTCTGAATGGGTAAACATCGCAACTAAACCAACACTTAAAGCAAACACCATAACAATAATACATGCTAAGTAATTTGATTTTTCTTTTTCTGTCATTAGAATTGGCTTTTATATCCTCCGTTAAGTGATAAATGCTCTGTCTGTTGTATATTTACGTATCCTTGCTTATAATTTACCCCTAAATTCATACCAATTTCATCTCCATAAAGAACGCTTGAAGTGAAATAAAGATTATCATATAATTGTTCGTTGTAAGTAAGTGTTACGTTATTGGCCAAACCTTCCTCCCGAAAGGCCCCTTGGTAGGTGACCTTAATTGGAAAATTGTAGTCGGGTATTATATTGACAGTAGGATTATTCCAAGAACCATTTATTGAAACCACAAATGGCCCAGCGTCTATTTGCTGGTTAACTTTCATGATGCCAAAATATGGATCTTCAAAAATGGTATTAGGACCAAATGAAGGATACTCAAATCGGGGATCACTCTTGAAGATATTCTTGTATTTCTCTTTTAAGTTCTCCGGTAAGAGATATTCAATAGGCGATTGGTATTGTTCCTCCTCTACTCCTGTTGGGAGCGTAAGGGTATCTAAGAGCAATCTATCTTCTCGGTTAAAAAGGTCTAAAGAAGGTGGGTTGTATTTTAACCCACCCCCTTCAATCAATTCTTTTTCCAGATTGATGATCTGTTTTAATTCATCCGATACCAAATCTTTAACTTTATTTTCGACTTGCTTTTTTACTAGACTTGATACGATTGAAGATCTGTTTTGCCAAAGTGCTGCACCTCCGAAGAATATTATAGAAAAAACCAACCAAAATATCCAAACCACTCGCATAAGAATACTTAATTGGTGTGTTCAATTTAATAGTGCGGTTAATAGCTTCCAGAGTTTCTTTATCAGCACTCCAACGCTCATCTTTCCAACTCCAGACTGTAATTTTGCAGTCTTTTGTAATTGGGAGTTTGTCGTTAGTCAATTTAGACTTGCTACTGCTTTTTCTAGTTTCTCCTTTGCCACCCATTTAGCTCCAGGCCCTCTCCCTATCTTATTTAGCTTGCCTTCATTAGTCAATTCACGCAGTGCTGTATTTGCATACACATCACTAACACCATACTTCTCAACTAATTCATTTACAGTTACACTTTTTCCTGTCTTAATGATTTCGGTTTTGATATGGTCCTTTTTGTTAGCCTTACCAACATGCTTCTTATCATTATCTACAATGATCTTTGCGCTCATGTCAAACCCTCTAGCAGTCATAAACAAGTCAACACTATTAGTTGGTCCGAATCGATTTTTCGAAAACCAAATTGTCCGTGCTGTATCATCTACATCTGGATTAGGAGCTATATTAAGATTTGCATCTACAGTATGAGGTACTACAGTCGAGCCTTTCAGCTTACCTGCTTTAGTCAAATGCATCACAAAGCATACGCAGCACTCATTCTTCTGACCAGCCTTAACAAGCTGCTGTACTGCATAACGCTCTTTTGCCATGCTGTTCATCTTCTTCTTTGTAGTGGTTGCCTGAAAGCTGTCTACTACCAAGAAGTCGAGGTTCTTTGTCAGAGCTGCAAGCTCATCAATATCGCTCAAGTTAGCAATACTCAAAGAAGTTGCTCCGATTCGCTTACAAGTGAATGTGAGCTGGTATACATTTTCTTCACCAGAACAATACCCAACTTTATATCCATTCTTTGCCAAACCATCCAACAACTGCACCATAAAGGTAGTCTTACCACAACCAGCCTGTGCAGTGATTGTCATGGACGATCCTGGGAGGAAACCCTCCTGCAATAGATCATTATCTATCACATTGATCCCTGTTGTCATCCTTCTGTAGAAGATATCCGGTACAACTATTTCATTTACCGGCCGTAATTCTGTTTGTTTAAACCCTAGATTCATATCAATTAACTCCTCTTATTATAGCTAGTTCCTTATGTCGTTCAAGCGGAATATTCCTCGTAAAAATTCTTGCAGGAGAAAGCTTCTCCCCAAGATGTGCAATAACCTGTTGAATGTTCTTCTTCTATGAACTTTTCAACCTTATCCCAATTGATGTCAACACCTTTAAGATCCTCCAAACTCTGCATCCAAAAGAATGCTCTAGATTTGAATGTATCTAAATCCATTCTCGAATTTGCTTCCATCTCCTCTCTCCAATTTTGATAGAATGCGTTATTGATGATCTCTTGTATCTTTATATCAACCATGCTATAATTATATGGTAGTTCCCAATCCTCCTCAACTAAAATGTGTAGCCGAGACTTGGACCGTGAGGAATTGCTCCAGGTCTTGTGTCAATTGCTGCGTTGATTGCTACTTTTGTTGGAGCATAATAAGCTTTCGCATGATCTAATTTCAGCTCCAACATTTCAATTGCTGCAACACACTCATATGGATCAGGTGATGCACTTGGATGTTTAGACTTTAGAAAATCTAAATGATCTTCTATCGCTTCTAAAACCATATCATAATGATAATCCAAATCGTCTAGATCTCTGAGATCTTCTTTGAGCATTCCTGCTGCTTTTTTAATTGCTTTCGCTTCCATAATTGCTTTTGCTTCCATATTATGCCCAACCTAAAGGGTTTTCTGACAAGTTTGGCATACCGCTAACTTCTTGATCTATATTGCAATGGAATGTGCTGCTATTATCAGTAGGTTCCATGCTTGGTGGAGCATCAATTGCATTTGTAGCCATTCCTCTCGTAAATGCTAAATCATATAAATGCGTAAACACATTATCAAGACTATCCTTATCAACTGTCACTTGATTGTACATAATATGATCCCAATTGTTCTTGATGCCATATTTTTCTTTCAGCATTTCAACCAACTCCTCTCTACTCATACTTTCCATGCTATAATTATATGGTAGTTCCCAATCCTAGTCAAGTGGAACTCCAGATGTTTCAATAAAAGCAAGCCCTTGATTTATGTGTTTATTCTTTTCAAAGAATTTACTAAAGCAGTGACCCAACTCTACGCTTTCCGTGTAAAGATCATTTCTAAGCCCTCCAAAAATCATCTGGTTGAACAGATCAGTAAATTCATTTTTGAAGTAGCGCTCATTATCACAAAAAGATCTTCTCAATCCCCAAAATCTTTCTATCGGAAAAATTATATCTCCTTTTTCATTTTTCATGAACTGGAGATTATATCCCATATTGAAGATTTGTTTTACTCTCTTGTTTGTATGCTCTTCAATATCGTCTCTGGTTTTATAAGTGTGACAGAGCTCATGATAAAATCCTCCTTGATCAAAAACTTCATCAAACTTTTCTTGATTGAACATATGAGCTTCCATATCAGCATCAACATAAAAGAGAAAATCATTTTTGTCTAGATCAAGTGCATTTATAAATGCGTGAACTTTTATGCAGTCGTTATTTCTATAATCTTTTTCATCTATCTGATATTGTTTAAGTAAAGGACCAAAATCAATAAACTCAATATCAATTGGGCTGTCTTTGAGCTTTTCAATTGCGTATAATAAATGGTTTGTGTTGACATACAATTTGGTAGATTCAGGAAAAGATAATTTACCATAACTTTTTATAATTTCAGCAAAATAATCTATGTAGGGTTTTCCTACACAAACAGTTACGAACGATAAGGATTGTTTTCGAAAAGGCATTATAATAATTAGAAAGAAAAGGAGGGATATCTATTAAACTTATCCCTCCTCGTGTACGAACCTTTTCCTTTCTTTTGCTTTTCGACTCTCGTACCAGTATTGAATCTTATTAAGACTCTCGACTTAAGCAATGTACTTATTGACTTCCTTTTCATAATGTTATTTACAAAATAAAAAAGAGTTCTGCCGCCACCACCTGCAGTTAGAAGCTGTCCTGGCTCATACGTGGCCAGAGGGGGCATGTTCGCTAACTCTCATAACCCTAGGGCAAAATTAAAAAAGGTGGTAGGACTATTTGTTTACCTACAACTTTTCGGGTCCTCGATCAAATTTTCATGATCACCCTACTTCGAACCACTCAGAGCTCTCTCAACCACTTAGCCGTCAATCACTCTTTGTGTACAATAACGCTCGAGGCGAACGCTTGTTCTGTCACACCGCAGTCGGTCCGTCAACCAACTAAAATAATTATAGATTAAAACCGATAAAGGTCAAGTTAATCTATTTGAGCTTTTTTCTTATCTAATCGTGCTTGAGCAAGCTCTTTAAGTACCTCTTGAAATCTTGCATGAGGCTTTCCATGACTTGTCAAAGTCTCGGGCATGCTCTCTTGATAACGCTGTAACTCTTCTCGCGACGGAGCTCCGTATGGAGGCTGAGCTCCTCGATCGGGATTAATTACGGGCTTTTTCTTTTTTGTCTTCTTCTTCATAATTTTTTACACTATTATTTCGCATCCGGTAAGTAGAAAGATAATTACTATTGCAACAATTACTCCTATTACTCCAAAAACTTTTAGATCTTTTCTATTAGTTGGCCCTACTTCATCAACGCGCTCAATCTTCGTTTTACTTTGAACAGCGTTTTGTTCTTCTTTCATCGTAACGCTGAGTGAAGCTTTTGCAGCTAGTTCATCTAGCATTTTATTTCGAACAGGAGGGCGGCCTGTCTTACCTGCTTTCAATTTCCATTTTTTTGTCATAATCTTGATAACCAGATAAACAATATGGCAACTGCCCAAACGCAACCAACAAAAAATAAAACGTAATCTTTCTTTCCTAGTTTACGTCTATTTCTTCGATATAATTCGAGCTCGTCATTTATCTCTTTTCTTTCGCCACTCATCGTACTGTCGGCGTCGTTCATTTCTATCTATATCAGACTTTATCTGATACTGTCCTGATTGTAATGATTCCATCCTCTTCAACAAAGCTTCCTTTTTCTCCCCATCTTCCATTCTAGAAAGATATTCTAATCCCTTCTCGATAATTTTTGGACTCACTTGCGGGGTCCGAGATGGTACTTTAATTATACTTGGTCTTGGAGTTGACTGTTTTACTTCTTTCTTCTCTTCTTTCTTATCAGATCTTCTCCTATCATCCTTCTTTACTATTGTAGGGCCACTTGGGCCAGCTGCTTTAGTAATAATGGTTGGTAATCTGTGCGTGTCAAAAGATAAAAGTTCTTTTACTCCATTGTTCATAACCGTAACCATACCCTGACTAACATCTATTAGTGTTATCCCTTCGTCACTTCTTCCTCTTCTAGATGTATTAAGAGTAACAAACCGTTTCGGGATATCTTTTGAGAACAAATAAACATTTGTTTGACCTCTATATTTCATTATGCCTGTCAGGTTAAGCTTAACGGAAGATTTTTCTACATACTTAACTGGATCTACTTTTGCAGGGACGTCATCTAATAAAGTAAATGCATTTCTCTTTACAATTGAATCATATGGGTTTTCTGACCTAGCGTAATTTGTAAAACAAAAATAAGCTAACACTAAAACAAAACAAGCAAACACTCTCTTTTCTATACTACATTTACTCATGCTATTGCCACCTTTCTAATTTTGATCCAAGTAACTTCATACCCAGCATCTATAATTGCTTTTTTCACTTTTTCTTTATCTATTGGAATAGTTGAATCGATTAGCTTTACAGTAGCTATTTGATTCTTAATATCTAAATGAATCCCTCTTACGTTTATTCCAAAAAGCTTATTGAGCTTTTTCTTTACGCCTATTGCACAAGAAGTACAAACTAGACCTTTTATCTTTATCTCGACCGTTGATGAATAATCAGCAATAACTCTTGCATCATAACCAGGCCATCCTGGAAGATCATGTGAGTGTGTAAAGCTAACTCCACTAAACAACGCCACCATTATAACTACTAATCTTTTCATAACAAAATTATTTAACTGGAAACTTAAATTTGCACATGTATTGTCCCTTCTTTTCTAAAAAGTCTGAATACACTGAAGGCCAAGACCCATCCTTGCTTCCGGGCTGGCATTGATATATTTCCGTGATACCACTAAAGCCTAAATCAGGCATATGTTTATGATCTTCAGTGAGTAACGATATGTTTTTTGGGTACCTTTCTTTGAAAAAGGACTCTACTTCCTCCGCTACTACTTTAGTTTCGCATATGATTGTACCCTTTACTTGGATATCATAATCTTTATACTGATTTGGTTCTACTTTGAATCTATCCTCTGCGTTTTTGAAAGTAGTAACTCCGAACTTGTGGAACGTTAGTTTGTCTTTCTTTCTGATGAACTTTGCAATGTAAAATTTGCAATGGTCACCTTTATATTTTTCGAAAGGCTTATGCGTGAATCTTTTTTTCATCTTTTTGTTTTACTAATTGATATTGCATATTGATTGAGCCAAAAGAAGGCCCGTTAATCATCTCGTCAAATACTCTCTTAGCGTCTTTGTCATCTACAGCCCAGAAATACATATAACTCCAATGTTCTTGAATGCTCGGGTTTCTGTATTTCTTTGCGTACCGCGTCTTTGCTATTCTTGACATGCTAATATTATAGCTACTCCGATAAATTAGTCAATCTTCTTCTGAGATTACTTTTAAGTGAGGAGGCCCTTGGCCTTTAAGCTCTTCTAAGATATGGATAAAAGCTAGTCTGTAACCTGCATCGAAGTCATCCATAACATCTTTTTTCTTTATCTTTTCAGCTGCTTTTAGAATGTATTCAATTTTTTCTAATTCATCGTTGCTCATTTTTCCTCCTAGTATATTTTCTTGGTTTCTTTTTTGTGGGCCCGTACTTGAAAACATCTTTTCTGTTCAAGGTAGGCTTAAGCATACTGATAAGCGCTTGTTCAATTGCTACATAAGGATTAATTGTAATACTCTCTGTAATATAAAACGATTGAGGCATATGAATGAAAGTACAAATGTCAGAAGTTGGTTTCTTTTTAAACTGCTCGTTAAAATATTTTCTAACTCTTTCGTTTGTCACTCCTGGATGACTACAATAAAAGTTCATCCTTCTTTTTAATAGATCAGAACTTTCTCCAATATAGACTAACTCATCTTCTACATAATGAGCATAGATGTAATGTCTACTTTCTCCATCCATTCTTTCATCATCATTAGGGGTAATTTTTACTCTCAAATGATTGTTATCATCTTTGAAAAATTCAGCCATTCTAATAAAGTCTAGCCCTTCAATATATCTTTTATATACGCTCATAAACAGAACTCTCTTAAAAACTTTCCGGGTACTCTTTTAACATCATCACCATCACATATAGTATAAACAAGCTCCCTTCGATTGTTTCTAATCCTTTCATCAATATCGATTAAGGATACAAATCGATTTTTGAACATTGCAGTCTTGTAAAGAGCTTTCTTTCCGAATCTCTTTTTCTTATTTTCCCACTCGTAACTATCCCAAGGCAACTCCCATTGCTCTTCTACATTTGGTTCTAGAATATTACCACCAGGGGCTTTATCGTGCGGATAAAAAGCAGCAGGCTTAGACCCTTTCGGTCTAAACCTCTGCTTGTTTTCTTTTTTGAACTTGTACATTAGTTTAATGCAAATTCTGGAGTGGCAACTTTTGGAAAGCCGTCATTCAACAACATATTAAAAGCTCTATGCTTCAGATTATTGTTCATACCTCCTGTCATATTACTAATGAATCGGCGTTCAAATGTCTTGCGATTATCTCGCTTTTCGACTTTTTCGCTATCCAACGCTTTAGTAATGCGCTTCGATCCTGCGTGGTGATCTAGATATTCTGTTACTGCATTAAATGCATCCCATCTAGTTTCTCCTCGATTACCAAGACCCCTGCTGAAAAGATTTACTACCTCTTCACGCTTCTTCTCTTCGCTTGTTGCATGAGATCGCTTCTCATCCTTCTTACGAACGTCTGGAAAGATCAAGTTAGCAAAACCTCTAACTTCTTTATCAGTAATCTTCCACTTCAAAAGCTTTTCAGCTCTCTTCATAAAGGTTTTATTCCCTTCCACTGCACTGAAAAATGCACCTCGAACATTTTCGAGCCTATCTTTCCAATTGCGGTGATGTCGGATTGTCAATCCAGAACGTTTTGCCGACTGATTAAATGCATAGAACTGATTGTTACATGCAGCCCGGTCGGTGTAGGGAAAGATTGAATTACATGCATTGCCGGTATGGTCTACAATAAGCATTGCATAGCCAGCCATAACATCATCTTCAAAACCATCAATTTCAAATTTAAGCTCTTCAGGTAATTTAGCTTGAACCCAAACCTTACCACCATTACCTAATGTACCAGCATTAGTGTAAGTTGCTCCACTTTCTTTGACGATTTCATCAAACGGTTCCAAAATGTCTCTCGTCTGAATGACCTCATAATTACGACGCACAATATTGAATACGTGGTCGTTGTCTGTGCGTTTTACCGCATAATAGCCATCTAAAGATCCGTCAAGCTCTCCTAAATCTTGCTTAACTACATCATACTGCATATCAGCACGACGCATAATCTCGTCTGGTCCGCTCAATCCGTCACAGTCTTTAATACCGATCAGGTCCTCTAAGTTATGGAATGTTTGTCCTATTAGCATTATTCTTCCTCTGGGTTTGAATAAAAAGTCTCTCCGTT
>Ga0098052_1002950_pt1 | contig 10177 bp, 15 predicted proteins | sample 15_taG_FD_81591 | JGI IMG/M metagenome (GOLD analysis project Ga0098052, IMG submission 81591) | Marine viral communities from the Subarctic Pacific Ocean - 15_ETSP_OMZ_AT15312 metaG | ecosystem: Environmental > Aquatic > Marine > Oceanic | place: Pacific Ocean | collected 2015-01-18 | reverse complement strand
CCCACTTTCTACGAGTGCCGAATAGTTTTTCCCATATTGCTTTGACGCTGGAAGTGTAGAACATATAGCATCTCCAGTATGAACAACTCCACCTTGCTTATCGTGTATCTTATACTTAGTAGGATTCTTAGTTAATATATGTTGTTGCATATTTGTATCTAATGTCAATGCTTCCTTCTTCCCTACTCTCCCTCTTCTAGTCTTACTATTAGGAAATGCTAGATTAATAGAATCCCCCTCCTCTGCTACGGCATAACCCTTCTTAGTTCCCTCTGGTATTCGTACTTCATAGTAAGGTGCTTGAGATTCACTTGTAGTTATTGCTCTAGATATACCATCCGTACTTAATACCCTCTCTCTTGGAAGCCAATTACCCTTAGGTTTATCTGACTCTGGTAATATTGCTACTGTCTCAAACTTTGTCTTGACATAGGTCTCATTACTAGCATGAACACTACCAATTCTAGTAGTTATTGCTGTACTAATTTTACTGTTCTTCCTCTGCCCTCCGCTCTCACCAAGTATTGTTTCGCCTTCTCCGATAGGAAATACTTTTGCTCCACCTCGCTCTCCAAGATGTCCGACAATATATATCCGCTCTCTATTTTGGGGTAGAACCCAGCGAGTATTGAGAAGTTGGCATTCAATGGTATAACCAAGGTCGGTAAGAATGCCGTAGATAGTAGCAAATGTTCGTCCACGATCGTGGTTAAGTAAACCTTTAACGTTTTCGAGTACAAAGTAAGGGATTGGTTTCCCAACTCCTCTGAAATATCTGAGAATCCTAGCGATTTCAAAAAAGAGAGTACCTCTGGTGTCATCAAATCCTCTTCGTTTTCCAGCCACGCTGAATGCTTGGCACGGAAATCCTCCAGAAATGATGTCAATGTTATCTGGTAAATCTCTTTCGGGTCGAATAGTTGTAACATCTTCTAATTCCTCTGCGTTAGGGTAGTTGTATCTGTAAACGGACTTGGCATATTTATCTATCTCTGAATATCCTACCCAATCAAATTCATAGCCTGCTTCCTCAAAGCCTTTATGGAAGCCACCAATCCCACTAAATAAGTCTAGTAATTTCATTTGTTTTCAATGTATACTCTTATTGACTCAGCATATTCCATAGGTAGGTCTTGGTCATATGCTCTTGGATGTAGACCATTAGCAACAGCGTGCTTAGTTCTAGGGCCATTGGCTCTTAACCTTAACTTATACCTATCTCTATTTAATCCTTTCTTTATTAGTCCTAGTGCTACCTGACCTTCTTCATTATTTGGTATCCTTATCTGGAAACCAGGTGCGTACTTACTCATCTATCCTCCTTTTAAATTTTTGGGGTGTTTATAGGCACACCCCGAGCCTCTATCACCACCTAACCAAAGGTGAAACAAACACTATTTTACTAATCTGTACCTAGCAAATCCTTTGGAATTATCAGTACTAATATCCATCCCCTTAGAGTGTCTAAGATAATGAATAATAGATGCTAATCTCATTACTTTAAAATTGTTCCAAGCATTTACTGGATGTATTGTTCTCCCTGCGTTCAACCAAGTTATGATTCTCGCTGTTTTACTCTTCCTTTTTCTAGGCATTTCGCCTCCTTTGTGTATGTTTTTCTTAGGTCTTTTATTAACCTATTTTCTTCTGCCATAGATAACTCATATACAGACTTATTTGATGTGTATTCTTTAGATGTGGTTATCATTAGTCTTAACCCTTCTTTCCATCCAAACTTATCTGTAAATGATTTTTCTATTTCATTCCACTTCCTGATCTCCAATAGGTTCACCTCCATATTCAGAATATAATCTGCTAGGGTACACCTCTTCTTCTTCTTTAGACATACCCTCAGCAAGATTACGTTCTGCTATTTCGTTGTATTCTTTTTTCAATCTACTAATTAGATTACCTATTTCTAATGCAAATATAGTCTTACTTTCCTTCTTACTCTCAAGTGAGTTAATAATAAGACTATATTCATTATTGGTTATCTTCATCTAGAAGGGCATATCGAAAATTTCTTTCTTACCTTCTGCCCATTTAAATACAGAAATGGCTTTAGGAGTGGTAACTTCCTCACCATCCCTATTAGTCCATTTGTCGTGTACTACTTTAATAACAACTGGCATACCTTCTGCATCAGATGAATTTAACAACGGAAGTGAGTAGACCGTATTACCATCTACTTCCTTCTCTTCTGGTGAGATACCTAAGCCATCTAATAACTCTTTATAACCCTTATTCGAGCCAGAGTTAGAAGAAAGCGATGGGTACTTATCAGGATCAGGGTCTTTAAACCTAAAGAAACCTTTAGACTTAACATCCCTACCTGCGAAACCAGGTTCGGAAGACTCCTTAGATATTATAAAGGTAACATTGTATATATCAGAAAGAAACTTTCCTTTAACTACAACATTTTCCTTTATAGATAGCTCCTTAACGTGTGCAAAGTAACTACCTTCTGGAACCTTCGCTCCACCAGTATCTAACGATGGGTCATAGTAGGAAGAGCCACCAGATACATCCCCTAGGACAGAACCTACTGAACCTCTATTACTTGACTTACCATCTTCTTTAAAGATACTCATTTATTCTCCTCTTCTTTTATCATTTGTATTCGTGCCAAAACTTTCTTAACGTCTCCGTGCTCAACTTCTCCACTATCAACGCTACTACTTATCTTGGCTTTCCATTCCTCTGAAAGACCTTCCATAGACTTATCAATAATATCTCTATCATCATCAGTTAATGAAACATCTTCCACTCTGTTTCTATAGACATCATCTGCTATATTAAGATACATATTAAATGCTTTCTTAATACAATCAGTATTAGCTGCCTTTATGTCATTACCTACATCTACGAACCCACCACCTTCTCTCTTTGTCTGTATTCTATGTGCCGCTGTACAATCTCCAGTCCTCCATATACCTCCATCAAACCATCTCAATCTTCCGTGTACCATAAAGGCTTCACTACCTAATGTCTCAGTATTTATTATCTGCCAACTCCAACCTGGGTAGTTCTTATCTGCTATGTCTCTCATATAAGAGAACTCTACATAATCAGCACCCATCTTATTCTTAACAAAAGACTTAGGAGTATCTAAATTAGATACGTTTTCGTGTGTGCTTTGTATTATATCTGGCAGAGGTATACTAGTATTAGGTATTAGTTGTTCTAGTGAGTATTCACTCAAGCCTCACCTCCTTCGTTTTGAGAAAGTATCTCGAATAAACTCTCATCCTCTTCTGCTAGGTTAGCAGCGTAGTCTAATCTCTCTTTAAAGGAATTAAGTTCCTCATCTGGGTTAGCTACTACTTGCATCAAATTACTTAATGCTATCTCTAATTGAAGAATTCTAAAGTCTAACATAGAGATTTCTTTTCTCAAGTTACTTTGTTTTCCCTTTGGTTTTCCTACCATATATCTCCTTTGTTTACATATGGGCAAATCTCTCTCACTTCGCAATATCTTTTACACTTATTGCCTCCCCAGCTCTCATCTTCATTACATTCATCAGGTAATTCTCTATTCTCCAATGCTTGTAATAATGCATCTCGTTTAGTAAGAAATTTTTCTACTAAGTGATCATCGTGTATGAATGGCACTTCTACTAAATATATATTTTTGTTTACACCTCTTGATGTAGCAACTTGCACACCTCCATCTCTAACTGTGGCCTGGATAAACATCTTCTCTACTGGATAACCATTCCTTTCTAATAGGAATCTGTAAAAATTCAACTGCCATTTCCAATCTCCAAAATCTGCACTCTCTGGATTCTCATAGAATACTTTTACTTTCTTAGGTGTTCCCTTTCTCCCCCACCTACCACTCTTAAGATAGACATCAGTAGGGTGATTTTCTGTATTATATTGGAGACCTAATAGTTGCACTACTTTATAAGAGCCTACATTTTTGTAGTCTATAAGGTATTTATTTTTAGAATCATACAGGTCTAGAGTGCCAGTAATATCAAAGTGTTCAAGGGATAACTCTGACTTAAGACTACCTATTGCTTCAGCAGCAGTTTCTAACTTTAAGTGATGTAACGTACCTGCTAAAGAAAAAGCATTCTCTTGTGGATCAATATAATATTCTTCTGTTCTTTGTAGGTAAGATTGGCAAGTTCCATTAAGTAGTTCTGTTGTAGATGGCTTTCTCTCTGGGTCTCTTTGCTCTGCCATATGTAGTAGAGTAGGTAATGCAATACCCATTCTCTCTATATCTACCTTCCCCCCTCTTACCTCTTCTATCTCTATCTTATCCCCATTAGGATATTTAAAACCTTTTAAAGGCATTTATTTGGCCCCCCTTTCACCCTTTAATATACAACTCTCAAGGGATTTGACACAAGACATTTTTGTAGTTACACTAACTTTTTTTTCTTTGTTTTTGGCAATCTTTCTAGCATTTTTTATTACCTCCAACACCTCTTCTTCTGTACTATCTACTAGTAATTTTTTAAATACTCCCATACTTCTATCTCCTTAAAGATTTAATTTATTGGGCTATCGTAGTTAATTAATCCATTAGAGTTTACCTCTCCAAGCAAACTAGCCATCTCATCCATATCTGCATTTTCTAATACAGCGCTTTGACTTGAATCTGAGAACAGCAATGTTCTATCTACAATATAATCAATAACCTCATCATCTAGTCCAATCATTTTACTGAATATCTCTTCTCTAGATACTTTTGGATATGAATTTTCATCTGTGAGCTGCTTACCTAGAAAAAACATTCTATGCTCCCAATCCTCATCTCTAGATAGTTTCATACCAGTCTCAACTATGGAGTTACATATCTTTATCCAATTAGTTATCTTAGTTTTATTTAGAGTACCAGAATGGTATCTAAATTCTATTGTACCTAGATAATACCTTGCGTGCATATTTAGTCCTATGTATCTAGCGTCATTATATTTATCAAGGGATGGATGGCTACCTGCATAATCATACCAAGTATCAATAAATTCCTCCTCGCTTGTCATATGTCTTAATCTTTCTATTGAAATTGGTATTCTTCTACACCAGTTACTACCCTTCCTACTCTTAGGCATCATATTGTAGATATGTTTTTCCATAAAACTACCTACTATTGCTATATCTACTAAATCTCTCCAAGTTGTATCAGTAGCATCTATATGTATATGTAATCCACAACTGGAATTAACCTCTGCTTGTTCGCTTATAGCCCACTTGTTTAGATTGACTATTGTTTCTCTTAACTTACTACCATTAGATGGTTGAGAAACCCACTCTACCGAACTATAGCCATCCTGAGTTGTTATACTTCCATCGTGGGTTAGCTTCCAATTTTTTGGAGACTCTAGAAAATCATTATTAGGATATATGCATTCTGCTTCTATACCTACCAATCTACCTTTAGAGTAAGGATCATGATTGGAAAATACAGATACCTCAGTAGGTTTAGAATCTATGAGATAACTTGCTCCTTCTCCCTCCTGTCTATTTTCACCACAAGGTTCACAATAACTTACATCATCAACTATTACTGACCAATCATAATGAGTTGCTTCTCCACATTCCTCGCACCAGAAATGATCTTCTACAAAACAATCATTACAATATACACCATCAGGTGCATAGCAGGAATCATCGTGATGAAATACTTTCTCGCAACCTTCACAGTAACTGTAATGTTCATCATAACAATCCATACACACCTTTCCATCTACAGTTGTATATGGTTCAGCCTTAATATCTTCTCTACAGCATTGACAATTAAATTTAGGCAATGAATTTTGTGTTTCCATTGTAACCTCCTACGATATGCCAGTGTAGGTATCTATTATACCTATCATTAGTCCATTAACAACTCTTATCCATCCAATATCTTTTAGAGATTTATAGAGTTTGTTTTCTAACTCCTCATCTCCAATATCAAGTTCTACCTTCTTACTTCCAAACTGTTCCATTTGGCTAATTAAGAACTCTAGATATTCTTCGTAACTATGTTCGGAGAGAAAAGGATTCTTCTTGGCTCTCTTATACAAAGTTTCAATTACTTTCTTTTTAGACTTGAAACGGACAGGACTCGGTAAGCCTAAGAGTAATATTTTCTTGCTCATTACTACCTCCTTTATTTAATTCAATTTCAACACTCGGTTTACAATCTATACATACTTCAAAACCAGATGACTTTACTATGTCTTCAATATCTACATACTCATCACACCAGCCACATTTAACTGCTTCATCTAACTCTAAGCAATCCTCACATACGTAACAGAAATCAGTATACATCCATTCCATATCAACAGTCGGTTTATCATCTCCACAATATCCACAATCAGAAACCGTTGCAGGTGTTACAACATCTGAATATTTTGAAGAGTTATATCCATTGTCCTCCTTCCAATGAGTCCAACATAACTCTTCTTTAAATTCTTCACCTCCACAAGTAATGCAGAACTTTTCATCATATACAAAACTCTGATTATAAGAATTAACTCCAGTGCCATAATAATTTCCATACCTACTAGTACTTACTTGACTAATTGAATAGAAACCAACATCATCAAACGAAGGCTTAGCTCCAAAGTTATCAGTATCGAATGTGAATATCCTATCTTCTACTATCTCATTTACAGATATTTTAAGTCCAGCTCTTTTTAAGGCCTGTTTCATTATCTTCTCTGTAGATGCCCAGAATAATATCTTGGCCTTCTTCCAATAAGCTACACACATTGGCCTGTTGTACTCTCTAGCCAAATGTATTACTTTGTTACTATCCTTTACCCAGGTAACTGCGAAGTCTCCATCTATATCAGTAAAGGCTTTATTCATTTCGTTCTTATTCAATGAGGCAAATATTACCTCCGAATCAACTTCTACCTCCTTTCCCATAGACTTAGCTAACTTATTATAGTTATAAATAACTCCATTATGAGCTCCTACAACCTCACCAATAGTAAAGGGATGTGCGTTCCTAATATTAACAGTTCCGTGAGTAGCAAGTCTTACGTGACCTATTACTATGGTAGTGTCTCTATTTACCTCGTCTATTAGTTTGTTCCAATCCTTTGCTCTTACTAAAGATGAGGAATCAGATAAACTCTTATAGGTTCTTCTGCTATCTGGAGTCATTACTGCAAATCCAGTGCTATCTTTACCTCTTACTGAGGATTCATCTGCCAAATTAGTCAGGACATCTCTTAGTATATCTATCTGCCTGTCATTTTGGCTATTGTGTTTCTTGGCAAAGCCGAATATTCCACACATTTATTATCTCCTTTATTTATGCTACTAATATGTATCAATTCCATCTCCGTAGCGTTTTATTTTATCTTCTATATAGTCAAGGGATGATTTCCCTCCTATACTTTTGATTACATCAAGTCCATGCTCCTTATTAAGAAGCATATTCTTAATTCTTTTCCATTTACTGGTATCTCTTTCTAGGCAACTTGCAGCTACCATTATCTTATTACATAAATTTATCCAATTCATAATACCTGTGGGATCAAGAGCTCCTTCGTGGTATCTAAACTCGATAGTTCCGTGAAAGAATCTGGAGTGTATATTTGTACCTCTATATCTTGATTGATTATATCTATTATCTCCAGGATTAGTGTCTGATAAAGTTTCATAAGAGAATGAAACTAACTCCTTAAGGTTATTTATACTTTCATATATATATTTGTTTTCTAGTGGCATCCCTACTACTTTATCAATAGGGAGAGCATATCTACTGTTCCTTCTATCCTCTGGTAATGATTTTATTATAGATGGCTCTATTGAATTCATTATAAGAAGTAAACTCCTCAATTCCCTCCAATTAAAATCTCTAGCATCCATATGAACGTGAATACCACAACTGGTATCTACCCAAAATTCTTGATCTACAGCTGCATTTTCTAACTTAACTAATCCAGTCTCTATATAATCACCTCTAACTGGACTAATATTTTTAAACTCTACTCCACCTTGATTTAGAGAGCCATCATATACAGGTCTCCAATTCTCAGGAGACCATACTTGTTCTACAGCATTACACTCTCCATCTTCATCATCATATTCATCATAATAAGTTATGACCTCGCTTTCTACACTAACATACCTGGAGATATTATTACTCTTCCTAGTATAAGGAAAAGTATCTTTTATACTACCAATTCCATTGCAGGGCTGGTTTATAGAGTCGTGTATTCTTTCATTGTAACAACTACTACAAAATGGTTGATCATTATATCGTTCTTTATTAGAAAGTAGGAGGCCATATAGGTGTCGAACCTTCATTTCAGAACTATTAATGGCATTATTTAAATCTACAAGTTCAATTTCTCTACAATTTGAGCACTGTACAAATAGATTGACTAAACAATCATAACATACATTATCAGCTCCTATGTCAACTAATTTTTCTTTTAAGTATAGTAGATTATTACTATTCAATATATCTGCAGTAAAATCTTTCAAATAACTTAAATTATTGCAAAAACTACAGGAGCCTTCTATCTGGTAAGCACATTGTCCACATATATAATAATCTTTAAAATGGTTAAATTGAGTAAAATGGTGTTGATCTGTATAGGAGGAACAATGGTAACATACTTTATTATATTCTACAATTTTTCTATGAAAATCTTTATAACAGTTAATTATATATTTAAGAGTATTAGTAGGTATTTCACTAAAATCTTTATACTGATAGCACAATCTATTAGTTATCCATTTATTAACTGCTATATCCCCAAAAGTTGCTAAAGCACTTACTTGCTCTATCCTGGAGGAATAGAGATAATCTCCTAAATTTGATAACTCATCCCAATATCTATGCATACCTTCTATATTATGCCCATCCTCCTCAAAACATAACCTGCCATAATTCTCAGCATATCCATCACTTTGGAGGAAATTATATTCTATTACTCGATTATTTGTACCTGTGTAATCTCTACTATAAATACAATTTACACCTGCTATAGGAGAAAGAAAGATCAAGTCTTCCAATCTTGTAGCAAATAAAACATCTTTATCAATATCTTGCCTGATAATTATATTAGGAGTAAGTATATTTTTTCCTAACAACCTCCCCTCATCAATAAACTCTACTACACCTGTTGCAAATTCCATACTACATAATATATCTTCTGAATGGGTAGGAGCTTCAATAATGAAATCATTATCTTCCTTGCTTACTTTATGGAGAGCCTTTCTATAGTTAGAAATACTTACTTTATAATAAGACTTTATCTCACCCTCCACTTCCTTTGTGTAATGTGTCCTTAAGTCATTTTCTGACTCCCTCCAACTAAATGTCCTGGAAGGATTTATTATCATTACCTTTTCACCTACAAAAGCATCATTTAAAGACATCTTTTACCTCCTGTATTATTAGATATAATAAGTCCTTGAATTTAATCCCTATTCCTAATGATAGCAACGTGATCAAACTCAAATGGTGCTCTCCACAAGAGCCTAGCAGGTGATGTAGTATCTCTTTCACCTTACTTCTCCTCTATATTATACTTAAGTGCTAATGTATTCCAAACAATAAACAAAGCTGTAAGAGCTGCAGTTTTATTCCCAGAATCCATACTATCAATTATGTCTAGAGCTCTATCTCTGGCCTGGAATATATCATCTGCATCAGCAAATAGAGATACTGGCTCAATTTTACCCTTTTCACCTGTTAACATTTTACTCTTTTTCATTTTTAACTCCTTATAACTCTTGATTTGATATTATAGTTACATCCTCTTCGGAAACTACCCAACTACTAGTTGCACCTACTAAATCATCTTCTAATACCAGATGGCCATTCTTTCTTAGTGCCTCCAGCTGGTCACTCTCTAATAATAGAACTCCTACTTCATCATAATCTCCATTATGTCTAAAATAATCTACTATATCTCTTAATAACCTTCTCATTTTTAACTCCTTTTTATTTACTCCTATTTTTTTTCAAACCAGACAATAACTCTTATTACCAAGTCTTTTCACGAGGATGGAGAACCTTTGGCTCTATCTTCTTTACTTTCTTTGTTGGTATTGTACCAAACTTGCTCCTGGCTCTCCTTATCCTCTTCGCATCTATCTCCATTTGGCGTGCATCATCTTCTAATTTAAGTATTCTGTATAACTCCCCACGCTTAATAGTTATTTTCTTATCTTTATCTTGTATCTCGAAATCTTTACCATCT
>Ga0098052_1002948_pt1 | contig 10186 bp, 12 predicted proteins | sample 15_taG_FD_81591 | JGI IMG/M metagenome (GOLD analysis project Ga0098052, IMG submission 81591) | Marine viral communities from the Subarctic Pacific Ocean - 15_ETSP_OMZ_AT15312 metaG | ecosystem: Environmental > Aquatic > Marine > Oceanic | place: Pacific Ocean | collected 2015-01-18 | reverse complement strand
AATTTTCAAGTTTGTTGTTTAATTCGTCGAGCCGCCGGTATCCCGTAATCTCCTGAAAGGATCTTGCGCCCATTGCGCGTTTCACAACAAGAGCATAGCGGTTTTGAAAAGCGTAGTAGCTTTTAAAATTCAGAGCGCTCGTATCCAGAAAAAGACACTGGCTGAAAAGATCCATAGGGCTTTTTGTGATTGGACTTCCCGTGAGGATTCTTCGGTATTTGCTGCGTTTTCGTAGGTCGATAATGTTTTTGGAGCGCATCGCCTTGCGATTCTTTATTGTGGTGCTCTCATCTACAACAACCATGTTGTTAGGATGCTTGTCGCAAAAATCGTACACTATTTTGGTAGCACGAGCGGTGCTAAAGGCTTCGGTGTTAATCACAAATATCTTCAATGCCCCGCTGTCGTCCGCAAAAAAAGCTTCTATTTCTTCTTTGTATTTTTTTGTTGTGACTGGTTTCCAGCGTAGAGTCCGCGTCTCCAGGCGTTCTGGGACGTGAGCGGGTATCTCCAACCGGAGCCAGTTGTCGTAGACGCCCTTTGGGGCAATAACCACACAGGCGTCGATCTTGTTACGCTCAAATAACATAGACATCGTGTCTAGAGCGACCTTGGTCTTGCCCGTCCCCATCTCCATAAACAACGCATAAAAGGGCGACGACCATGAGTTTGCGAGCGCCACGCGCTGATGCTGGAAGGGTTTTGTTTTAAATTGAAATTGCACTGGGAAATACTCCTTGACAGGAACGGAGTATAAGATTATCTCTTATTTTGTCAAGACTTCACCAGAGTCTTTAACAACGAACCAGGAACAACGAACCATGAATGATTTATTTCAAATGATAGAAGAGGAAACAGACGCGCAAACGTCTTCCTTAGAAAATGTAGACCAAAAGGGTCTGAAACAAGTGTCCGCCCTAGCGAGGGCCGTTCTCGAAAAACAAGCTAGCGTTGCTCGAGCAGAGGCGCATCTCAAAGAAGAGAAAAAAGCGCTTCTGCAACTCACTGATTTTGATCTCCCGGACAGTTTGAGCGACTTGGGCATGACCGCCTTCACGCTGGCAGACGGCAGCGAGATCAGGGTCAAACCGCTGTACGCTGCTTTCATCGCAGAGGCCGACAGGCCCGAAGCCTTTCTGTGGCTGCGAGAAAATGGCTACGAGGATTTAATAAAAAACCAAGTTTCCTGCCAATTTGGCATGGGCGAGGACGAACAGGCTGTTGCATTTATTGAGTCAGCCGAAAAAGCGGGCTATCCGGCGGAGCAGAAAACATCGGTTCATCCCGCAACGCTCAAAGCTTGGATCAAAGAACGTATGGAGAACGGCGATGAGTTTCCAACCGAGCTTTTCAATGCCTACACGGGTTTCCGTGCCACAATTAAAAAAGGAGTATGAACGATGGGAAAACAAGTAACAAAGAAAGCCGCCAATGCAGTTGCAGAAGTCAATGCCTTATTTGAAGAACACGCCGGACAGGGCCTGGAAGACATGGGTCAAGAAGATCTAGCCCTGCCTTTTCTCAAGATCCTGAGCGGCCTCGATTCCATTCTCGATGAAAACGAGAAAGCCCGCAAAGGCGACATTTACAACACAGTGACAGGAGCCTTGCACAAGGGCTCCGAGGGTATCCATGTTATTCCTTGCGCGTACCAGCGAAAATTTATTCAGTGGTCCCCGCGAGGCGAAGGCAGCGGTGCTCCCATTGCTATCTTTGATCCGGAAGACGACCGGCCCGCCACAGAGCGCGGCGGCGAAGAAAATAAAGATTACGTGGTCGGTGGAACTGGCGATTACATTGAGGAGACACACCAGCACTTTGTCGTCATTCAAAACGAAGACGGCTCCGCTGAAACGGCCCTGATTGCGATGAAAAGTACGCAGTTAAAAAAGTCTCGGAAGTGGAATTCCATGATGCAGTCCGTAACCATGTCCGGGAAAAACGGCACGTTTGTGCCCCCCCGTTTCTCTCAAGTATATCATCTCAAAACAGTCAAAGAGGAGAACTCAAAAGGCGCGTGGCACGGGTGGGAGATGAGTCGAGTCGGACCCGTCGAAAGCGCTCCGTTGTTCCTGCGCTGCAAAGCGTTTGCTACTTCTATCACCGCCGGAGACGTTGTCGTCAAACACGCGAATGACGAGACCCGCGCCAACAGCGAGATACCGTTCTAGCAGAAGATTTTTGTGAACATAGGGGGCGGCGGAAGTCGCCCCCCTTCTTCTGCGGAGAACGGATGTGATCGTTGACAATTTCATGTCCATTTTTGATGGACTACAAGAGGCCTACGGAACTTTCCGTATCGAGAAAAAAGGGTCAAACGGCAAGGCCGTGGGAAAAGCGGGCGTCGTCCGCGAACCACGGACCAAGCTGTTGTGGACCAATCATCTGGCCGGAAAGAACGGCATTGGGATCATTCCCATTAATGAAGACAATAATTGCAAATGGGGCTGCATCGATATCGATCAGTATCCGCTGGACCACGGCCTTCTGGTCGAGAAAATCCGCAAGTTAAAACTGCCGCTGGTTGTCTGCCGCTCGAAGAGCGGAGGGGCGCATTGTTTCCTCTTTGCGACAGAGTGGGTTGAAGCAAAAGACATGCAGAAGGCGCTGCAATGCATGTCCGCCGCCCTTGGTTTTGGAGATTCTGAGATCTTCCCTAAGCAGATCAAGCTGCATCTGGACCGGGGCGACGTGGGTAACTTTTTGAATCTGCCCTATTTCGACGCAGAAGAGGGCCTGCGTTACGCGATTAAAGACGACGGCACCTCCGCGACCATCGAAGAGTTCATAGCTCTACACGAGCAGTTCACTCAGACTGTGGAGCAGATCGTAGCCTTGCAGGTAGTTCAGACAAAGACGTCGTCTCTGCTTGCAGATGGGCCTCCCTGTTTGCAGATCCTCTGTGCCGATGGGATTTCCGAGGGCGGGCGCAATAACGGCCTCTTTAATATAGGCGTCTACTTGAGAAAAGCGTTTCCGGATAGCTGGGAGTCAGAGATCCTGCGATACAACATGCAGTATCTGAACCCGCCCTTACCTCTCAATGAGGTGAACGTCGTCGCCAAACAGGTTAACCGCAAAGATTACGCCTTCAAGTGCAACGACGCCCCCATCAATGCCCATTGCAACAAGGAGCTATGTAGGACCCGCAAATTTGGCGTAGGAGCAGCCGTGCAGGGTGCCTCCATAGCAAACCTCCGGAAATACGACAGTACGCCCCCTGTGTGGTTTATGGACGTTAACGGCGAGCCTCTGGAATTGGACACGGAGGGGCTGATGAGCCAGCTAGTATTCCAAAAAGCCTGCATGGAGCAACTTAATTTCATGCCCCGTTCGGTGCAGAAAGCCACCTGGGAGGGCCGGATCAGCACCCTTCTGAGCGACATGAAAGAGAACGAATCAGCCATAATGGAGGTCGCGCAGGATGCCAGCACCAGTGGACAGTTTTACGACTACTTGGAGGAGTTCTGCCGTTTCCTACAACAGGCGCAAGATAAAGAAGAGATCTTGCTCCGCCGCCCGTGGACCGATGAGGAGCAAAATGTCACGTTCTTTAGGTTGCGGGACTTTGAAGCCTTTCTCAAAAAGAACAAGTGGTTTGATTACAAATCGCATAAAATCGCGCAGCGGCTCCGTGACATAAATGGTTTTTCTACCGTCCTCAAGATAAAGGGCAGAGCCGTCCGGGTCTGGTCTATTCCAGCGTTTGACAGCGCCGACATTGAAATGAAAAAGCCAGAGTTCAATTCAGAAAGCGAGGCACCGTTCTAATGGAAGAAGAAAGAGACGCCAAGATCTATCGATTATGGCACGAGGAAAAGATGACTTTTGCCGGAATTGGACGCCGTTACGGCCTGTCGCGGGAGCGTGTACGGCAAATCTGCATGAGAGAGCACGAAAAACGTGTTTAGGATCTTTGGGCCTCCCGGCACGGGAAAGACCACCACCCTTCTCAACATGGTGGACGACGCGCTGGAAGAGGGCACACGGCCCACGGATATTGCTTTTCTCGCGTTTACCAAGAAAGCGGCTACCGAAGCGAAGGAACGCGCCGCCGCCAGATTTAATCTCGACCCTGTGGAGGACCTCTGTAATTTCCGTACGCTGCACAGTCTCGCTCTCGCTATGTCCGACATCCGCAGTGAGCAGGTGATGCAGCCGAGCAACTATCTTGAACTGTCCCGAATAACCGGCGTTAACCTGACCAATAAGAAAACAGTTAGTTTTGATGAGGACCTGCCCTCCGTCGCCAGTTCAGGAGACCCCGTTCTCGGCGTAATAAATCTGGCCCGACTACGCAAAGTATCTCTGCGCGAGCAGTACAATGCTAGCACCCTGGAGCAGGATTGGAATCTCGTCAACTATGTGGCTAACAGACTGCGCGAGTACAAGAAGCAATTCAATCTCTACGATTTCACGGACATGCTTGAAGTGTTCGCGGCCCAGGGGTCGCAGTACTGCCCGCGTTTTAAACTCACTTTTCTGGATGAGGCCCAGGATCTGTCGCCCTTACAGTGGGACATTGCCCACCTGCTGGATAGCAAATCTGAAAAGATGTACTGTGCTGGAGACGACGATCAGGCCATCTACCGGTGGGCGGGCGCGGATGTGGACCATTTTATCAACCTGGATGGCGGCTCAGAGACCCTCTCCACCTCCTACCGCATCCCGCAGTCCGTGCATGTCGTAGCAGAGAGTGTTGCCAATCGAATACACCGCCGTTTTCCCAAGAGATATGACCCTAAAAGAGAGCGCGGCAGAGTTACGCGCATTAACACGGTGTCTGCGTTGGACATGTCCCAGGACTCGTGGCTCGTCTTGAGCCAGGCGGGGTACCAGCTACAGCCAATAGCGCAGGACCTCAAAGCCGGTGGGTACCTGTTCAACTATCGCGGCCATCGGTCCATAAGCGAGAAAATAAGCCACGCGGTCAACGGCTGGGAACAACTGCGGAAAGGGCGTCAGGTGACGGGAGACACAGCCCGCAAGATATATAGCTTCATGTCCGTCCCCAACCGCATCAAGCGCGGTTTCAAAAAACTCCCTGGAGTAGAGGACGACGCTCTGTTTACGCTAGTAGAACTGCAAGAGCATCAGGGGCTGGTGGCAACAACAGAGATGATCTGGCACGAGGCCCTTGATAAGATACCCGAAACAGATCGAGCCTATATAATTGCCTTATTGCGGCGCGGTGAGAGGTTCAACTCCGAGCCCCGCATTACGGTCTCCACGATCCACGGTTCAAAAGGCGGAGAAGCTGATAATGTTATACTTTTTACTGATTTATCGCCTGCGGCTGACGCGCAGATGAGATTGAATCCCGACGATATCCACCGTGTCTTTTACGTGGGAGTGACGAGGACACGCAGTAACCTGTATATTGTCGAACCGGACGATTTAGCGAGGAGTTACGACCTATGAAACCGTACTTTTACAAATGTGAACTGGAGCGCGTGATTGACGGCGACACCATCGACGTTACCATAAACCTAGGTTTTGATATCCAACTGAAAAAACAACGACTGCGCCTGCATGGCATAGATACCCCAGAGAGCAGGACGCGGAACTTGGCGGAGAAAGCGTTGGGCTTGGCAGCTAAAGCGCGGCTCATAGAGATCTGCGGCGAGAAGATTAACATTCAGAGCCTGGGCCGGGGCAAATACGGCAGGATTCTCGCAATTCCGTACACGCCGGATGACAAAAACATCTGCGATATTATGATCGAAGAAGGACACGCCTGCGAGTACTACGGGGGAAAGAAAACGAAAGTTTGGGCATGAAGACAAAAGATATCTCCTGGGATCTGGTAAACGATTTACGCCAAGCGCATTACAGTTGGGATGAGATAGCCGAGATGATTAAAAACGAGAACTCGATGGTTCATTTTAATATGTCAGGCAAGGCTTTGCGCTCGATGTGCATCAATCGGCGCGGAAGATTAAAGACTCCACCCAGAGATTGGGGCGGCACCAGAAAAAACCCGTCACACAGTAAAAACTGGCGGTCATACAAAAATCCCCACGATTGGTGTGGTTGAGACAATAAATAAAGGAAGGTATGCTATGTTGAGAGCCGAGGGTTTGGACGCCGCAATAATAGGAATCTGCCGCAGATACGGTCAGGAAGATGTCATTCTCTATGATGAGGCCAAAGTCATAGAGATTCTCCAGAAAATGGACATGGACTACGAAGAGGCCGTCGAGTTCTATGAGTTTAATATAATTGGAACCTGGGCCGGGGAAGGCACCCCCGCTTTCTGTTTCAGGCTAACAGATGTAGAATTGGACCGAATAACCGGGTCTATCGAAAAGTGGGTTAACCAAGATAAAAAAGACCTGCACTAGGTATGAACAATGAGCAAAAAAGCTGCGAGAGAGGCTGTGTTAGCTTGCTATCGTGCGACACCTCATGCTCGCCTTGCCGACATTGCCCAGAAAACCAACACCTCCCCCGAGTATGTAAGAGATATGATTCAGATGGAAAAAGCTAAGACCTTTTTCGGGCGGCGAGCCAAGGAACTCCTACAGACCTCATCGGACGGCTCCACCGCCTCTTATTATGAGTTGCCCCCAGGGGCAACGGAGTTACAGGACTTAATTACCCACAAGAATATGAACGCCCAGCTTGGTGAGATCTTCCGCTCGGCCTATCGCTACGGGGAGTCGTCCCACTCCTCTCGAATGAGAGACGCCAAGAAAATTAAATTTTATATCGAAGCCGAAATACGTCGCCTGGAGAATAATTTATGAGTCTACAGTTGACGATTTTCACGCCGAAAAGCGAGTGGGTCCCTCCTCTGGAACTGCCCGACATAACGAGCGCAAGCCGGATAGCTATAGACGTAGAAACCCGCGACCCCAACCTCAAGACAAACGGCCCCGGCTGGCCCACCGGAGACGGGGAGGTGGTGGGCTACGCGGTAGCCGTGGACGGCTGGTCCGGCTACCTGCCCATCAAGCATTTCGGCGGCGGTAATCTTGACGAGCGGATAGCCAGGAAGTGGCTCAAAAAAGTGCTGGAGTGCCCCGCAGAAAAGATCATGCACAACGCCCAATACGACCTTGGCTGGCTCAAACAGGCTGGATTCCAGGTTAACGGCAAGATAATTGACACGATGTTGATAGCCAGTCTGCTGGACGAGAACCGTTTCAGCTACAGCCTCAACGCCCTTTCCTACGACTATCTGGGAAAAGTGAAATCCGAAAAGGGCCTTATAGCCGCCGCAAGAGAGTTTGGTCTGGACCCCAAATCTGAGATGTGGAAAATGCCCGCGATGTATGTCGGCCCTTATGCCGAGGTCGATGCAGAACTCACCCTGGAGTTGTGGAATTATTTCAGCGTCACCCTGGGCAAGGAGGACCTCTGGCCCATAGCTAATCTGGAACTGGAATTGCTGCCGTGCCTTGTCGATATGACCATGCGCGGGGTCCGTGTTGATATGGACCGGCTGGAAGTCACCCGAGACCAGATCCTGAAAAGAGAGAAAGCCGTCCTGAAGAAGATCAAAGCCCTGGCCGGAAGAGACGTCGAGATATGGGCGGCTCGCTCCCTATCCAAAGCGTTTGATCAAGCTGGTGTCAGTTATCCAAAAACCGAGAAGAACGCCCCCTCTTTCACCAAGAGCTTTCTGCAAGAGAGTGACCACCCCCTGCCCAAGCTCGTTCTCGAAGCGCGAAATCTGAATAAGACCTCGGGGACCTTTATCAATACGATCATGAAACACACCCACAAAGATGGCAGGATTCACAGTCACATAAACCAGATCCGCTCAGACGACGGAGGTACTGTCTCGGGGCGCATCTCGATGAACAATCCCAACCTGCAACAAATCCCGGCCCGCGACCCAGAGCTTGGTCCGATGATCCGGTCACTCTTTCTACCAGAAGAGGGCGAGCAGTGGGCGGCAATTGACTTCTCGCAACAGGAACCACGGATTCTGGTCCATTACGCTCATGTTTTCGGCAGATCCCGAGGCATAGAGATGGACGGCGTCGGGGAGTTCGTTAAAGGCTACAACGAAGATCCCGATATGGATTTCCATACGATGGTGGCCGAGATGGCTAACATCAACCGGAAACAGGCCAAGACTATTAATCTGGGAATGATGTACGGAATGGGCGTCAACAAGCTCTCGGACCAGTTGGATATCGAAGTGACCGAGGCCAAGGATCTCATCAAACAGTACCACTCTAGGGTTCCTTTCGTGAAGGGTCTGATGCAGGGCGTTCAGAGCAGGCTCAACGATAAAGGCAGCGCGGGATCTATTCGTAGCATTCTGGGCCGCAAGTGCCGATTCGACCTATGGGAACCGGATACTTTTGCGATGAACAAGGCACTCCCATACCGGGACGCGGTCAAGGAACACGGCGAGACGACCCGGTTGAAGAGAGCCTACACCTACAAAGCATTAAACCGGCTAATCCAGGCGTCTGCCGCAGACATGACCAAGCAGGCTATGGTCAATATCTACAAATCAGGCAAGACGCCCCTGATCCAAATACATGATGAGATAGCGCTCTCGGTCACGGACAGGGCTGAAGCCGAAGAGGTCGCCCAGATCATGGAAACCGCTGTACCCCTGGAGGTTCCCAACAAATGCGATGTTGAGATAGGGCCTAGCTGGGGCGAAGCCTTGTAGTTGACACTTGAAATTAAATGTGATTGCTGTTTTAATCAGCTATGATTTTCCCCTTGTTCATGCATACTTAACCCCACCAAAATTCGGTGGGGTTTTTTTACTAAAGGAGCAGAAGATGGCGATAGATTCAAACAACAAACAAGAAGTTGATAGCGCTTTGAGCGAGGCCCTTTCCGCCTTAGCCAGCGTCAGCACGGTGGATGACAGAATTGTTGCTTTCTGTCGTGGCAAACGGTCCAAGCTACGCTTTTTCTACAAGGCGGGTCGGACCACAACAATTCTCCTGGCTGTAATTCCTTTTCTTGTCGGCGGGCTGCTTGGTTTCCTAATCGGGTCTGTGTAGTTGTCTCCAGATGACCATGTCATATGGATATCAATCTACTACTCACCCTCATAGGCATGGGGTCCAGCGTGGTTGCGGCAGCGGCCATCGCCCGATATCAAATAAGGCAGTTGGAGGAGCAGCTACGAGAGCTACGAAAGCTCATGTCGGCAAACGAGTTAAGGCTGGATAAAAACGACCTGTTGACCACAGTAGGCGAACAGCGACTCAACGTCATCGCCCAGATGAACAGCCCGGAGAACAAGGAGCGCCAAGCCAGAGAACTGGAAGGCTTGCGTCGTGATTTAGACCATCTGACGCAGACAGTAAAAGAAAACCCCCGCTCTTAAGCGGGGGCATGTTGGATTAGGTGATAGAGTACCATGCGCCGTTGGCGACAACGATCTGCTCCTTTCGCAAGCGCCGTAACGCGCTTTTTATGTAAGTGTCAGGTGTCCGCATACTCTTGCGGATTTGACCCAGCGTGAGAGGCGCTTGTTTACTTCTCAGTAGATTCACAATGTTAACGCGGGCTTCTAGTTTTAGCTGTTTACGCTCTTTTGCAGCATCGCGCTTTTGTTTGCGTTCCAACTTACGGGCTGTTTTTTTCGCCGTAATTTTTTCATTGGCGGCGCTGCGTTTCATCATTCGTTTGATCCAATCATCTTTTGGGCGTGGCTCAACATATACTTCCGTTGAGCGCGGGCGCTTCAAGAAATCAGGTATTTCTAGATCGTCTTGGCAATCATCGTTCTGCATAACATTTTCCTTCTCTATTGTGATGCTGTTGGGTCCTGTTTTGCTATTCGAGGATTCACAACTTCGGCTCGTAGCCCTCGGTAGATCGCTTGAAACCCATGCCCATGAGGTTTGCGGTATTTGTCTTTCAGCCACCGCGTATGAGGCCCGCAATAGTACTGAACAAAGTGGGCCACCTCATGCGCCACAATCAGCAGCACACCGTCCTCTGGCGTGGGGGATAATCCACACGCCTCAGAACCACCGATAATCTTGTCTTTATCGAAGGCGCGGTACTCATCGAAAGACGTTAGATTCCTTCGCAGAGGGTAAACATCAATCGAAATCCCTTCATACCAGCCGTATGACGTTTGCCCTTTAAACTTCACGCTAACGTGGCATTGACTCTGAAGTTCGGCGAGCGTTACCTCGCCATACCGGGATCGTAACTCATACTTCTTTTTTGCCTTCTCTCGTAGACAGAGCTT
>Ga0098052_1002946_pt1 | contig 10189 bp, 24 predicted proteins | sample 15_taG_FD_81591 | JGI IMG/M metagenome (GOLD analysis project Ga0098052, IMG submission 81591) | Marine viral communities from the Subarctic Pacific Ocean - 15_ETSP_OMZ_AT15312 metaG | ecosystem: Environmental > Aquatic > Marine > Oceanic | place: Pacific Ocean | collected 2015-01-18 | reverse complement strand
TGTGTAAGTGTGGCAACTAAAGCACCACCATGAGCCATCTTCATACTGAGAATTAGCATCAGATGACCCACAGTTAGAGCAAACAGAATGGTGTACAAACTTACCCATTCTTATATTCTTCTAACGAAATATGTATTCTCCACTGAGCATCGCATAATTTACGATAGTCAGATAGATACATATCTCCATCCATTTCGTAAAGGTTTCTAACAGGATCGGCTACAAGCTTGTTTAATTCCTTAAACAATTCACGCAGGGTTACTTCTTCATGCCCCCACTTAACTAAGGTTTGAGGTGTCTTGATTTTCTTTGTTGGCATAATGTTTCTCTCCTTTATGCTTTGGTTTACGTTGGTAGCTACCCTTTCCTTTCTTGGAAGGGATAACCTGTTTCGACAAGGCTCTCAGCCATTGCCAAGAAGGATCACGTTTCTTCTGTGTCATCCTTACATTCCTTGAGATCCAACATTTTGTAGTATTCATTTGGATCTTCAACAAAATCTTCATGGTTACACATGATGCAGGATAGGGGTATCTGTTCGTCAAAGTGACCACATCCACAATTCATACATGTCCAACAGCTATAGGTCATCTTTCTTACCTTTTACAAACTGCAAAGTCTACACGAAACCCTAGTGTGGCTTCGTCATCCCATGTCTCTTCAATAGAATGGAACTCTCCATGAGGGCATTGATGTAGCCACTCTTTGAACAGTTTAACTCTCTGTTCATCACTGTCATCAAGTCTCTCTTCAATCATCCTTTATATCCTCCGACATAGGATAAACCCAATCAACCCATAGATCCTTATGTTTATCTCCTGACCATTCGTCAAATTCCTGCATCTGTTCTTCATTGTATGGATCAACGTGTTCAATCATCAACTCACCCTGTTTCTTAGCGTCTTTATAAGTGTGAGCTTCGACAATGTATTCAACTATCTGAGTAGTTGATCGTGTAAAACGAACACACCACTCTTCAGGTTTCTTTTTCTTATTTCTCAACATCTTCTTTCTCCTTTTCTTTTGGTAAATACACATGTACCTCACTGTTACACTCAGGACATGACAAATTTGTGACCATACAGAATTCTTCTTCTTCTTCTGATATGTCATGGTCACCACCCCAAATTAATTTAGTATTACAATGCCAGCAGTTCATATCAGTAACTCCGTCTGAACCTCGTCGGGTTCGGGTACATCCCCTTCTTCAACTAAAAAGTTTACTTGAAATATACCCTCAGTGTCTTTACCATAGATGGCTCGTAATTGATTCTTTTCAATGAAATGATGAACCATACGCTCAACATCGTAACGTTTCTGTATTTTGTAATGACTCATTTTTAACTCTCCAATTTGTAACAGATTGAATCTAAGATCTTTTTTCTTTTTTGTTTCTTTTTTGAAACACGAAAGCAAATCGAATCAACCTGTTACATAGCAGTTCGAAATTATCCCGTCAACAAAATTTCTCGCGTCGGGGTAAAATAAATTTCAAACGTTGCAAAAATACAACACAAAAAAATTATTTATTTATTCATTTAAAGAAAATGTGATCCCCAATGATCCCAAGTGGCTGTTTTCTTTTATTCCATTCAGGATCAACTGACAGCGAATGGTAATGTGTGGCTCCATCTACCAGATCAGGATATCCCCGATACAATACCAGTAATGCAATGTATCTGGCCCATCTATATGCCGATAGATCTGTTGGTTGATCGCTTTTACCGTCACAGTACCAGCTGAACTGACACTTGTGTCTGATTAATTTACCGCTTCTGGTGTATTTTGCTTGTTTCACAACGGCACAAATAGAGTCTGGGTAGGCAGGACTACGAACACGGTTTAACACCACCTGAGACACGGCAATCTGGCCCATGACAGGCTGATTCCGTGCCTCAAAATAGACATTTAATGCAAGACAGACCAATGCTGATTTAATTATCATTGGGTATCTCTATCAATTCATCAGGATCAATTCCATCAGCCCAATAACTCATATCGATTTTGTTAGAGTAAAACTCTTTTACACTACCATCCTCATTTGTGAGCATACGGCCCTCTTCATCTACCAGATAAAATGTAATATCCCAGATACCTACAGTATAGGATCTATTCTCATAATCCCTTTCGCGTTTCTCATCGTTTCCTTGATGGCTCATTATCCAAACTCCTTTAGTAGTTCATTAACCTCTTCTTCATCAGCCTCCTCAAGAAAATACTCTAACCTATTTTCAAATGCAAAGTTCATAAGGGTACTCAGATCCCAACTGTCGATCATTTTATCCACAGCTTTCTCAATTTTACATTCATAACGAACAAAACTATATTTACTGTTTTCATCCCAAACCATTATTCAATCTCCTTTCTCAATGTATCTTGTAAATTGTATGTTCATTTTGTCTGTCCCAACACATACGACAGTCGCCACATGTATTGTCAAACTGTTCAGATGGACAAGTGTGATCCCCAGTAGTCGAGACTGAAGAACTGGTCACTTCATCCCAACAATCATAATTATTCTTATGATTATCAACTAAAGAATTACTGACCCGAATACACAGATTGTCAGGTATTTCTCGACCAACTAACACCAGTAATTTCACCCGTTCTTGAGTAGGTAGCCAGAAATTTACATGAGGTAAAGCTTTCGCAATCTCCAAAATATCCCACAAAAATTTCATGTGTGGTATGTCTCCGCTATCTAACCATCTAAAATATGGATCAGCTGGATCAATGTATCGATCAATCATAAAGATCATCGCTTCAGCCCACAGTGGGTGATATGTGCCATTAAGTCTCAACAGCTGACCGTGTTTAAGGTCATTGTAGGTATAGTTACCACGTTCATTAGCGTAACACTTGTAACATGGGGTCTTAGGATTACTGACAAACTTACCACCCATAGAACAGCCGTATTTAGGCGGTATAGGCAGGTTTAACTTCTTGGCAAACTCAGGAACCCATGACGCTTTGCCAGCTGGTAAACCATACGACATCCCCGGCATCTTACTGGGATTACCGAGCGATCCGATTATCTGTTTTGCTTCTTTCACTAGCATTTAGGCCACCTCCAATTTATTATCTAAAATTACTATTCCATCTGTTTCTATCCAGACTTTAGCACCACATGACAACGGGTTATCTGGTCTATACACAACTGTACAGTTACCCATTATTTTAACTTCTGATCCGTAGTCATTCGATCTATATGTTTTAACAGTAACTACTGGATCACGCTCACCCGTTTTTGAATTACGTTTAATAACGTGCTGATTAATGTGTATATATTTTTTCAACTTATCTCTCCAGAAAATAGGGACAGGGCTACTTCACCCTGCCCCAAGTTGTTAATAGTGAATAATCATCACACCAACTAGGCCAATGATGATATAACATAACCAGATAATGATGCTGTTTTTCATATCAAGCAGCCATTGAGTGGTTCTGTAAACGAACAAACTGAGGTGAATTCAACCATTTGTTCACCTTAGACTGACGATTATACGAGGTCACTCCGTGATGATCATTACCCGTATTTCGTACTGGGAAACGCCCATCAGTATGTGATGCGTAGTTTGTTAAAGTAGACACTACAGCCCAGAGATTATTCCCCCTGATGCTGGCTTCTTCAAGATACTGGTCTTGCAGACGCTTGGCGTTACGCTCAGACATTCCAGATAACGTTTCGAAGAATTCACAAACGTATGGTGTCAACACCTTTGTTTCAGCATAGGTCTGATAACGGCTCACATCCTTCTCATATTTGAGAATACCGTTTTCTAACTGACCTACAAAATTAGTCAGATCAAAACCAGATGTTCTCTTTTTAGATGATTGGTCATAATCCCCAGAAATGAGGCCATTTGAACAAAAACTGTCAATATTGCCAAAAATTAAGCGACATTTCGACGATCCATCAAAACAGTTCCAGCCGATAACACGGAAGGTCAGTGATGTACTGTGTCGATCTGACACAATCTCACGTTCCAGATTGGGAAAGAGGTATTGCCTGATACATACAGCACCACCCCAAGACGAAGTGTCTTCAATCTTACAGAGATCAAGAACAGATGGATCGAAGAAGTTTATCAGCTGTTCTTCAATGCCACGATAGAACTGGTAATTATTAACCAGTGTGTAACTACCGTCTTTAAATACACCCAAGCATTTGTCGTTATCAGTACGAAAAACACCCTGATAAGTCCCTGCTCTATGGGTATCAAATTCCCCATAAAGGTCTGGGTGGGATTCGTGACTATAAAGGTCACGCATCTCTGTGGTGAACCACAAGGGTGATTCATGGTTAAAGTGATTAAACGAATCGTTTTGTAATGTTTCTAACATGATGTTTACTTCTCCAGTTTAATGTTAGATTGAGGTTTGGGAAGATTAACAATGGTCAACAGATCATTCGTGATCAGATGATGTAACTCAAGATCATTGAGATATTCGTTAATCTCGCCCAGTGAAAGGTCAGTGATGCGTTCTGCACCACTAACAGTAATTAAATGTTCAGCAACTGTTTCGGGAATATCCGAATGTTTCTGATAAGAATATTTGTCCAATTTATGGATCTTCTGAGCCATATCGAACATATCTTGGAACCAGTTATTGCTCATATCTTCTCCCATCTTCCAGATGTGAACTCACGCCAAATCGATTTATCCAGATTACGAGGTTGTTTGATCCGTTGTTTTGGATCGTACAGTTTGGCTCCCGATAGAGTACGATAGAAATAACCATATTGCTGATCGTGCCAGATCCAGCTTTTACCGTTCTGAACTTTACCAAAGATACGGTATTTTTCTTTAGAACCGAGAAATACCCAATCATCAAAGTCTGAATCTTCATATCCAAACACATCAGCCCAACTTAAATATTGATCACCCATTAGTTAGTTCCCCTTTCTAGTGTGTTGTTAATGAACTGTTCTAGTTCTGTAGTCTTCTTATTCATCTGAAGAATCCGTGCCATGATCACATCACCATTGCATGTATCGCAACAAGTTCCGTCAATGATGATAGGCCAAGCGTTATTGCCCCACTCGTTCTCTAGTGGGCTGTGGCAAATGTCGCAGTATCGATCTCTGCGACTTTTTGTTTTCGTATTCATGTCTTATTTCTCCGTTTTAAAGGTTAGATTCTCAACGGTACTGCCGTCATCGATTAACACAGTGTCGCTGAACAGGTTAATGGTAAAAAGATCATCACCGCATTTAATCGCTATTTGACGATGGCTGTAGCTACCGCCATCAGATGTTGTCGATGGCTCCGTAACGTGGTTTCCAATTTCGCTTACTACGATTTCAGTAACTCGATGGATATTTAAATTATTCATGGTGTTTTATTTCTCTCCGTTTTGTGTTGTCGATGGCCCGCAGTATAGCGGAAATTGCAAAACGAACAAGAAAAAAATTACGAGCTTCATGTGTGGTTCTGGGCTGTCCTCAGACATGGGAATGTCGCTTTTTTTCGTTTTGTTGCAAAAATGCCACAATTCCCTGAATAATATCAGCTTATTGTCAGTGATGGATCGAATTCTATGAGGTGTTGACGGGTTCTACTGGCTCAAACATGGGGTTTTTAACATTGGATACCACCGAATTCTTTTTGAAACAGAATTTTACATCACTCAACTGAACCCGAACTGGTTCCGGTTTGGTTCTAACTGTTCAATTACACAAACCAGTTCAGCTGATCCCAGTGTTCGTCTGAACAGATTGCATCATCTGATCCCAGACATGGGCTATTGTTGCCAATTTGCCACTGTCAAGCTTTTTTTTGCATCAATAGGGATCAGACATGGCGAAGCTCGTCGGCTCAGAGGGGGGGAGAGAGAGGATCATTTAAATTCAAAGCACACAGTAATCTTCGTGTCGGTGTCCGGGCGCAAGGACTACAGGCTGAAAAAGAAAAATGTGGACAATGTGGTGTTTATGTGCAAAAATAAGGAGCTGCCAGAATACCCATTAACGGGAAATTTGGAGCAATTAAGGAGAGTAACATGTTGAAAGACATATCTGTTAATAAGGCCGGTGATCTGGTCTTAGTAGTTGGAACAAATGGCAATAGCGTTGATGCGTTGCCACTATCCAAGTCAGGCAAGACTAAAGTAGTTTCGACTACTGGAGGATTTACCAATTGTTCCATAAAAGAATTTGGCATGGTAGGTGTTAACTTAAACATCACAGCTGGAAAATAATACTCCCTGAAACTTGGCCCGCTTTTCTGCGGGCCTTTTTTTTCTCCTATTTTTTTAAACTCGTCGGCTTCTAACAAAACCAATATCGGGAATATCGGGGAATCGGGGGTTACGTGGAAAGTAGCAGCACAAAATAAAAATTGACGAATGAATGGAACCATGTATTATGTATGAGTGATTTGGGAGACACAATGTCTAGCCCAACACAATCGAGGAGAGTTAAGATGGGTGAATTTATAGAAGTACATGTGGACGTAGATGAAAGAGAATTGTTAAAAACAATTGAAGAGCTACAGAAGCAGATGTCAAATCTTCAAACAGAACTGGATGAAGTACAATCATCAGTTACTGATCTGGAGTATACTCAGAGCGAAGAAAGACAAGATCAAGATGAAAAATCTGGAATGACACAAGACGAAATTACAGATTTGGTCAAAGAGATCATAAACGACGCAACAATTTCAATCGACGTTTAACCTCCGAGATGGAAGATGGGGAGCCTCACGGCTCTCCGTTTTCTTCTATTTTATTAAACTCGTCGGCTTCTAACAAAGAATATCGGGGATATCGGGGAATCGGGGAATCTAAAGAAGATAGAGGCATGGATAAAATAACATAGACAATGATATAGCATTCATATATTCTAGACCTGCCACTAATGGCTTAAAAATGGAGAAATAAGATGGAAAAATTTACTGAAGATATGATTTTGATACCATCTGAGTATGTAGATAAATATTATAGTGACTACTTAGGAGACAGAATTCAGATGGCAATTAATACCAACTCTTTACCCATAGGAATGGATATTGAGTATGCTGAAGAAGTATGGAGACTGTGGGAAGAACGTATGACCGCAGAACAACAATCAAAGATTGAGATGCTCATCGAATAAAGGGATAGGGGCGTGGTTTCAGGGCCACGCTCTTCCCAAACACTTGTCGGCTTCTAACAAAGAATATCGGGGAATCGGGGTCATCGGGGGGATCGCCCCCACACAGAGGCAGTAATATTTATGTTGATTATCTTTCTGTGTTTTAGTACAATAGAGCCATCGATAACAATACAAACGGAGAAAATAAAATGAAGACATATTTTAAAGAGTTAGCCGAATTGTTTAAAGGGCCATTAGAGTTCTTATGCGTACTATTAATCTTTGGCATAGCAATACTGGCATTAGTTATCTTTGCACCAATTCATACATAGGAGATGTAAAATGGATTTAGTTTTAGTATTATTTATTGTAGCCGTAATATTTTTTATGTCAGGTTTTCTTTTGGGAATGTTCTTAGGTGATAAGTATTTTATCATCGACACTAAAAAGCATGACCCAATACCTAAAGCAGAAGGCAAACTAAAAGACGTAGATATTATCGCCTAGTCTTTCTCCTCCCTAACTTGGCCCCGGTTTTTCCGGGGTCTTTTTTTTGGAAGGGGGGGAGGAAAAATACCGCCCCACGTTTTTATTAAATAATAGGAACCCGATTAAATTTCAAAATTTTAGGAATTATACAACGGACTACTAATTAACTCAATATCGTTCTGTACCATCTCTTCAACTATATCTACAAAATTATACTGTCGTTTCCATTTAAGCTCAGTCTCTGCTTTTGTAGGATCACCTAATAATAAATCCACTTCGGCAGGGCGATAAAAATCGGGATTAATAGTAACAATAACTTCACCTTTTTCATTGAACCCTCTTTCATCTAAACCAGACCCCATCCATATTATTTCTTCATTGATATAACTAAACGCACATTCAACCAGTTCTCGAATAGAATGAGTCTCACCTGTAGCTAATACATAGTCATCAGGCTGATCCTGCTGCATCATTTGCCACATACCCCTGACGTAATCTTGGGCATGACCCCAATCCCGTTTAGCATCTAAATTCCCTAATTCAATAGGATCATTGCGTTGGTGTTTATAAACATGTCTATGTGCTACAGCTTTCGTAACTTTACGGGTTACAAAGTTTTCACCTCGTAACGGAGACTCATGGTTAAACAGAATCCCGTTACATCCAAAGAAATCAGGATAAGACTCCCGATAGTTCTTAACAGCCCAATAAGCGTATAGTTTAGCTACTCCATATGGACTGCGTGGGTAAAACGGAGTTGTTTCTTTTTGTGGTGTTTCTTGTACCTTACCAAATAACTCACTGGTACTGGCCTGATAAAATTTAGACTTAATGTTTAACGACTGAAGAGCTTCCAGTATCCGCATTACCCCAAGAGCATTTGTATCTCCTGTATTAACAGGAACATCAAAGGATATACGAACATCTGACTGTGCGCCCAAATTATAAATTTCGTCAGGCTGTGTATCCTGAATAACCGAAATGATGCTATTAATATCTGTTAGATCCCCATAAAAAGGAATAAAATTAGGATGATTGATGTAAGAACTAATATTGACTTTATTAGGAGTACTGCTACGTCGAACCAGACCGTAGACTTTATATTGAGTCTTTAACAGGAGATCCGTAAGATATGATCCATCCTGTCCCGTAACTCCTGTAACAAGTGCTTTCTTTTGTGTCATGTTTTAGAATATAAAGAAAAAATAAAAGAATGTCAAACGTGTTGACACTTATTAAATTTTATGTGATAATATAAATCTCTCTCCTTTGTGTTACAGGGGTAGTCTCTAATTTTGACTACTCCTGTTTTTTTTCGGCTAGGGGTTGCCAATCTGTAACTAACTTGATACAATCTGTAACAAGGAGAAACAAATTTATATTTCTTTTATTTTGTATTTAATTACTATTAGTTTTTAACCGAACTTAACCGAACTATTAGTTACAATTAGGTACAATAGATGAGTACAAGAGACTCCAGACCTCATATTATTTACGGAAAGTTAACAGAGGATGAACTTCATTCTCTTATTCGTGTTACTTCGAAGGATCGCAAAAAATCAAATGCAGGTCGAGATCTCATAGAAATGAGGGGAGAAGTAACAAGAAGAAAAAATGTTAGACTTGCACGACACCAAAGAAAGAAGTATAATGAGGATGAAATGTTAGATCGTGCAGAAAAAGGCAGACCCTTTAAACCCGGTAACTTCATAGCAGGAATGTCTCCGAAGCAGGAGAAGTTCTGTATGGAGTATATTGCAACAGGTGATAGTCTAATTGCTTACAAGGCAGCAGGGTATGCGCCCGGTAAAAACCATGCTGATACCCGTAGACGGGCCTCCACTCTCCTCAAAAAGCCTAAGATAGAACAACGCATCAATGATCTCCGTGAGGTTGCAATAGATCGTATGGCGTGGAGTGCTGACCATGTGTTGCAAAGATTAGATGAAGTTTATCAACATGCAATCCAGAATGGCGACTACACAAATGCAAATCGCTCCGTAGAGAACGTGGCGAAACATCTTGGTATGTTTGTTGACAGATCTGAACAAAAGATTAAGATGGGAGCATTAGGGGATAGTGACTCAAGTGAAGACGTAAAGAAAGATATAGAACGCCTAGCGGATATAGCAGGGTTCAAAGTTATAGAGGGTGGTAAGGCAAATGAACTATAAAGAGTTTTACGAATTTATAGATACAAGTGAAACTACGGAAAAAAATGAAAATCTTTCTAAACGCTTGTCATTCGCTGGAATCATACCCTATAATGAATTAAACTATGCTCCCGGTCAGGCTGGATACAATCAGGCTATGGACAGGGTAGAGTTTACTATTGAGAACTGGCATAGTCATGTTTGTTCTCATCCTGCTTTTAAAAACCCGGATAAGGAACTTGACCCTTTACGGGATATGCTTGTCGAAGCAGCACATAGTTTGTTTAGAGTTTATAATGAATTGGGATCTATACAGTTCAGAAAAAGTGTAGATGGGGTTATAGATAAAGGTTCTTCCTCGTTTAACAAATTAGGGGTACATTGAGTTATGGGATATGAAGATAAAGTAATAAAAGAAGGATTCGATAAGCATAGTGCAAATGTAAGAAAAAACAGAAGAATGCTTAAAGGA
>Ga0098052_1002943_pt1 | contig 10196 bp, 8 predicted proteins | sample 15_taG_FD_81591 | JGI IMG/M metagenome (GOLD analysis project Ga0098052, IMG submission 81591) | Marine viral communities from the Subarctic Pacific Ocean - 15_ETSP_OMZ_AT15312 metaG | ecosystem: Environmental > Aquatic > Marine > Oceanic | place: Pacific Ocean | collected 2015-01-18 | reverse complement strand
TCTCTTGGTATAGTTTCTACAATTTTACATGAAAGACCATCTGATTCTCTGTATAATATATCTATACCTATTACTTTAAATTTAGAATATAATTCATTAAAAGGCGTTCCATCAGGTGATTCTATTAATAATGTTATTTGATTAACTTTATTTTCAAAAAATCTAACTTCTGTACTTTGAAAAGTAATATCTTCATCGTTTTTTCCTACTATTGTTGGGTTGTCAGGATCAAATTCTGACATAAAATAACCATCTTGTTTTGGTATAAAAGCTGATTGAGTGAATGGAGCCATTAGTGAGTTTTCTCCATCTTCAAATTTAAATCTATAACTAAATCTTAAAAATTTATCTTTTATAAAATTTGGATCACCTTGCCAAAAAGAATCATAATAAGGATTATCTGTAACATTATCTGGTAATTTCTCATCTATAACATTAATCATAGTACCTATATTATCCTTTATTAATTTCATACTTTTATATGGATAATATTTAGCAACTGATATATGATCTTCTGTTGTATAATATAATGAATTTGCTATTGCTGAATCTATATTTATTTTTCTTGGTTGATTTCTATTATCTGTCCAAAACAGTAAATTCTCTAATAAATTTATATGATGAATGGGATGATTTTTAGCAAAATTCAAAAAAGCTCCACCAAAACCAGCACCACCAACTAATAATTGTGATGTGTTACTTCTAATATTATATACACAAATACTTGAATAATAAACAGAATTTGGTGATGCAACACCACTAGGAGTAGGATTTATTTTTGTATATCTATTATCTAATCCATTAACAGAATTATCAGTGAAATTTGTTAAAAATACAATAATTCTATCATTAGTGACATCCATATACCTACCAATAACTTCCACATTACAACATTGATTAGGCACATTAAAATCTGTTATCAATAAATTACCTAAAACATTTTCTAAAGCACCAACATCAGCACCTTCTGATGTACTTATTTGAACATTTTGAGCATCTCTATATTCTCCAGGTGGGAGTAATCTATCATCTAAATCTTTGTTCATCTTTGATTTGATGAACACATTTTTTGCTTTTGCCATCTATTTGATTATTTTAGATTTACCTCTCATTACTTGAGTGATTTCCTCTATTTTTATATTAGACAATCTAATTTTAGCATTTCGTAACGCTGCTCTTCTATCTCTTTTAAATCTTTGTACTAAATATTCTGGTTGACGTGATCTTCCTGCTAATATACTATATGCCATGTGCATGTATAAAGCTTCTTCTGCTAATTTAGGTATTTTACTATCTTTATCATATGATAATCCATCAGATATATATTCTAAAAGTATTAATTTATCACTTAAATTACTACTAAAAGAAAATGTGCCTTCTCTATCATTTATAGTAAACCAACCATTACCTTGAGATGTCTCTGGATCTAATCCAAATCTTTGTCCAAACCATGTATTCCAATAAGGATATATATTACCATAATAACTATTTAATTCATATAAATTAGTATTAGGATTATTAACTAACGCTTCCCACCGTGCTTCCATTAATGAATTTCCTTGGTCATTTTGCCCTTCTATACTACCATCTGGAAATATTACAGTTTCTTGCAAAGGAATACCCCCACTGTCTTGAATTGGCATTTCACTAGGATTTGAAGTTAATCTAGTTGGATATATAATGTGTTTTACCCCAACCGCATCTATCCAAGATAATTGTACATAATTGACATAATCTTGTGGCATTATAACAGATAAACTAGGTGGTACTGTTAATTCTTGAGATTTAACACTTTTTAATGTATCATAACTAAATTCTTGTAAACCTCTTTTTGCATGAAACATTACATCAGCTCTTTTAATACTGGGTATTATTTTATCTTGACCTACATATGCCACTATAAAGTTATTTACAATGTCTTCTAAACTAGTATATTGATAACCTCCATAATTAGGAGTTTTTAGTCTTACTCTTATATAATTTAGTGATGCAACACCACTACTTGTGCTATAATCAATAGCGCTTGCATTATTGAAAGTTATAATACTATTACTAAGAGTAAAATAACCACCCGTACCACTACCACCTATAGATCCATTTCCACCTGATGTTAGTCCATCATACTCGAGCCATGTAGCATTATCTGGACTTGTTTCTAATATAAAATTATTTAACCTGTAAGCACTACTTGTTGGATCCCAAGAGCTATTAGTAGGTGTTCCTTGGTCTACATATCCAAGAGTTAAGGTAGTATCAAAAGTAAATTCATAAACACCTGATCCACTGGGATCAAATGCCATAGATTGTGTACCTATATAGTATTGCTCGTTAGTTTCGTTTATTAATCCCATATCTTATTAACTTTTTTCTGACATTTCATCTTCTTTTATCTTCTTAGAAGCAACTTGTACAATTTGTGGATCACGTATTACAACCCCTGCATACATTAGTATATTTAATACAACTTCAGATTGTTCTGAAGGATGTAATTCAAAATTCCTTGAATCTTCAGTTCCCGGCGAAACATTAGGTACATAATGCCCATCATCATACTCGAATTCTTGCAAAGTTCCAAGTTTATATCCCCATCTAACATCTCTAGGTTTTCTAATAAAAGTTGCTGAAATAGGTGTAGTGGCAAATGCGGTGGAGGTAAGCGGAGTTCCAACTATTGTTTTTGGATATACATATATTTTACCATCTTCATAAGTACATATTGGATATGTTTTAGTGGGTTTGGTAAGTGGAGATTTATTTATATATAATAATTCATTTGGCTTAACTCTTTCTACTTCAATATCATTATACATAACAGTACCTAATTTATAAAATTCTACAGCAGAACCACTAACGGGTAGAGGAGCTGGCGGGAAAAAACATCCACTTGAAGAACTCCAAACACATTCATCTCTACTTTTAAATATATCTAATTTTTCTTCTATATTGTCTATTCTATTACCATACTCAGTATTGTTATCTTGTACTCTTGAATATTTATTTAAATCTTCAAAATATTGTTCAAATATTTCAAGTTGGACTTGTGTAGCTATTTTATTAAACTCCTCTGGCGTTAAATAACCCCTTTGTTCTTTATTTAATATATATAAAACAGTTTTATATACATCATCTACGTTTATTGCCATGTTTTTTTGTTTTAATAAAAAAGGCGGCGATTAGGCCGCCTATAATATAGTTACATACTAAAAATGATTTTTAATTCATTTTTTTCTCTACAGATTTATATACTTCTAATCCTTCATCAGTTTTAAACCATGCTGCCAATGCAGAATAAGCATTTTCTTCAAAAGGAACATTAATTAATTTTCTACCATTAGCTCCCCAAGTAAAAGTTCTTTGATCTGATGCTATGTTAATTATACCTAATTCCACTGCTTTAATAGCAAAGTTTCTAAGTATAACATTTTCATCATTAGCTAAATCAATAAACAATTTAGGATTTTTCTTTGCAAAAATTAATATATCTCTTTTAATTTCTCTAGAATCAAGTCCAGAAACTTTTGAACCTTTTTCCACTCTTAAAATTGCTTCAGCTTGTTCTAAATCAATAGATAAAGCCGCATTTAAAGCATGAACTTCTAACTCTATATCTTCTAAATCTGTTTCAGCTTCCATAATACTATCTTGCTCAGCATATTTTTTATTTAAAAGAGGGTGATATAAAGATAACATTTTCTGTAAATTTTGCTTTTCTTTTGGAACATGTAAAGTACCATCTTTGAATACTATGTGTTCTAATGTTACTTGTCCATCTTGTTCATCTACAAATGGAGAAGATTGATTAGTAGCATATCTTAAAGCCCTTTGTTCCATTTTTGTTTCATCAAAATATAATAAAGGTGATCTTGATGTATGTTTTGAGTTCATTGTATAACTCAAAGGAGACATTGCAAGTAGATAATAAAATCTATCTTTTATCTCCCATTTAGGAGTTGTAACTTTTTTTGTTTTTTCTTTTGTTTCCATAATATAATATAATATAATATAATAATTAAAAAAGACCCCACCGAAGTGGGATCTTGTTATTCATGTTAAGTAGCTGGTACAGCAACACTCCACGCCACCGTGAATGTATCGTCTCCATTTACTACTAATGTAGGAATACTGTTTGGTTGTTTCCCAACTTGTTTCATCAAACTATATAATGTTTGATAACCATCTTGGGTTGTTGCCCCAGTAAAGCCTCCAATTGTCAATTTATTGATCGTATTAGCAGACTCATCGAATCCTGTACCTGGACCATAGTCTATTACTATAGTCGTACTAGTTCCGCCTAATCTACCAATTCCATCTACAGAGACTAAAGTTGTATAGTCTGCTGTTTTTACTTTTATATATTGTGCTTTCTTCATTATGCGTGAGTTATTAAAAGTGAATCCACTAAAACCGATCCAACCATAGTCAATGTAGGTACACTGTTAGGTTGACTAGTTGTTTTTTCTACTGCTGCCCATAGATTATTAATCATAGTATTTCTTGGAGCTGCATCCATTGTAGAATCAACAGTTATAGTTGCTGAAGGTTCATTGTCACCATCGTCATTCAAATTAAAAAATGAAATTTTTAATGTTGTTGAAGATGGTGATGTTATTTCTCTTACAGGATTGCTTACGTTTAATAAATCAAAACTTGATCCAGTCACATTTTTAGGTAACTCTATAAAACTTGCCATAATTTTTATTTTTAAAAGATTAATAATATGGAGAACCGAAGCTCTCCACATTACGTAAAATTATGCTATGAACTCTACGAAGTTATTCGCAGCTTGAACGCATAGACATCTTTCTGATAAGAAGTGTACCTCCATTGCATCTAAATCAGATGTGTAAGCACCTCCAACAGATCCTGTTAACCAAGATTTATATCTTCTGTCATCAGCTTGTGAAGCTCTATATCTTACATGTAAGAAAGGTCTTCTTATATTTTGACCAAGCATTTGATCATAAACAGTTGATGTTCCAGCTGGAACCATAACTCCTTGTATATTATTAACCATTCCTCTAGTAGAAGCATCATTTAGATATTTCCAGTCAGTTTTGTAGAAGTCATAAGAACCTCTTCTAAATCCTGAAAATCCAAAATTCAATGCCATTTCTCCAGAGTTGTTAAATAAACCATAAGAAGCAGATTGAGTAGAAGCATAACCTCCACCAGCCATAGCTGCAATCATATCATCAAAATCTAAAGCTGTAGCTCTATCTAAGAAAAGCATATTTTCTTCAATAGCACCTTGAGAATCTAATTGAGCAAGAACAGCATCAAAATCAGCTAATGCACCAGCTCCAGGAGCAGCAGCACCAGCAAATCCTTGCCATACATTACCTCTTGTTTCTAAAGCGGCAAAAAGCCCTTGAGTTCCACCTATATTAGTAGTACTATTATCAACTGATATACCACCAGTAGCTGCAACAGAAAGTTCACCTTCAACCATCGCCATTTCTAGATAATCTTCAAATCTTAATCTAGTTTCAGATTCAGCTTTTAAATACCAAAGGTACCCAGAAGTTCCATCTTCAGTAGCAACTTCAACCCAACCAATTTGAGCAGTATCAGATCCTGAGATTTCATACTTATCTTTTATTATAATTGGTTTATTATTAAATTGTGTGAAACCTGGATCAACAGCTCCATCTAGTCCCTGTGTTCCTTTAGCAAACTCAGCTCCATAAACGAAGATGTTTAAATCAGCACCAAAAAAAGCAGTTGGCCAATCAGCTAGTCCATATGGATAAGCTTCTAGTTGAGTAGCTGTAATAAGTGCTGAATCAACTCCATTAACTGGAGGAATAACTAAAGCTTTGCAAGTTGTATTAGATATTGGTTCACTAACAACAATAGTTTGACCACCTCTAATAACGTGAGCAGCAGGTTCACCTGCGCCACCAACACCACCTATAGTCATTGTTGCATCACCAGTAGATACAGTACATCCTTGGTAAGATATGTGTAATCTGTTTTGTTCAGACCAGATTACTTGATCTGAGGTCATTGGCATTTCTGCCCCAACCATTCTTAAAAATCCAGAAAGAGTTCTGTTACCAAATCTCTCTACTTCTTGTTCGTATAATTCAGGTAAATATTGTTGAGCGAAATCATTTCCAGAATCATCTGCAAAATTTAAATAATTCGACTCTAATAATACCTTGTTTGCATGCGGAGCAATACCCGCATTCGTTACTGTAAACGCCATAATTTTTAGTTTATAAGTTTATTTTTTTTACTTTTAATTTAGTTGTATCTAATCCAGTAATAGCTTTTACTTTTAATCCATTTATATAAACACTACTATCAGCACTTTGCCTTGGAGCATCATTTATATTTTTAGATTTAGCCATAACATTTTTAACAGCATCAGCTTTGCCTTGCTCATAGAAATGTTGTGCTATAGTATCAGCGTTTTTAGCTGCATAGATAGCCTTGTGATAACCCTTATGATCGTTAATAGTGCCGTCTTCATTTAAGAACCTCTTTACAAAGTTAGCAATATCGGATTGTGTCTCCGCTAGTTCACTAGGATTATTTATTCCATACCTAAACTTTTTTTCACCCAATTTGAACTCAAAACCTTTGAAATCTTGATTAAAATAGTTTTTAGTAATGTTTTTAAAATCTTGATGCTTCTTTAGAGAAGTCTCTTGATTTTTATTATACTTATCATAGAATTCAACCGCTTCTCTATCTTTACTAGTAAGTGATGGTTTCAACTTGATATCATCATAATACTTGTTTTTTGTTTCCTCTAGGAAATTTGTAGCTTTAGCGACTTCTTCTTTATAAGCTAATTTCTTTTTCTTAATACCTCTTTCTGTATCATTTTCTTCATCAATGTTAAATTGATCTTCTATAATAAATTCAACCTCTTCTTTATTTAAATGAGGTTTAGTGGCTTTATAATACTCTTTAAGTAATACATCATCACTGACTGAAGTATAGTCAAAGTTAAGTCTAACATAATCGTTTATATCACCACCAGTTTCATTCATAAAGTTAACTAACTTTTCAATATTTTCTGGTAAATCTATTTTAGGTGATTCTGACTCAACAGGGGCAACTGGTTTTTCAGCTATTGGTTCCCCAATTTTAATTTCTTCATCTGTTATTTCTTCTATAACATTTACTTTTTCGTCTTTCGACTCCAAGCTTTGCAATTCCACTTTGGTTTCTTCCCCAGCTTCTTTGCTTTCGCTGCTTTCGCGTAACACGCTTTCTTCTGCTTTAGGTTCTTGAACGGCATTTTCTTCAGTTTTAATTTCTTCTTTTTTAGTTAAATCCACCTTAAGAACTTTATCTTTTTTAGTTAATTTTACAGGTTTTTTTGCTTTGATTTTTAGTTTTTCAACTTTTGTGTCAACAACTGGTTTTTCTCTAACCTCTAAGTTTTCTTTTTTTTCTTCTTTTTTCATGATATTATATAATTATATATTTTCCATTTGATCTTGAACTGGGTAATCTTGTCCTTGTTGTTCAAAATTCGTAGGTAATAAATCATTTTTTCTTTGATTTATTAATTCACTTTGTTGTGATGCTTGTATTCTCGTTCTTTCGTCTTTTCTATTTTCTTTTTGATCATCAACTTGTATTCTAGTTTGAGAATCCAATTGAGCAAGTTGCATATCAAAGTTAAATTTCTGTTCAGCTAACTGCATCTTTATTTGACCTTCTTGTTGTAATAGTTGCAAATCAAATTGTGATTTACCTTGTTCAATTTGCAATGTAGATTCTGCTATAGCTTGTTGTTTTTGTAATTCAGCCATTGCAACTCTTTCAGCTGTTTCTGCTTGTGCTTGTGCTTGTGCTTGTATTTGTTGTTGTTGATTTTGTTGATCAATTTTTTGTTTTTCTTGTCTTTTTATCTTAAGTAATTTATTTGCTAATTTAAGATTTTTAACATTTCTAACATCAATAGCATCTTCTAAATATATTTGATTTTGTTGAAGTGCCATTTGAATATTTTGCTCTAACATAGCTTTTTCTTCATCATCTGGTTCTAATTCTAAAAATATACCAAAATCATATAAATGTAAATTATACATTTCTTCCAATGTACCTACATTATAAGCACTTATACTATTTATTAAAGCTTCTCTTGTTAAATCAAATTCTAAACAATCAGATATTCTTAATGTAATATTTTCACATGCTCTTAAAGTTAAATACAAACTTGCTTCTAATACATGCCTTGTTGCTGTGTTTGAATTAGCTGCTGCTAGTTTTTGTAAACCAACCAAAGCATTTTTATCTGGAGTACTACCATCACGTGCTTCATTTAATCCCGTGACATCTCTGATCATTTGAAGATAATACTGATATGTTTGTATAAGAGACTGTATTTTAGCCTGTCCAGATGAACTATTTAATTCTTGAATAGGTACTTTACCATGATTAAGATCACCATCTTGTGTCATTGATCTACCAACTACACTACCAGTTTGAAAATACATATTCAAAGCTTCAGCAGGATTATAATTAGTACCATTACCTAAATCAACTTCTGCTAATCCATCAACATCTAAAAATACACCATCAGGAACTACTTTAGATAATACTTGTTGAAGTTTTAAATGTGTTATTTGAATCATATCAGCAAAACCCATACATTTACTAACTATAGATTCTATTCTACCCTTATACATTCTAGGAGCAGCAATATTATAATTCATATTTACTTTTGTTAGATTAGATTTAGGTCTTGTCATATTTTCTGACATTTTCCACTCTAACAATTGATCATAACCAAGAACTTTAGCACCAGAATATAATACTTCTATTGATCGTGATATTTTATCAAAATTATCACTCTCAGGTGGATTAAAATTACTTGGTTTTTCTAATGCTTTTTCTAAACCTTGATCTGTATATTTTATTTTAAATACTTGATCACTATATGTTTTATATTCAAAAAATAATACATATATAATACTATTATCTGATTTACCACCCCAACCTCTAGTATAGTTGTTATTCCCATTATATTTTTGAATTCTAGATAATTCATCAGGTGGAATATTTGGGTATAATTTTTTTATCTCCCCTAGCGTTAAAGCTTTTATTTCTCCAACATACCATATATCTTCAAAATTAGGATCTTCTGTATATGACCAAACTAAGTTTGCAGGATCAACATAATCAACTGTAATACCTTCTGATTTATTATAACTAGTTTTATTAGATGCTATTCCAATAGTAGTTAAATCATGATTACATCTATGTTGAATTAAACTATATTTATTTCTTTGTAATGTATTATTTATAGCTTCTTCTTCTGCAATTTCTACAGCTTGCTTATAATCTAATAACATGTGAACTTCTAATTCTTCTTCTGTTTGAGGAGCTGTGCTAGGATCTTCTACAGTAGATATATCATAACCTAAGTTTTCTTGAACTGAAGCATTATAACTTTTTAAAGCTATATTTCTAAGTATATTATCAGCATAATCTGTTCTACTTTTTCTAGAGATGGGGTCTTGTGAAAATGCTTTTATATCATAATTCCTAGAACCCATACCATTTACTACTATATCAACAAATTTAGATAAAACAGGTATTGGTTTCCAATCTAAATTTAAATATGATAAATCACCATTAATAGATAATTCATCTTTATATTTTTGAACAGGTTGCTCTCCTCTAGCATATAATCTTCTAAAATGGAAATTATTATAATTTACAGAAAATCTACTACCTGTATTATAACCACTAAACCATTCTCCTTCTATAGCTCTGGCTACTTGTATTCCGTAGTCGTAACTTTGTTTTTGCTCATCAGGTACAACCTGATCAGGGAAAGAACTATTAGTATTAGTATTAATCATTTATTTTATTATTTTTGAAACAGAACCTTTATTATCATATCTCTTAATTCCTAAATCAATATACTTAACTGAACGATCAGCTATAGGTTTATATTTATTTTTATTACAAGCCATTACAGCTAAACCCGAACTTATAGAAGCATCGTGTTTTGTTCTATTATTTATATTAAACTTACACCAATCCTCAAGTGTTCTCTGAAAATACATGTCTCCATAATTTTCACCTAAAAAACCAACATGGTTTTCTATATAAGATTCTATAGCCGCAGCGTGTGCTTGCTTTATATCTTCACTTGAATTAGGTATTCCTCCAATTTCTCTCTCTGTTACAGATAATTTATTCCATACTTTATCTGGTCTATTCAT
>Ga0098052_1002939_pt1 | contig 10209 bp, 12 predicted proteins | sample 15_taG_FD_81591 | JGI IMG/M metagenome (GOLD analysis project Ga0098052, IMG submission 81591) | Marine viral communities from the Subarctic Pacific Ocean - 15_ETSP_OMZ_AT15312 metaG | ecosystem: Environmental > Aquatic > Marine > Oceanic | place: Pacific Ocean | collected 2015-01-18 | reverse complement strand
ATCTTGCTCGGGAGAGGTGTCCATATACACTCCGGTTCGTCCCTCATAGCACGCTGGCTACGTTACGCTGGGCCACGAGATTGGGTTCACGATGGAAGGGTACTACACCACTGACGAAGCGGCTAGGGTACTGAGAATAGGCGTCGAAGACGTGGACCGTCACGTTGTGTCCGGAGACCTCCACCCCTCGCAGATAGGCAGCCGAACGTGGGTGCCCTTGAGAGACGTTCACGCTCTCTACGAAAACCTGTACGGAGCACCGTACAGTCCGTCGACCGTCGAGGCTGTGATGCTGGCTCGACGAGCACTGAATGAAGTTGAGGCAGTGAAGGCGTACCTGGGTATCCATGCAGCCAAGCCCCATCGTCCTGGAGTCGCAGAGAAATACAGGAAAGAGTGCGCACAACTGCTCAGTCGTACGCACTGGGGAGAGCAGGAGATGCAGTGGGCGGCTCGGAAGGCCATCGAACTCGACGTTGATGAAATCCAAGGAGTCATCGACCACTATGGGCCGTCTGCCTGGGGCCCTGTCGTAGACTTGTTACTGGCCATGAAGACCCTCTCGCGCCCTACAGACAAGAGCGAATACACGGAGGTGACTCGAGGGGCTCTAGAGACAGGCCTTCGCCACATCGCATCCATCACATACATGCTGCACCGCGCGAATCACGACGCAACTATCCACGATGTGATGACGTCTCTCCTCGCAGAAGCCGACTTGGCCTTCCCTCGAACGTTGGCGGCTCGCTGGGCACCCAAGCTCAAGCAAAACGAACTCGAGCGTTCGCAGAAGCGGGAAAAGACTCGTAAGCGACGTAAACGGACAAAAAAGGAGGAAGAACCCTCCTAAAAGTGAAAATTCGTACCCTTTTGTACCCATAAGGTTCTTGAGAGGAAGAAAGTAGAATTGCTGCTTGATGCCTCTCTCGAACCCGCTGAGGTACACATGTCCGAGAAGAATGCAACCAACACCGCCCCCAAGACCACCGAAGAGACCCCGAAGGTCGCCGCCGTAGAGGCGAGCGCTCTTGCGAAGCTCAAGGGATACCTGGGAGCCGAGTCCCGCTCCGCAGCACAGGTGGCCGTCGACCTGAAGGCCGCTCGCGCTGACCTTATCAGCGAAGGCGCCGACTTCAAGGCCCACAGCCTGCGTCTCCTGACCGAGGATGACGTGAAGTTCAACACTCGCGGTCAGCGTCTCCCGTACTACGTGGCAGGCACCGCTGTCGTGGCCACCGCCGCTGGCTTCGGAGCTGCGACTCTCATGAGCCGCCGCGCCAACGCTATCGACGTCGCTGACGTGAACAACATCACGCCCATCGCACAGACCGCCGGCAACCGCTGACGGCCTGCCGCCACCCCACTAGGGGTGGCGGCGGCCCCCCTCGGGGCCGTTTTTCATGTCACCGAGTACAGGTCGTTCCGTCGCACGTCGAACATGCTGGCCAAGAAGGCGAAACAGAAGGTGTGAAGAAAGTCATCGGGCACGCCCCGGGGGTGGTCATAGACAACCTCGCCGCGGATTTCAGAGTACTCGGAGTGCACTGCGAGAATGTCGTTCGCAAGATGCTCAAACTCCTCCCAGTGGCAGAAGCCGACGCCGCGTGCACCAGGACCTGGCCCCCTCTTGATGAGTTCAAAGCAGTCTTGCAGGACCCGGCTCCGGTGGCACATGAAGACGTTGCGATGCTGGTCGTACTTCACCTTCGCGGCCTGGCGTCCTGTGTGGCTGTACTGAAAGACACGGCGAACCCCGAACGCTTGGATGAGCTTGGGATTGATGTGGAAACCAAAGCCCCAGTCGGTACCGATGCGGCTGATGTTCATCGCCTGTAATTTCCGGATGATGTCCTTCTCGTAGAAAATGGGATTGGCCTCCTCCCCTTCGTACTTCTTCCCGTAGAGGAGCTGAAACCTGCCTGACTGGTCATATGTCCAGATGGACAACACGGTAAAGGCAGTGTCGCCGGCGCCCCAGTCGATGCCCGCCCACGTCTGGGTTGAGCGAAGGGACTCGGGGATGCCCATGTGGACCTCCCCATCCTTGAATTCGATGAACCGCTTGGATGGAAGCGCACATCGACGCACTTCCGAATAGGTCACGGGCTTGGAACCAGCGTCCCAAGAGCGAGCCATGACCTCGTTCTCGAACTTCCCTCGAGGATAGCGCTTCTTCTTCAGCAGGAGCGCTTTCCACTTCTGCTCAAATATCTTCTGCCGATGCCTGTGCACGTGAAGAACGACTGGTTGAGGAACTCGAAAGCCCTCCCATTCGGAGTCAGCGGCGCCATGGCGAATCCACTCCCCATCATTGATGGGGTCGAGCAGCTTGTCGCACTTCGAACAGCCAAGTCCGTGTTCGAAGATGTTCTCGGACTCCGTGACGTTCCAGTGCCGGCATCGCGAGCAGCGGGTCGCCCACTCGTTCTGAGTTGAGTACCTCCCCCAGAACAACTCAAGGGAGTTGTCGAACGTTTTGGGAGTCCCCGAGTAGATGCTGATGGGCCCGTCTTCGAGCTCGCAAGCGAAGAGAATCTCTTCGATGACAGGAATATCTTCGACGTAGACGTCCTGAAGCTCGTCGAGCCCCAGCCCGTCAGATGAAATGCCGCGAACTCGGTCAGCTCCGCGAAACACAGAACGAAGTACGATTTTGCTCTGATTCGACCAGCGCTTGGTCATCACATTCTGGGTCTGGCGAGGCCCCATGCCAGATTCGCCGCGTCCAGCAAGCGACTGGAGGATGTCGCTATCCTCGATAGGAACCTTCAGCCTCTCATCAGAGAACTCCCGCATCTGGGGGTCAGACGCTGTGACGTACAGCGCGCGGAAGTACGGAATGAGGTTGCACCAGCTGATGAGCATGTTGCCGATAGAGGTCGACTTCTCACACTGCCGCCCAAAGACCAACAACATCTTTCGGCGAAGCTCTTCATCTCCCGCAAACTTGCTAAAAGGTAAGTTGTACGGGTGGAATAACCAAGGCCGCCCCATCAAGTCGATAGACTTTCCCTTGTGATTCACCGCGAACTCGGTGAAATCGTAAGGTGTGAGTTCGACAGGCTCGTCTGCATCTTCCAGGACGAAGCGCTCGTCGTTCCATCCGCCTACCAAGGGAGCTCCCGTGTTGGACATCACTGAACTGCTGGAGACGCTTCACCTGACGAGCTCGAAACGTGTGTTGAACGTAGCCGAGACATCGAAGGAGGGTGAGCTGACTCGTGTGCGTATCCCAGTGACCGAGATTCTATCGTCAGACCAGACTGACCTCTCACTGCGTAAGTTCGCCCGTGACTGGCTTCTACGCAAGGCTGAAGAAGCCAAGCCCCCGCAACGCATCCGAGTGGACCATCGTTTCGAGCCCATGCAAACGTTCTGGCTCGACGAGGAAACCAACGAGCCGGTATCACCCGTAGCCGGGGCTATCGTACTGGCTTGGTGGCCTCGTCCGAAGGTGCCTGACTACGAAGAGTTGGCAAGGCGTCAGAAGAAGCGTAGCTAGTACCGCGCGTAGCGAGACTTGGCACCCGAGTAGGAACTCGTGCCCGTACTAGGCACGGTGGGGCCAGTAAGGCCAAGCCTTCGCATGGTCTTCTTGGCATTCTTGCGAGACTTGACGGGATTGGGCGCGAATGCCTTGTCGAGCCGCTTACTGCCTGCCGTAGCTGCTCTCCCTAGCGCCGTACCGGCCCGACTATCGGCCATGGTGCGGATGCCTTTGCCAATAAGGCTACCGATGCCCGCTTGTTTTTCCAGTTCATCAGCGAATGCACGCGCAATTACGCGCCCCCTCAGTTCATCAGCTCTCATCTCGACTCCTAAGAAGCCAGCCCGGCCCCAACGAAGGTCTCGCTCTCGAACAGTACGAAGAATCGACGCGGGTTGTGGCTGTCCTGAATGACGTGCAGTACGTCGCCCGCGTCGATGGCACCTGCCGGGTCATAGGCTCGCCAGACACCGACTGCGACGTGGGCTGCGACAACGTTCGCATCAAGAATCAGGTTTTCGTCATCCGTCTTGGTGGTAACAGTGAACTTGCCCTCACCGCTGATGAAGAAGGTGTCGCCCGCTTCCACGGCAAGAAAGGCGTCCGTCGGCCCCGAGACGTCGGGACTTCCCGCGCTGTTGGTCAGCGTGGCGCCGCCGGCGCGGTAGGTTCCGTTGTACGCGTCCGCGAGTGCGCGAACGCCATCGAAACTCTTCCCGAAAACTACACCAGCCATGCTGACTCCTACGCGCTGACTCTGCGCTCAATATTCTGGAAGACTCGGTCCTCGAGGTACACGTCGGCCAATGGCGCGTTCGCCATATCCCGTACACGAACCCAGAACGTCTCTTGCAGAGGACGTTCACAAGTTTCCGAGGTCTCTCCGGGGCGAAGGATGCGGGTTCCACCAACCCGCGCCTCGGTCTCGACGTCGACCAGGTCGTAGAAGCCTGCTTCTACATTGGCGCCCTTGGGACAGACCTCCTTGAAGCCATCTTCCAACGCCTTGGCGAAGCCTTGGACAAAGCTGGGCTTCCTGTTGGACGGCCAGAACTGGTAGACGAAGTCGCTGTCTTCTACAACGCCGTAGTCGACCTCGAAGTGCACGTACTTCTTCGTCTCAAACTTCTGAGTCGGGGCAGCTTCCGAGATACCGAACCCGGAGGGGTCAGTCCCGGAAGACGAGTTGGTGGACGTTCCCTGGTTCTGCATCGATGACTCCCGCACTGTTTTCTTCCTCGGAGGATACCTCGTCGATGGACATGATGCGAGGCAGCTCTAAGTCCCTCTTCACCATGAACAAGGCTGCGCGCTTCCGTATGTCACTACCGCCTCCATCGGCTGTAGAGAAGTCTGTTGCGATGATATCTCTGGCCTTGTACGCAGCTGCCTGAAGCGCAGCCACACCGGCCATGGTGGCGCCTGACGCGCCTCCCTCACGCTGAATCTTCAGATTCATCATATGCGCGGAGACGAGAGCTCCTTCAAAGAGCTCAACGCCTACCTTCGGCGGACGAAGCCCGCTAACTGCATACGCCTGATACGGCTCTTTACACCACGCCGCCCAAAGGTCTGGGCGTCGGTTCTCTTCACCCGGCTTGTGGACCTCCACGACGTAGCTCAAGCGGTCGCCCAGGGTGAGCGACGTGAAGTCCCAAAAGTAGTGCCGAAACATCGAGATAACAGAGTCACTCGGCACGATGTCTGGGGGGTACGACCGGCGCAACTCGGTACTCACGAGGTGTTCTTTCTCGTGGAGCATGAACAGCGTTTCAATGGCCTCTCGCAGGCTCCTTGCTTGCAAGATGTCCCGAGCCAACTCTGCTGGAGAAGCCTTTCTCCAGAAATCGAGCACTCCCACATCACGCAACCATCGAAAGAACTGGACGTTCCCTCTAGTCAGCGTCGGTTCCCAGCACGCAGGTAAAGGTTCTACGCTGTCGCGGAGCTCTTCGTACAGAATCGTCGACGGGTTGAGCAACCCCAGCCGATCACACTCCGCCTCTACTTCCGCTCCAGTAAACCTCTTGGTGATGAGGTACTGAAGGTAGCGGTAGTGCGGGTAGCGATTCACCGGAAGAATCTCGAACGTCGGGGCAGATGCCCCTTGATGGCTTCAATGGTACCTTCTCCAATACCCTTCCCGATGACAGGGCCCTGAGAAGTAAGCTCATCGGAGATGCTCTTGCCTATCTCCGGAGAGCGCAGAGCGAGCTCATCAGAGATGTCTTCTGCCACTTGCTTCGACATGACGCGGCCTACCTCTTCAGCTCGAACCAACGTTCGCTCTACGGAGGGCGTGACGACGTCTTGTACATATCTTGCAGCTACCTGCCGCAAACGCCGATGAATAGTACCTGCTCCGGCGGCGCCAATACCTGCGGAGGCAAGCGACGCCGCCATGCGCTTTGCTCGACGACCCTTCTGTTCCTCTGGCGTCATGTAGCCCATGCGCATGAGGAGTCTGTCGGTCTGGCCCGAGGGTCGTTGAAGTAGCGTCGCACCGCTCCCCATGAGGACAGCGCCTACCAAAGCAGACGTGAGGTCCCCCGAGAAAGCCGCAATCTTACTGAGTTCGTCCGCGAACGCGTTCATGTCCCCTCCTACTGGATGCGACCTCGGAGGTCGTACAAGCCATTGAGCACCTGCTGCATCTGCCCCATGGCATTCTTCGCGGCAGACTCACGGACATCGTCCATACCCATCCGAGATGCAATGAGCAGCTCGGCGACCTTGGACGCTGCTTTCTCAATCTCCGGAATGTAATCGACGTATACGGCGGCGTTCTCGGGAGTCACGAAGTTCAACGACAGAATCGCGTCCGGAGTCTCTTTCCGAACAATGACGCCGGCGGTTTTCCATTTCTCCATCGCACCGAGCGAGAACAAGACCGACGCCTCGTTGAAGAGGTTGGCGCTAGGGACCCTCGACACTCGAGCCACCGCCGCGACCTTGGCCATGCCCAGTCTGTCGGCGTCATCCTTGAGAGTGACCGTACGAGTCTTCGGGATGACAAAGATGCCCTGGGAAGCCGCCTTGGACATGGCGTCGTCAATCTGCGCAGGACCCAAGCCAAGAGCTCCCAGCGCGAACGCAGACTCGTTCTGGTCGAGAAACTGCCCGAAGACCTCGGTTCCTCGAAAGGAGTAGCAAGAGCCGTCACTCACCAGGCTGATGCTTGACGCGTCGAAGGCGTCGCGTGCTTCACGAGAACTCGCAATCTTCTCGGTAGCAAGAGAAGTTGTCTCTTTCGGCAGCGGGATGAACACCAGCCGCGCCGCAGCGCTCTCGGTTCCGCCGAGGGCAGGCAACATCCACGTACCGTCGACGTGGGCAATCTTCTGAAGGCCTGGGACGAACTGCACGACAGCTTCGCTCCCTGTCATCAGGCGCCGTACACGGAACGACGCCACCTTCTCACTGCCTTCAACCGCCACCATGCGGTTGAGAACCTCCATCGGCTCAATGCCAAAGCCGCGGGTGCCCGCCTGGTAGAACAGCATCCCACGGCCGCTGAACTTCCCGCCATCCATGATGTCGTCATCCAAATGCACGCCGGCAATCTTCTCCTGCATTGCATGCTTGTCTTTGCCGATGAAGAACGCCTGGTTGAGCTTGGTCCCATCGAGCATGATGACATCAGGTACGACGTAGCCATCGACAGAATCAGCGCCGGCCCAGACGCGATACCGCCCTGGCCGAGTGACGTCAGAGGCAGACTTTACCGACGCGGCCTCCTTGATGATGGCGCCTTTCACAATCGTCACCGAGCCCACGTCCTCGAGCGTCTTTCGGAGATGCTCTGGCACCGCGTCCGACAGCTCGAAGTGGCTGATTTCTTGAACACTAGGGCGGAAGGACGTGTGGTTGGCTTTCTTGACCAAGTAGCGACGTCCGTGCTTGTACACCTGCATGACCGTAGGGGGAAGGTCAACAGCATCCGACGCAGTCTTCGTCTTTGTCTGGAACTCCTCCAACGCAGCAGCAGTAAGCGGAGACTCCAAGAGCCGCGCCCTCACCATGGGGTGCAGGCCATGCAGAACGCGGCGCTCAATGTCAGAAGCGTCTGCAATCTTCAAGATGCTTGCCGTCTTCGTCTGAACACCGCCCCGCGAGTTCGGAGGAGACGTGTTCATGGACTGGCCACCGAAGGTCCCTTTCGGGGCAGGTCCCTCGAAGACCCCAGGACGGAAAAGCAGAGACTGAAGCTCCTCCCCGTCCATGGGGTGCATGTCCCCACCGTGAGCATAGACGTCGAGAGGTGCCAGTTCACGGTCACGAACAATGACAGGCACTGTGACGAGCTTCTCGTCCTGCGCCGCCTTCTCCTTCGTGAGCATCAGGGGGAAGATGGACAACTTGCCGAGGCCGAAACCCATCGAGCCGTCGGACTTGTCCATCTCGACTTCGGTCTCGTACGCCTTGAGGAAGGAGAGCTGTCGGTATGCCTCCTTCACAATTTCAACGGGCCACTGGTCCGTTGCACCACTCAAACGGCGGGTGTACGCCGTCTTCTCGAAGGAGACATCTGCAGGAAGAAAGAGGCTCATTGTGCCCTCACGGGAAGAGGTCGTCGTACATATCATCGAGGTTCTGGGCGCGTTGCTCCGTCCCGGAAGCAACATCAGCAGCTCGTATGCCCAGTAACTCCAGGAATGCCGAAATGTGATTCAGGGGGTCATCCTCGGCAGTGACGAGGACTGCGCCACCGACGATACCACGCGACCCAAACTCCGGCTTATCTGCCTCAGCGAGGGCCCTGGACGCGAAGCCAGCCATTCCACCAGGCCCTTTCGGAACCTGAATGATGTAGGCCGACGTGAAGAAACTGATAGCAGATGCCAGAGTCACCAGCATTTCATCGGAGCGGTCGATAGCCGAGTTCACATTGGTCAACCGCGCACTGACTGCGCCGATGAGTTGGTTGACGAACGCGCTCTTCTTGATGGGAGGCTTGATTTTCCCAATGGCGGCATCGAGCACCTCCATGAGCTCCCCCATTGGGGGGAGGATCGACGCTACCTGGACACTTGCCCACTTCGGGTAGGACCCTCTCTTGGGAAGAAACCCGTCGGAGTCCCCAAGAGACTCCACAGACGAACGGAGTAGGTCACCGCTACCTGCTACCTCAGCGAAGAAGTCGTCCATTACACCCGGGCCCAGACGCATCAGCGACTTTCGTGCTTCAGCATCCTTCTTGAACTTGACCATATCAATGGCCTCGGAGAAGTCCGAAAAGTCCGAGAATGCCTGATAGACGCCTATGATGTCCGCCAAGTCTCCATTCTCGGCGATACCCTTCAAGAAGATGTAGCCCCCCATTTCCGTTTCTTCGTCATTGACGGGCCTGAACGGGTCTGTCGGGTCGTGGGACGAGGAGACGATGTCCTGGAACCATCCCTTGAGACCGCTCCCCACCCAAGGACTGCGCTCCGACGTCTCGAGGTTCTTGAACGTCCACGTTGGGTCCCACAGCACATTCGTGTGAACAGCAATCGAGACGTTGTTCGACAAGAGGTCCTGGACAGAGCCAGTCAGGACTCCAGTGACCTGGTCGAGGGTCTCCTGTACCGCTGTACGTGTGTCGACAACGAGCGCATTCGCTAGACCCAACGCCGCCGTAGAGACTTGAACTGCACTATCGACAGCAGTGACTCCTTCACCAAGGGCGGCGAACACGTCGGTCATGCCGTCGACATTGACCGTCGCACCCAGCTGAATCCACGGCATCAGAGCATCCCGAAGTAGCGCTCGTTGACTTGCTGTCCAATGTTCCTTCGCTCCGCCGAGACGGCGCCAGCGTGGTCTTCCTCGTATTTCTCCAGCAGCGCCTTGGCTTCGTCCAAGGCGCTCTTTGCTGTTCTCTTCTTCGAGGAGAACCCTGCGCGCGTCTCGGCGGCGGAGTCTCGTGCTCCCCGAAGGCGTACACGGCGTCGCGCGGCGACGTCCTCCAACCCGTCAACTTCGTCGATGAGGCTCTGCGGTACTCGCACACGAAGTACTCGAAGAATTTGCTGATGGTCCTGCAGGCCCTTGATTCGGTCGTCCATCCTCTCGAGCCGGACAGGCTCCTTCTTCATGATTTCCACAGCCTCCTCTGGAGTCATCTGAAGGCCGCGTTGACGTAATTGGGCCGCCATCACCTTCCGTTGATGTGCCGGGTCCTCTAGACGCGCAACACGAGCTTGGAGCTGTGACGGTCGTTTCGCGGCGGAGCTCCCTTCAGCAAAACGAGAGGCAGAGTCGAGGTAGGTCTTCGACGTCCGGAACTGCTTGAATAGACGCTCAAACGCTGCGTTACGTGCGATAGCACTTGCAGACGCCGCTGCTACGCCACCAACGGCGGCGCCGGCAAGACCACCAGCAGTGATCTCGTCCGAGTTTGCGTTGGAGCCGGCGTACATTATGCCCAAGAACGCGCCGGGAACTGCTCCTGCCGCGACCTCTGCAGCGCGGCGAGTAAGAGCTTTGCTGGCCTGCTTTTCCAGCTCTGCTGCGAACATCATATGAAGACTCCCGTGTTGAGGATTCCAGTAACGGGTGTTGGAGGGACGGTAGCCCCTGCGTAAATCACCTGTGCCTGTATCGTATTTACCCCCATAGCGAGGGCGCTGGCGAGTGGAGGAAGATGTGCTGCGAGTGTTTGGTTGACCGGGCCGGAAGGACTATCGTCCTCACCGAAGACTCCAGAAGACGAGAAGTGGCTGTGTAAAGCCCCTTCT
>Ga0098052_1002937_pt1 | contig 10209 bp, 7 predicted proteins | sample 15_taG_FD_81591 | JGI IMG/M metagenome (GOLD analysis project Ga0098052, IMG submission 81591) | Marine viral communities from the Subarctic Pacific Ocean - 15_ETSP_OMZ_AT15312 metaG | ecosystem: Environmental > Aquatic > Marine > Oceanic | place: Pacific Ocean | collected 2015-01-18 | reverse complement strand
GAAAACAAAAGAAGAACTAAGAAAAGAAAAGATAGATCTGACATTGGGACGAGATACAAGCATATCCTACAATTGGCCATATGATTTCTTTTCTCTCGTCGAACTAGTTAAATTAGATACTGAGGTGACATTTTCTGACATAGAAACAGATCCGAATGGGTCTAGGAAAATCAAAACGAAAGAAAAAAATGTGGCTTTGAAAAAAGAGCAAGCGCAAGCAGATTCAATAACCGTAGCGTTGGGGAAGAAGGGGAAATTTAAAGACCGATGACGTTTTTTAATAAAAAAGAAGATATTATAAATATAGAATTAACGCCTTATGGCAGATCACTGTTGGCTCAAGGGAAATTAGTGCCATCTTACTACGCTTTTTATGACGAAGACATTTTATATGACACAGATGCTGCAGGGTTTACTGAGACTAATAATCAAATATCTAAAAGAATCCTAACGGAAACACCCAGACTAAGACCTTCTAGGGACATCGTGTCCGTCGAGGGTAATATATTTACAGGCGAAAACGGTAAGCGCCAACAAGCCAAAATTAAAACAAACTATTTAACAGAGCCACTTGGGACCTCCGATCAAACTAGTGACTTTGCGCCCTCTTGGAAAGCGACGATGATCCAAGGGGCAATAACTGGATCGGTATCCACGTACCTGTCTGGCTCTAAAGAATATTTAAGGCACATACCTCAAATAAATTGCGAAATAGAATATAAAATAAGAATAAGAAACACTTCCGAAGACCCTCCGATCCAAGGTACATTGTCAACACCGACCTTTCACGTATCAGAGATATTTCCAGACGGCACATACATTGAACTGATAGAGGATCAAGTCCTGTGCCAACTAAAGGAGCTGGAAGGTTTTGTGTTTAAAGATGGCATAGAGGTGGAAGCGTTTTTGTTTGATGACACACAAGAGGAAAATCTAATACCATTAAAATTCCCTCCTGAAACTAAAATGATAAAAGATGGAATTTTACTAGATCAAATCTTCATTGATAACAGTGAAACAACAAGTCCTGCATATTTAGGATATTATGTTGATTTCTTAGTTGATAAAGAAATCCCAACCGAAGACATATGTCAAGGCGTAACAAAATTAAAAGCACAAGATATACAAATAGGTATAGAAGTTGAGTGTCAAGACCTTGAAAGCGTGGACTTTGATATTTACGGCTCCAGAATAGGAGAGAGCGACGTGGAGATTTGTGAATAATGTCTACTCAATTAATAGGACTAGAGAACATACCAAATGTTTATATTGAAAAAGTAGTATTAAACGATAGCACTGACGAGCAATTAAACATCTATGTTAATTTAGAATTGTATGATCAATCCTTAACAAATCAATCAGTGTGGTCTCAAAATGAAATTTTTACACCTTTCTTGAAAGTGTGTTTGATCCACACAAGTGATGCAAACCTGACAGCCCAATTGTCAAAAGGATTGATCAATCCAGTCCCAAAAAAACTCTTTGCATCTGGGCCACTGGAGCAGAATAAAACATTTTATAAAACTTATTCAATGAAGCAATTTTCGGTATCCAATACGCCCTCTGGTCGTGTATTTAAAATAAAATCAATGTTTCAAACAATAGAAAATAAAAATTTAAGTATTTTTGCATTTTGTTTTTTAGATACAGATCAGGTTTCAAGAGAACTAAACATAGATTTGTCAAACAAACTAGACGGCTATTTCGGAGCACTTACCTCAGAAAAAATATTTATCAACGGAAACATTCCAAAAACTTCTGTCTTTTATGTTAATCCTAATGGCTCTATATATACTGGACCTGTTCATCTTCACAACGGTAAATATATGCAAGGGTCTTTACACACACCCTTATTACACTCTAATCTAAAAACAATTACCGTACACAATTTAAAAACTATTGACAACAGGGAAGCGTATTATAGAACGAGAAAAATCATAAAAAACCAACCTAATTCTTTGATTAGCGATAGTTATTTTTCTGTGGACTATTCTGGTGGCTTAAGCGGCTTGTTTTCGTTTAATGTAAGAGAATTCGCACTATCTAAAACAAAATATGGCCGAAAATTTATAAACTTAAATAAAAATCTTTTCAAGCAATTTTTAAACACTATAAGGATCGATTCTCTTTCAATAACTCGAAAACAAATTAAGATATCCAGAGGCGTAAACAGCCTACAAACCCCGCATATCAAGATGGATAAAATCGGACCTTTACATTTGGTTATCGCTACGGAGGAAAGAACAGCAGGATCATTGAAAAGAGCGACAGATGAGAAATCAACTATACAACAGATTTATATAGATTCAGACGATTCTATTAGGAGTTATGTTTTTACTGATTTAACAAAAACTAAAAGATCCCATGGAAACTTTCAGTACCAAGTGGACATCTCAATTATAGACACGTCACAGGATTTTTTTAATAAATTGATAAAATCAACACAGAAGGATTATGCTGTCTTTAAGGAAGAAGTCGATTTTTTAAACTCAAAAGTGAATTACGACAAATCAGTGGATAAATTAAAAAAATCCGCAGTTGTTCCACGATTGATCGAAATTGGCATCAAGAGATATTATGAATTATTTTCTATAATTTATGATGTCACAGAGAAACAACAAAGAAATTTAATAAAGGAAAAGTTGCATTCCTTTTCTTCTGGCAATTATAATGCCAGTTTGTCCGAACAATTTTTGGCAGACTACAGAGGTCTTATATCTGAATTTATTGGTAATTTTAGAACCTCGTCACCGCAGAACATTACTTATGGAAAAGTAAGCCCTAGGAAATCAAACATACCAAACTATATCAAAATAAAAAAAGAATTTTCTGAAATGATAACTTTTAATGATTATAATGTGTCCTATGACTGTTTAGGTCTAGAATCGCCCGGAATGAAAACAATATCAATTGCTGATTATGAAATAATGGCAAATAAAAATATAGATAGATATTTTGATGGTTCCAAATCCTACACTCCAGATCCTACAGAGTCGTTAGATCCAGCTATTTCTTCTGCTATTACTAATTTTTCTTTCTCTAAATATCTTTATTTAACTCCATTGAGTTTTAATGTAGAGGACGGCAGAGTGAACGTTAGTCGATTAGATAAAATAGATCTATTAAGGCTATCAGGGTTTTTTGTTGAATCCCAGAAATTTTTGAGATCCAAACCTCAAAAATTTACAATTCCAAAGAAAACAAGAAGAGGCTCTCCACATATTCATAGGCGAAAAAGACAAGTAAAACCCCCAAAACCAAATAGATCAATGCCATTTTCCTTTTCAAGGTTTAAAAAACCAGATAAAGTCAAAAATATTGAAGATAACACAGGTTTTTTCATCGACAGTAGGGAATATTTAGGTGATAATTCTGAATTTCCTAAAGCATCAGAAGATCTTAAATCTTCTCTTGTGGAACAAGAGGATCTTAAAATTTTTAAATCGCTTTCGTTGAAATCTCTTGTGGTCATCCCCCGTGATAAAAAGAACTATGACGTTACAAAAAATGGAAACATAATTAATAAACTCATGTCTTCAAAGAGATTTAATAAAGAGAAGTTAATTAAGGCACCCCTGCCACTCAAGGCCCTGTTAGCATCGCGAACAACTGCAGCTAGAAATAACATATTACAAAGTGATTCTGATGTCCTAAAAGATACTGAGACAAATATCGCAACTGAGATCACTTTCTTTTCAACACAACGAATCCAAGTCCTTATTGGGTACGGATTAAATTCCCAAGGAGTAAAAATGCTAGCAAAACCAATATGGAAGGATATGACACCTGATCTGCTTAATAATAATAAGAGAAAAGTATGTAGAATGGTATACGAAGAGAGCGAAGAGTTTGAGATGAAACCAGACGATAGTTTTAAGTTTCCTGTCTTAGATAAGATTTTTATTCTATCTGATACTGATGTGTCCACTCGCCTAGCAGGATTAAAATCAGAAGAAGTCCAAAAGCAAGGCCTAAAATTGAAAAATGATTTATCTAGAAAAATCATTTTTTCCACAACAAACACGGTTGTACAAAATAAAAACAAAATGGCCATTTTTGAACAAATGCCAATAGCACCGGCAACAACAATCTCCAATTCCAGCTTATCTCTTTCAGATACGCCCGGCATTACTTCGATGACGTCTATAGGGCCGTCTTCTGGAGGCTATTGATGTCTAAAATAACAATTTCAAACACCAACCTAGATTCTCTCCGAGACTCCCTCGGTGCAGCTCGATTGGTAACCGAGGATGAAATTGGAGAAGCAGTACTCTCCTTCGGCGGCAACAAAAAGTTTAAAGTAGAATTTTTGTCAAAAGACATTGTGTCTGATGGAGATTATTATGCAGAAAAGTGCAAAATAGCAATAAAGCCCAATGTGGCCTCTACATCTTTTGTAAATGATGCTATAGGGTCTATCAATGTTGGAATAGAATATTTAGATCATTTTGCTGCTCTACCCAGTGTTACTCGAAAATCAACAGCATTGGAAAAAAATAAAACCAGAAACCCGTCTTATTTTTGTTCAAGTGTTTATAACTATGCAGCTAGTAAATATGAAAGAAGCCAAACAACACAAAGTGAATTGTCCTGTCCGACAGTATTCTCTGCGGCCACCAAAGAACAATTTTTAAAAGGAAAAATAAATCTTTTTTATAAACCCGGATCAGGAAAGAGAAACATAGTATATCCGGAAAATAAAAATCTAAATTCATCTAAGACATTAGGCGAGTTCCCGTTCTATAATAAGTTGGGTATACATAAAAGTGTTAATCCGAAGTTCTGCAATTTTTTAAAAAAGATTGAGATTTTCGATAATGTCTTGTCTGGATATTTAGGATATTTGCAGGGAACTCCCGATACTATTGCTTTTAATGTTCAAAACGACAAAGCACTGCAGAGGGCAGTAAAAAAACCAGTTTTTGATATTTCTTCTTGGGTAAAGGACGGAACAGTAAACAACATCCCGGGATTTTATCCTCTTAAGTCATCACCAGATAAACTATCCGGAATGATGAACCAATATAAAAGACTGTTGTTGGCTGGATATATTAATAAGATAACTTTAGGCAATTTCCGTAGTTTTGAGGACATACTTCAAGGAAAAGAAAGTTATAAAGAAGATTTTGTTCTTTCGGTTGATAAGTTTTTAAATTCCAAGGCCAATAAAATACAATCTTTCTTTTTGCCGGCAAGAAACAACAATTCCGTTCTTAATGATACACAAATTAAATATGGAAACAAATACGTTTATAAATTTGATGCTCATTACATTATCATTGGGAACAAATATCGATATGAGAATGTAAAAGTGGTAAAAACCGGGGGAACCTCGAGGATACACCTAGATGTTATAAATAAACCTAGTGTTGTTATCATGCCCATTGATTTGTTTGAAAAAAGTCTGTATGCAATCCAGCCACCACCAATGCCACCAGAAATTAACTTTGCAGCCCAAAACGACTCCACAGGTCATATACAAATATATTTTACCAGCAAGAAAGGAGAATCCGAAGGGAAATTCTCCCCAATTTTCTCCGGAGACGGAGTTCAGCAATCGATATTGAATAATAATTATATGGACTCTGTGACTTTCAAAGAATTTAAAGAATCTGCTGCGTTTGAATTATACATATCAGACACGCCACCAAAAAGATTCTCTGATTTCACAAAATTATCTGAGGTTAGAATGCCGTACATATCCGCAGATGCATCTTTCCGTACTAAAATAAAACCGAACAGATCGACTTACTACGTGTTCAGGAAACTTAATGAAAGAGGGTTTGTGTCTAATCCAACTCCTATATATGAAGTGAGACTAACAGTAGATGCAGATGATTCCAAATTGAGTGTTGAGTCTTATTCTTTTCCAAAAGATATCTTGCACCAAGATTCTAAGAGGTTTCAAAGTCTATTTCAAATTAAGCCATCTTTCGAACAAACACTCTTTAACGACAATCAGCCCTATATTGCAACAAAAAATACATTAAAAGGGACACTGGATAATATATCCTTAGGGCCAGCAGAAAATACTGTTTGGGATAGAAAGATAAAATTTAGATTTAAATCAACAACAACTGGTAAGATTATAGATTATAATATAACTTTTAAACTAACTAAAAACAAAACTGAAGAAGAATTTTAAGTAAATTCTATTTAATATGATAAAATTCAGGAGAATAAAACATGGCTTTTTTAGATAACAACGGCGATATCATTTTAGACGCTGTATTAACAGATACCGGTAGAAAGGTTTTAGCGAAGGGAGACGGATCTTTTCAAATTACAAAATTCGCCCTAGCGGACGATGAAGTAGACTATTCACTTTTCAACAAAACACATCCTAGTGGTAGTGCTTATTATGACCTTGAGGTGTTGCAAACGCCAGTTTTGGAAGCATTTACAGATAATGCGTCCTCTGTTCTTTCTCGTTTACAATCGTATACTGACTTAGAATTATTATTTCTACCAACTGTTTTGTTGAACGAAAAAGAAGATGCAAAATATAAAAGAGCACCAAACGGAACATTTTATTGTGCAGTCAATACAGAGACCGAAGATAATGACGGAAGCTCTGCAACCAAAACTGGCGTGGCAAGAGACGCGGAAGGTGGAATCAGGCAAGGATTCATACTAGGGGAGACGCTTGCTGGATCCATAATAACTGTCGATCAGGGCCTAAGTACAACTCAAATATCGCCTCAAAGAGCACTCGCAGCTGAGTTGACTGAAACCACATATATTGTTTCGATGGATAATAGATTGGGCAACCTTGTTAGTGAGGCAGGTGAAGCAATGGCTGCTGATTTTATTGACGATGATAACATCGCATCTTATACTTTAGATCTAAAAAGCGCCTTTGTACAAAGAATAACAAACATCAGCAAAAGTGATGCAATGGTCATTGCTGGCCCTCGAGGTACTCGAGTGATGTTTAGGGTAGCTTCTTCTACAGAATTAAGAACCAGCTCGTTTCTATTCTCAACACTTGGATCAATCGAGTATTTAGACAATAGAGCTGGTTCAACCTCTGCTTGTTATTATATAGATTCTGTAATAAGGGCGACTGGAGCCAAAACAGGGGCTAGAATAGATATACCAATCAGATACATTAGATTACAATAGGAAAACAAAAATGACTTACAAAGCACTAAAAGACAAAGATTCAGTCTCAGCAAGAACACTGTTGCACGAAGCAATACCCTTGACAGGAACAATCGTCAGTGGGACATACTCAGATAATAACATTAAGAACTATTCTCATGCTATGTTTCAATCTGTTTATGACTACCCATATTTAAGTTCATCGGCAAATCACATATTTGATATAACAGTTGGTATTGACACCAGATCCTCTCTATATTCAAGTGTTACCAGCCAGCAGTCAAAAAAGAAAAACATTTACAATCAAATGGCCCAAGTACTAATGGGTTATGATGCAACTGGTTCGGTCCAAAGGTTTGATGAAGATGGTGATCTCATCGCCGGTGGAAACAAAATAAATGAGGCTATTATAGTTCCTTTTTCTCGTTTGCTGTCCAAGGATGAAATAAAAAAAGAAACTTTTGAATTAACTCTGGGGGTCTCGGCCTCGTATTCTTCCCCTTTTGGAAACACGATCACCATTTCAGATATCAATGCTGCATCAGAATACCGTGCAAACTCTCCAGCTGGTGAATATGGGATCCTATATGCAACAGCATCAAACCAAGAGTTGAACACCGCCAGCACCCACACTGCTTCTGTCAATGGCAGTATATACTGGTATGCAGGATTACTGTTTTATCAAGCAGGGATTATGGTCTTGTCCTCTTCTGTTTTCGGATCACAACTGAATACCGCCGGTATTGGGGCCGCATCGCTCCAATATAACGCTGGATTAGAAGATATCAACGCGGCTCTCACTGGTTCTCAAATTTCCGCATCAGCAAACGACTTCAGACATAGAATTAAAAATGTACAATTTAACAACACAACAGAATTAAATTCAAGCATTTACTTTTGTCGTATTCATCACAATGAATTTAATTATTCATCTAATCCAACGTATGTTGAAAACTCAAAAATACGAGTTAAAAATAGATCAACAGATGACCCAGTTTCGTACATAACAACAGTTGGGCTATATAATGATAGTAATGAATTGATGGCTGTTGCTAAACTGAGTGAACCCTTAAAGAAGACGCCATCAACGGAATACACTCTCCGCGTTCGATTGGATTACTAGGATGTTATGTCATATTACAAATTTCGGCCGGACGATTTATTCGTTAATACACTAGAAGCATACCCAGATGTAAAATTTTATATTCACAGTGGATCGATCTATATAAATGATCAAGCTTACATTTCAGGGACTTATTCAGACAATATCACAGGTGTTCCTAGGAACTATACTTCTGTATATGAATATAACATAAATCGTGAAACAGATCAGAGCATATATCCATTTATAATTAAAGATGGCTCTAGAACAACATTTAAGAACGTTTCAATAACCGATTGGAGCACTCAATATAATTATGACGGTGAGAGAATCACATCTAGTTATAATGCTTCTGCGAGTATTCGAAGATATTATGTGACCAGCAGTAATGTAACGACCACGCCGTTAGCAACTTCAACTGTTAGACAGAGTGCGTTTTATGTTAGAGCCTTGAAAAATACAATAAATCATTACCGATTTTTATCTCCATACTTTAATTATGATGAGTATTATTCTGGTGAAACTAATTTAATTTCAATCCCTTCAATTTTTTATGGCTCTTCAATAAAGAAAGGATCAGTAAGTTTAAAATATTATATATCAGGATCTCTGGCAGCACAGGCAGCAGATACAAGATTTAATGGAGAACTAGTTCAGGTTTCTGGATCCACTACGGGTTCTGTAATTGGAACCATTTTATATGATCAAGGTATTCTTTTGTTGACTTCGTCTGCTCAAATTAGTAATGAGACATTAGAATATGAGACCGTAACTAGTTCATCTTGGTGTAGATTTGGGCTTGGTGCAAACGATGGGACTTACCCTCGCAATGGCATGAGCGCAAAAGCGAATACACAATTGACGGCATCATATGCAATAGAATTTCAAGGAACAACCCAAACTCAAACCATGACAATGTTAACAAAAGCGCCAATCGCTGAGCTTAATCATTCAAACAATCCAACATACCTAAAGAACACAACTAAGAGTATACAGGTTTCAACTGTCGATCCTAAGCAGTTCCTAGAAGGAAAAAGATATATAAAAAATGTGGTATCTGCCTCTTATGTTGATCAAGAACCTCCATTCCAAAAAGAGACTTATATTTCAAAGATCGCTTTGTATGATGATAGTAAAAATCTCATTGGTTTTGCCAAACTTGCAACTCCCGTTCGTAAAACAGAAGACCGCGAATTTGTTTTCAAATTAAAACTAGATTTATGATAACTACTTACCTTTAAAGGATTACACTCATGAAACAAAAGCTTATAATGGAAAACTGGCGAAGATTTTTAAGTGAATCTTTGACTCTTGAAGAAATCAATCAAAAATATGAGGCCCCAATGGAAGAGGGTCTGGGGACTGCTCTTTTGACAATGGCGTCATTTATGGTGGGAGGACAGACAGTGGAACTTGATAACGCTGAACTTCAACTAGCCAGCGGAATGATGAACAAAATAGAACAGGCCGGAGATACTTATTCGGGAGTCCCAGTAGAAGAAATCAGAGCCGAGTTTGACGCCTATTTGGCTGCAGCTCAGAATGCAGATGCCGATGGTGATGGTATCTCAGATAGAGTAATAAAAATCCAAGATAGGGTTCAAGGCAGTGCTGCCGATATAATAGTGGGACAACTATTCCAGTATGTGGATGGCAAAGGCCCAACACAACAGCCCCAAGTAGACACAGGCAGCGATGAAGACACAGGTTCATCTTCAGAGCAAACTTTGAATGTCTCTGTGGCAATTAATCAAATGGACCTAGCTCACAACAATAGGGATATGCCGGCAAGAAATGACTGGGCCCAAAAGATTCTTGATTATCATGATAGCGCCGGAGGGAACTCTGGGATTCCAGAAACAGCACTGGTAAGAGCTCAATTTTATCTCGGAAAATAACTTGACAAACCTTTTTTGATATGTTATATTATAAATATGATATTAGGAATAGATGTAAGCACATCCAAAATTGGATACTGTGTTGTTGATGAACAACAAAACCTT
>Ga0098052_1002935_pt1 | contig 10213 bp, 11 predicted proteins | sample 15_taG_FD_81591 | JGI IMG/M metagenome (GOLD analysis project Ga0098052, IMG submission 81591) | Marine viral communities from the Subarctic Pacific Ocean - 15_ETSP_OMZ_AT15312 metaG | ecosystem: Environmental > Aquatic > Marine > Oceanic | place: Pacific Ocean | collected 2015-01-18 | reverse complement strand
TACGGTTAAAGATATGATTTGGGGAGAATTTTAATGGCTGTTATTACTGCATCCGTATTGGCTGGAGCGGCAATTGGTGGATCAATTGGCGGGTCGTTGGCGGCTGGTGGAACGATTGCGGCTCTCGGCGGAATGGCCGCTGGTGCGACTGCCGGAGCGGTTGCTGGCGGATACCTCGGTGCTGAATACATAGACCCCTTTGTTGACAACATCTTCGATGGCCCTGATATTCCAGACGCACCAACTCCCGACGCACCTACAGTAGCAGGAGATGAGGGCATCCGTCGTGGCGAGATGCAACGGATGTCGAAGAAGAGAGAGCTTGGGGCTTTATATTTAACTCGTGGACAAGACAGACAGCCGACACTCGGCGGAATGAGGCAATCGTTAGCCTAGGAGATTATTATGGGAAGTGGAGGCGGAGGCGCACCTAAACCAACAGTACAACCGACCGTAAGCACGAAGGTTGAAACTACAGACGGAGCAAGAGCACGAACTGGTGATCGGAATGCTCTTGGATCAATGTATCTTCAGAGTCGAACACGTACCGCTGGCGGTGTTGGTTCGAGCGGATTTGGTGGACAGAAACAGACGTTAGGCTAATTTATGGACATTAAAAAGATCGAGGCACGCCGCAAGTCGAGAGAGACCTGCGAAGAGAACACGAACTTCAAAGACTTGATTGACAAGACTCGGGACTTGTTCTTGCCGGAAGGCGGACGCTTGCTGACGCAGGTATCAAAAGGAACGAAGCTCAACAGCCGTCGTGTATCCGACATTGGCATCTCAATGCTTAACGACTACGCATCTGGTGTTGTATCAGAGCTTGTCACCAGCACCGACCAATGGTTTGGCGTTGAAGACTCCCGTGAGATTGAAGGCGATAAGGATATGTTCGCTGATATGTCTCACAAGATGTGGAATGCTGTAAACGGCTCAAACTTCCACTCAGAATTTTACCGAGACCAGAAGAGTGCTGGGTGCGACGGAACCGCTTGCTTCTGTGTAGAGCGTGATGGGCAAGACATCGTTTGCCAACACATTCCGTTTGGCTCGTTCGAGTTCGTCCAAGACTTTAAGGGTCGCCCCGATACCGTATGGGTTACAAAGAAGACTACGGCGGGCGCACTTATCGGAGAGTTTGGCGACGCTGTAAGCGACAAGGTTTCGCAACTAGCAGAGAAGTCACCAGACAAAGAGGTTGAGATTGTCTATTACTGCGCTCCTCGACGGAATCGTGATGCTTCAAAGATCGACAAGAAGAATAAGGCTTATGAGCTTATCGTCTATGAGAAAGAAGGCTCTCACCTGCTCAATGAGGGCGGTGTAGATTCCCAGAAGTATATGGTATATCGTGTTAAGCGCATTGGCAATGAGACGCTAGGCAGAGGCCCGTGTATTGAGTCAGCCTGTTCTATGGCGGCGATTGAGCGTGCAAGCAAAGAGTACGAGCGTGCCGCACGTTTGGCAGGAGTACCTATCTTCGGAATCGGCGCAAGCATGGGGCAGAACGGCTTCCGCTGGGTGGATCAAGAGAACGCTTCAATGCTCATCTACAACGATACTGGTATATCCGGTGCTCCGCAGACGATGAACCCGCAACAGAACCCAGACTTCATGTTTAAGTACATGGAGCTTGTTACTGGGCAAATGCAGAAGCTCTTCTACCTAGACTACTTTAATCCTGTGATGGACAAGCGGAACATCACCGCATACCAGACCCGTGAGATTGTCGGGAAAGCCCAGCAGATGGTTGACCAGTTGGTTGGCCCCCTAGTTCAAGAGCGGCTGAACCCGTTTCTCCAGTGGGTATTTATGCTTCTTGGTGAGAGCGGTGCGTTTAGCAAGTACGGTTCGTGGCCTGAGATTCAGAAGAAGATGAGCGGTCGTCGGGTCAAGTTCGTTTACAAGAGTCGCCTAGCCAATGCTCAGAAGCGCATCAAGCTGATGGCTGACATGGAGTATGCCGAGTACGCAGGAGCGATTGCGCAGTCCATCCCAGACCCAGTCATGCAGTATGAGTTCATGATTCGCACAGACTGGGCTAAGATGCCCGAGAAGATTCGTGAAGGAGTCAACGGGTCAATTGACCTGCTCCGTGATAAGGAAGAAGCAGAACAGATGGCACAGCAGTTTGCTGAGGGAATGGCAAAGCAGGCAGAGCTTGATAACATGGTGAAGACTGCGGATGCGGCTTCTAAGGGATCAACGCCAGTACAGCCCAACTCACCAACTTCTATGGCACTTGGCATGCAGTAAGGAGAAAGAATGGAAGAAAAAAGTACCCAAGAGTGGCTTGGTGTGTTTGGGCGACTAACCGAGAACCAAGACTTTAAAGACGCAATATCTCACCTGAGAGAGGTGTTTATGTTGGAGAGTAGCGTGTTCCAGTTTGGAAACCTACCGAACCCAACGGAGATGTTGTTTGCAAGAGAAGGCATGAGAACCTTCTGCAACAAGCTCATGTCCATGAAGGACGAACTAGAAACTCAGTTAAAAGCTGAACAAGGAGATAAATGATGAGTGAAGAAGTAACGGATACCGTAACCGCGCCCGTAGAAGAAAGTGCAACTCAAGCAGAAGCAACGCCAGTAGCCCCGTCGCTACGGGATGCGTTCGCAGAAAAGCTCGGTGATGATTTCAAGTCATTCGAGAAGTACAAGGATGATGAATCGCTGATTAACGGAATCATGTCTGCACAGCAGATGATTGGCAAGAAGGGTGACATCCCAGCCGAAGACGCTGACGACGAAACGAAAGCAGAGTTCTGGAAGAAGATGGGGCTTAGTGATGAGATGGACATTACCCTGCCGGAATTTGGAGAAGAGTTTGGAGACCTCGCCAACCAACTTCCCGATTATTACGGCGGCATTAAAGACCAGATTCTTGAGATCGCCAAGGACGTTATTCCTAAGTCTGGGAACGTCAATGAGATGCTAAACGGAATCATGAACGAGTTTGTGAAGCGTGATGCTGATGCGACCCGCATTCGTGAGGCTGAGAACATGGCGGCGCAGAAGGATATGCTTGAGAAGGTTGCCGCCAAGAACGGAATCTCGGCAGATCAGCTCAGCGCAAAGACCGAAGAGATCATGAACCGCCAAGGATGGAGTAATGAGACGCATTTTACAGAAGTATTATTGGAGTTTGCAAAGATGACAGAAAACAGCACGGAGCTAAAGGACGCACACCTCCACAACACAACCGAAGGGCTTGATACGCAGATTCGTGAGTTAAGCGCATCTGATGAGTATCTTCGGATGACTGGCCCGAAGCACGACATTGCCGTGTCCAAGGTCAGGGAGCTTCTGAACAAAAAAGCACAACTTGAAAATAAATAGTTGACAACAGGGGGTAGCTTCGGCTATCCCTTGTTTAGATTCAGTATAAATAACGATACCTCGCAAGAGCCGTTTTGCTTACCGAATCAGTCGAGCAGACTTAAAATGCAGGCGCGACCCCTCCTGTGAGGGATACTTAAACCGAAGATTTGGTGTACCAATGGTTGGTATATCTTGTTTAACGTAACCTTAACAGGAGAAATAAAATGGCTAATGAATTCTACAACGTAATGCCTACGAAGCAATATGCTTCCACGCTTGACGTTCTCTCACAGGAGCACTCGAAGCTCTTCGGTCGTGTATGGGACAAAGGAACCCTAGTTGGTGAAGAATCTTACTTCAACCAGCTTGAACCTTTCGACATGACCTTCAACCGCGCACGCTATGCAGAAACCAGCTTTACCGAGCCGGAATACGCACGTCGTCGCATCACCAAGACTCCGGCAAACGTTGCTGTACCGCTTGATGACCTCGATCTCGTCGAAACTCTCGTCGATCCGAAGTCTGAGCTGGCTCAGAACGGTATGTATGCCGCTGGTCGTGCTAAAGACAAGATCATCTGGAATGCCATCTATGGCACTGCATACACCGGAAAAGCTGGCGGAACCTCCGTTGACTTTGACACGAATCAGATTGTTGACGTTCAGGTTGGCGGAAGTTCTGCTGATACCGGACTGAACCTTGAGAAGATTCTCGGTGGTGTTGAGATCATCATGGGCAACAGCGTTGACCTTGAGAACCCGATGAACAAGCTCTGCTTGGTAATCAGCCCCGCTCAGTGGAATGACTACCTCCAGATTGCAAAGCTGACCTCTGACGACTACATGACCAAATCACTGAACTCCGGTCGCCTTGCGATTCCAGGTGTTCCGAATGGTGAAGTCATCATCTCGAACATGGTTCCGTACATGAACACTGCTGAAACTTCGGCTAACGTAGACCTGACTGGTGCTGACGTTGCTTGGAGTGGTGGTGGAGCGGCTATCGACGTTGATAGCACCTCGCATCGTGCTTGTACTCTGTTCTCGATGTCCGGTATTGGATTCGGTACTTGGCAGGAAACTCAGGTTAAAGCTCAGGAACGTCCTGACTTGAACAACATCTGGCAGTTGTGGATGCAGATCCAGTGTGGTGCTTCCCGCCTTGAAGAAGGCAAAGTTGTTGCCATCGAGTGCCAAGAGTAAGTTTGCTCACATCGCTGAGGGGGACGACAACCCCTCTTTAACTCAACTTACATTGGAGATTAGAATGAAAAAATATATCATCGCATCAATTGTTGGCTTGTTCGCAGGTTTAGTCTTTGCGGCTAACTACGAAGCTGACACGTTTGGGACAAAAGATCAGTCAAACAGCGGTCGCATTATTGTTGAATATTTCAGCTATGCAACCTCAGACACAGTACACACTAACGATCTGGTTGTTCTTGCACGTATTCCAGAGAACGCACGTATCATCGATGGCGCAGTAAGCGTATCCGCAATGGGTGGAGCGCAGACCTTCGACGTTGGTTTGATGGGCGCAGATGGCTCAGGCTACTACACTGGCACGACCGCAAACGATCCCGACTTCTTCTTAGACGGAATTGCTTGCTCGAACGCAGTGAATGATACCTTTGCCAATCAGGTGAACGGCGACACCAACGCTTCTTATGAGCTAGGCAGTCGTCCGGTTTATGTAACTGTCAGCGCACCTGCCGCTGGAGCCGCATGGACTACCAACGAAACAATTACCGGATGGGTTAAGTATATCCAGCCGTAACTGATCGTGAGGGGGACGACCACCCCTCTTTAACTTTAAAAAGGAGCCGACATGGGCTTAGACCGCACAGCAATCTGCAATACAGCCATCGGGATGTGTGGCTCCACGGACTTCATTCAAAGCATTGACGACACTGCATCCACATCGGCTCGTCGGTGCAAATACTTTTTCAACCAGTCTGCGCTAAAGGTTCTTCGCAAGCACGACTGGAACTGTGCTACTGCAACCGTAGAGTTGGCTCAAAAGACAACCGACCCGACCTTTAAGTACGACAACTGCTTTGCCCTTCCTGCTGATTGCGTTCGTGTAATTAACGCATACGGGGATGATGCTGGGTACAATCCTTACGACAGGTGGCAGGTGCGTGGCAGAAACATAGAAACCGATCTCAGCACGGTATATATTGAGTACGTGCAGGAACCGACAGACTACAACGATTTAGACATCTTGTTGTCAGACTCTATTGCTGGGGAGCTTGCCCTGATGCTTGCGGCAACACTCGTTAAAGACCCGAGCGCATTTTCAATGATAACAAGCGTCGCCAATATGAGGCTACAGGAAGCAAAGGCAATTGATACGCTTGAGAACAAATACATTTACCAAGAATCCAGTGTGTGGAACGATGCGAGGGCAACAATATGAATCTGAAGAAATATGCAGAAACAAAGGGTATAACCCTAGATGAGGCAAAAGAGGAGACTGGGCTGACCCACTGGAACCAGAAGGTGGTTGAAGAGGCTCCGGCAGTTGCTCCTGCTCCAAAGCAAGATGATCGTCGTATACACGCCCTTCGCTCAGAGGCTATCCGACTACGAAGATACCTTGGCGAAAACAGCGAGAAATATCTCAGACACGTCTCATGCTACAGAGACCTAATCCCAGACGAATACGACAGAGCAAAGGAAAACATTGGGCTGTATCTATGAAACGATTCTTAGCACTACTACTCATCTCGACCACCGGATTTGGTGAGCTTGCAATCTTAAATACGTTCAATGCTGGTGAGCTTTCACCTCACATGGATGCTCGTATTGATTTTGAGAAGTACAAGTCTGGTCTGCGAACGATGGAGAACTTCACTGTTCTGCCATATGGTGGAGCCAGAAAGCGTTCTGGTACAGAGTACATTGCTGAGACAAAGAGCGGCGGGGTTGCACGGCTTGCCCCGTTTAGCGTTGGAGTAGACCAAACATACGTCATGGAGATTGGCATTGGGTACATCCGATTCTACAGCAACGGAGTTCAGATTCAGGATGGTGGATCGCCGCTTGAGGTCGCAACGCCATACGGTGCTGATGATGTGTTCGAGGTACAGCTCGCCCAATTTGCTGACACAATTTATATGGTTCATAAAGACCATCCGGTTCAGAAGTTACAGCGCACTACGACTGCGCCAACATTTACAATCGAAGAAGTAGAGTGGGATTATCCGCCAGTTATGGATGAGAACCTGACCGACATCACGTTGACCCCGTCCGCCATAACGGGAAGCGTTACGATCACCGCATCTGATACGCTGTTCACAACGAATCACGTTGGATCGTCTTGGGTATTAAGAAGCCCGTATGACGACAACAGCGTTAGCCTGAGCCTGAACGCAGATGGAATATCAGATGAGCTTCGCATCGAGGGAGACTGGAATCTTCGTACGGTTGGTGCTGGATTTGAGGGCATTCTAAAGCTCGAAGTTTCCGAAGATAACGGAGCAACGTGGGGGTCATTCAGGGAGTACGAGTCTAGGGCAAACGATCTTCGCAATTATGACAGAAGCGGTACGGAGTCTGAAATTGGCGTTGTGTATCGCTTAAACTTTGATGAGACTGGTGACGGCGGCGGAACGGCATACCTAAAGAGCGAGTCAGCATACCTGAACGGGTGGGTCACAATTACCAACTTCATTAGCGCAACTCAGGTGGTTGCAGAGGTTAATAGCCCTCTCGGGTCTACCGACGCAACGGACATTTGGTTTGAGGGAGCGTTCAGCGAAGAGCGTGGTTATCCGAGGACTGTAGAGTTCTACGAGAACAGGCTTTGGTTCGGTGGCACTGACTACATGGTGAACACGCTATGGGCATCAAAGACCGCTGACTATGAAACGTTCCAGACCGGATCATACGACGACTCATCTCTCCGGCTTAGCATTAACTCCGACAACATCATCGAGTGGTTGCTTGGTAGAAATCAGTTGTTCGTTGGGACGCTTGGGGACGAGTGGATTCTAAGCGGTGGAGACAGCTCTACGCCTATTACCCCGACCACGGTACTTGCTAGACGGCAGACTGGGTTTGGTTCTAAAGACGGCATTGATGCCCTAATTGCAAGCGATTCGATTCTTTACCTTCAGCGTCAAGGGCGGAAGTTGCGAGAGTTCGAGTACAGCCTTGAGTCCGATGCGTATAAATCCTCAGACGTAACCATGCTTGCGGAGCACATTACCAAGGGCGGGGTTGTTCAGATTGACGACCAACAGCAACCGGAGCCTATTATCTGGTGCGTTCGTGATGACGGTCAGTTGCTTTCGATGACCTATTCAAAGGTTCAGAACGTGTACGGATGGAGTCGCCACATAACGGATGGAGAGTTCGAGAGCGTTGCGGTGATCCCAACGATTGGCGAGGATAGAATTTACGTCGTGGCGAACCGTGACAACGGGCGGTATGTTGAATGGTTGAAGCCGTTCGAGATTGATGATGAGGACGAGGCTTGGTTTGTAGACTCTGGGCTAGAGTACGACGGAGGGGACGCTGTGAGCGTTACAGGCGTGTCAGTAGCAACAAACGGTACAATCACCATCTCGGCGGCAGAAACGCCGTCAGACGGCGATAGCGTGCGTTTTAGCGATGTCGGGGGAATGGTTGAGCTTGAGAAGTACACATTCGGTGTCACCAACTCTACGACCACGAACTTTAACCTCCTAGTCGGAGATAGCCTAGCAGATGGGTCTGGTTTCACGGCATGGACTAGCGGCGGAGAATTTGAAGAGGTCAAGAACACCTTCACGAATGTAGCTCATCTTGCCGGACAAGAAGTGAACATCTTTGCAGACGGCGGCGCACAGCCCGCAGAGACCGTAAGCACGAACGGAGTGCTCGTAACAGACGAATATTATAACCATATCGTTGCGGGACTCCAATACACAGCCCGTCTAAGCCCGATGTATATTGATACTGTATCTCAGGCAGGCATTAGCTACGCCAAGGTAAAGACCCCGTACAAGGCACATTTCAGGGTAAAGGACAGTGGACGCTTCTTTTACGGCTCAACTACCAATGCGTTGTATCCCGTGTCTGTAAGGTCTCCAAACTTGCCCGCAGGGTCGCCCGTTCCGTTCTTCAGCGGAGACCCGACCACAAAGACTCTTGAAATTGAGCCAAGCACAGCACCAGAGTTCTGGGTCACAAGCCCAGAGCCTCTTCCGCTTGAGCTTCTAAGCGTTACCTTCTTCACTAAAATATCGGAGTACGAATAATGTTACCTGCACTTCTAGCACTCGGCGGTGGAATCATGAGCGGTGTTGGCTCCTATATGCAGGGTCAGCAACAGGAAGCACAACTTGACTTCAATGCTCGCCAGTCTGAGATAGACGGAATGATTGCAATGCGCAACGCAGACGCACAGGCTACAGCCCTGAGAAAGTATGGAAGAAAACTTGTAGGTACACAGCGCACACGCTACTCTAAGTCAGGTTTAAGGATGGAGGGTACACCGCTAGAAGTCATTGCAGAAACAATGGAAAACGTCGAGCTAGATGCTATAGCCAAACGACAGGCGGGAAGATTTGCACAATCACAGGCGAACGTCCAAGCTGAGTATCAGAGTGAGATGGCGGACAGGGCGAGCACGGCTGGAACGCTAGGCTTGGTCAGCGGCATACTCGGTGGCGGTGCTAGTGCTTCAATGTTTGCATAGGAGATATTATGGCGATTCCGACTTATGAGAGAGACCCTTCAGCGCAACAGCTTGGCGGAACTGCGAAGCTAAGTGGTAGTGATCCGGTTGCTGGTGCTGTGTCACAGCTTGGCGGAAGCATTGCTAATGTTGGAAAGGCGGTTGCGCACTTTCAGCAAAAAAGAGCCAACTTGAAAAACGATGCAGACCAGAGCAACTTCAGAACGGCAATGACCACTCAGTCGGCAAAGCTGTCTCTCGACCTTCAGAATCAAGTTCAAGCTGGCGCATTGAAGCCTGAAAACCTGCCAGCCGCATACGACAAGCAAATGGGCGACTGGAGCGCAAAATACATTGGCGACTCTGACTTTACAGATGAGGTCTCTCGGTGGGCTAAGAATACCTTCCAAGAGAGTCATGCTACGCAGAACGTAAAAAATAAGTATTGGGCAGACGCTCGTGTTGATGAGCGGAACATTGCAACGATGCAGGGAGATGTGCAACAGCTCATTGGTCAGGGTGAGTACGAGCTTGCTGAAGAATCTAATAAGCGGCTACATGGCTATATCGGGAAAGAAAAAGCTGATGCGTTCTACGCAGGTGCAATGAAGCAACATCAAGACGGTCAGATTTCCGAAGCCATCGCACTGAACCCAGCAGGTGCTTTAGAGTCGATAAGAAAAGACGAGTACGATCTATCGGCAGAGGAAAAGACCTCATGGATGAACAAGGCGACTACGGCGAAAAACAAGGCGTGGGTCTCGAATGGTGATTCGTATAAGACTCGAATGTTTAATTTAATTTATGATCGTCCAGACGCAAAGGATGATTCGTTCGCTGATGTAGAACGTGATTTGTATAAAGACCTCGAAGCTGGTGTAATTGATCCAGATGATGCAAAGCGCGTAGCGAAAGAACTGCAAGACCCATACGGCACGAAAGGCGCAAAAAGCGGGAAAAGCTATATGCCGCCACAGGAGCTTTCTGCGCTAATGAATGAGGTTTCTCGGTACGATCCAAGCGAAGACCCAGACCGCTCAAAGTATGCTGAACTCTGGAACAAGGTTCGACGCATTGAGAATCGTGATGATTATGGGCAGGTGAAATCGCTGTTTGAGATTGTTGAAAAAGGCGGCGTTGCGTCTCTATACTGGAAAGATATAGCAAAGCTGATCGATACAGACATGGGCGGCGGGTTGCTTGGAGAGTTTTCTGCCACAATAACT
>Ga0098052_1002930_pt1 | contig 10223 bp, 20 predicted proteins | sample 15_taG_FD_81591 | JGI IMG/M metagenome (GOLD analysis project Ga0098052, IMG submission 81591) | Marine viral communities from the Subarctic Pacific Ocean - 15_ETSP_OMZ_AT15312 metaG | ecosystem: Environmental > Aquatic > Marine > Oceanic | place: Pacific Ocean | collected 2015-01-18 | reverse complement strand
TTTCAACAACTCTTAATTTATTTTCATTTAACAACTTTTGATTCTCTCCTGCTGGCATTAGATATATTTTATCTCTATCTACTATGGGTAGATATAATTCTTTAACTTCTTCCCATTCTTTAGTGTCATTTATTACAAACTTAAATATCGTATGTTTTTGATTTAAACATGATATTGTTAAAGGTTTATAAGCTAACTCTTTATCATTACCTGAGTTTGATAATTTAGGACTACAATTCCAAAGTGATACTTCTTCAAGTAAAAAATCATTAGGAGTTATCGTTCCGTTTGTTTCAACTTCAATATAAGGGTCAGGGTTTATATTATCTTTTATATAGTTTATTAATACTTCTAATCCTTTTTGTTGCATCATTGGTTCTCCTCCTGTTAAAACAATATGAGCGTCATTCTTTATTGCTTTATAACATTCTTCATCTAAAACATCTTTAATCTCTGTACTTGATGCTTTCATCCAAACCTCTACTGTATCACATCTCCATTCTGCTCCATTATGCAATTCATTATCAAATTGCGTTCCCATTCCGCCACACATTAAGTTACATCCTCCAAGTCTAATAAACACACTTGGTATTCCTACAGTCTTCCCCTCTCCTTGGATTGAGTAAAAGACTTCACTAATTGCTAACTTCTGGTTCATATATAATTGTACTTGATTTAGTCTCTGCTAATTCTATTCTTACTATTGGCATTTTAGCTTCATTCTTAATTCTATTATAAAGCCATATAGCCATATTCTCTGCTGATGTCTCAAAATTTAATTTTCGGTATGGTTCATTATACAAATCTAATATATCACAAAGCGGGTCTTTATCCCACACCAAAAAATAATGATCGTAATATTTTATAATTGGTTCTACTAAATTATCTATATCACTAAACAACATAGTAACTCCATCTTTCATCTTAGTAAATTGAAAGATACATTTTACATTGTAAGTATGTCCGTGCAATCTTGAGCATTTTTCTCCTGCTTTTTTATTTCTATGTCCTGCATAAAAGTAATATTTCTTTTCTATCTTAATTGCCATATATTGTTTTATCTTTAATTTTAGCTCTATCAAATGCTTTCTTCCTCATGTAACAAGGTCCACATTTGCCACAGTGATTTTTTAAATTGTTATAACAGCTCCAAGACAAATGAATTGGTGATTCGTGTTCTACGCCAAATAATACTATTTCTTTTTTCATTAACCCTCCTAATGGTGTTAATAGTTCAACCTTGTACCCATTATTAACTGCTCCATATAAAAGGTTGTTAAAGTCAATCATAAACTGTTCTTCATTGTCTGGATAAGCTCCGCTTTCTTCAAGGTTACTTCCTATGTAAATATATCCAAAACGATTAGCTTCTGCGTAAGCCGTGGCTACCGAGAGCATAACTAAATTTCTTGCGTAAACCCAATCTAAGGCGTATTCCACTCCCTCCTTTCCTGTTTCTATCACCTCTTCTTGAAACAAGGTACTAGTTCCTTTAAATTTAGTATAGTCAAGATTCAAAACTTCATGTTCTATCTTAAAATGTTCTGCGATTAATTTAATAGAACTTATCTCTTTTTCTGTTGCTTTACAACCATAATCAAAATGAACCAATTTCATTTCTTTATGTTTTTTAAAAGCATAACCTGTAACTGCTGTACTATCAAGACCACCACTACATATTATTAAAGCCCTGTCTGGTTGGGTTCTGTCCAGTTCTACTAATTCTTCTGTCTTTAAATTCATTACCGAGTATGGTTTTACTCTTATGGCATTTTTTCCAAGATGTTTTTTTAAAGAACTAAAATATATTTCTCCATTTCTTTTAAGATAAAAGATAGGTTTGTAGTTACAAGCTAAAAGGATGTCATTCTCTTTAAGTATTGCAATAGCAAAACTTCCTTGAATTTTTTTTAACGTATCTTTAATTGTATAAATATTTTTAACATCTAAAACATTTGCAAAGGCTTTACTGTCTAATTCATTTTGTAAAACACCACACTCTTTGTCATTCGAAACTGTTCCATTGTGAACTATCTTATAATCTATTCCGAAGGGTTGGTTTTGGAGTGGGTTTAACTTTTCATTGGTAGGGGTGGCTCTATGATTGCATATCCAAAGTCCATTCTGTTCTACTAACGAAGTAAAGTCTCTACCTCTATCTTTAGCTTGTTGATATATCTTAAAGCCAAACTCATCTAATTTTGTTCCTCCTAGTATTGAACACATGATGCAGTTATTTTGTTTTCCATATATTCACTAAATTTTTTCCATTGAAGGAGATTATTAATAAGCAACTCATTCTTCTTGTCATCTCTGACTTTCATCCCAAGACTCCGTGCTTGTCTTTTTAGTATCTTTTCTCCATCAAACCATTGATACTCCCCAAATCTACCTGCATTTACCCAAGTAGTTGAATCTACAGAATAGAAAGGAACTCTCTGTAAACATTTCATTGCTGTAATGCCCAAACCATGAACCTTACAGTTATACTCCTTAGCATTCATAACAAATTTATAAAACGCCTTCCAATCTACCCACGAAACATCTTTTCCAGCAATACCTAAGGCAATATAGTTATAATCTTTACACATAGCAATCCAATCGTTTAATCCTCTATTGGTATGAAAAACTGGAATAGATTGTTTCTGGGTTTTGTTTTCTATTTTGTTTCGTAATTGTTTTACTTTTTCATAACCAAAAACATTATCTACATCCATTTCAAAAAACAAATCTATTTCATTGTTTTTAATGTATTCAATATATCTATCTGTAAACTCATCAATATCAACTCTTACTTTTTTCTTACTCATAATAAAGGTAAAGGCTCCACTATCTAACATAAATCTTTTATAGTTTTTAATATTCTTTGTGGTCTCTTTTGTTATATAAAAAAAACTATCTAACTTATTAAAGTTATAATCAAATAGTTTGAAAATATCATGTCCTTGGTTGCCAGCTAAATATATCTTCATTCATCTGCGTGTTTACAAGCTTCATTATAAATATTAATATAATTATGTTTTATATAATCTACAAATTTATTATACCACTCTAATTGATTTGTTTTTTCTGCTTCTGTTGCATCTTCAAAAAATTCATCTAAATTAATATCCTCAGGTTGCCAAACATCTAAACCCCAATCATTTAATTTTTCTGCATCCCACGAGTTAGCAAGTATGTCCCAATCCCATTCTCCAAATCCTACATTGTCTTTAATTATAAATTCTTTCTTTTGTTCTTTAGTCCAGCCTTTAGCAATATCAATCCAAACTTCTTTTAAACCTGCTTCTTTACAAGCTTTAGTTCTCATGTTGCCACCTAACACCATATAGTTTTCATCAACTATTATAGGTCTCTTTTCTAACATCTGAGGAAATTTTTTAATTGAGTTTACTAGTTTTTTAAATTTAAAATCTTTTATAATTCTTGGATTATTAGGATTAGATTTAATTTTATTAATTTTTATTAGTTGTTTCATTTCTTATATTCTAAGTATAATCTTTTCAATACATTAGCCATATCTCTTACACAAGTTCCACAAGAGCTTACCTCCCTTTTAGCAGCTAAAACTCTATTGTGTATTGCTACCATTTTAACTTGCTCCTCGTGGCTTACTGAAGATTTTTTAGTAGAAAAGTATTGATCTAACCATGAATATTCTTCTTCTGTTAAACATTCTTTACTTCTATATGGAAATAATTTGTTTAAAGCTTTTTTCCTTTCATCACATCCGCAGTCATCTATTCCTACTGCTTTAGTAATTGTATCTACTGCTTTTTTAATTCCTGTTTTCTTTGTGAACTTCTCAATACTATCTCCAAGTCCTTTTGCTTTGTTTTCTCGTTTTTTTCTCGTTTTTTTATATCGCTTTGCCATAATAATAATCGTTTGCTAATTCTTTTTTAATTGTTAATTTACACCTTTTCAGCGTTTTAAATACTGCTTTGCTACTTATTGTAGTTTCAGTAGATATTTTCCTAATACTTGGAATATGATATACATAAAGATTCAGCATCTTTTTATCATACCAATACATATCATTAATTGTCTGTTCTAATTTTGTGTAGACCACCTCCATAGATTGTTTTGGTGTTGTATTAACTACTTCTTCTATATCCATATTATCTGTTAATCTAATGGTAGTAATTTTTCTTTTTTTCTTTTCATTAATCAGTAAGCTTTTTAATACGCTTAAAACATACCCTCTAACCTTTTGATAATTAATTTTATTATCTTTTAATAATTTAGTAGGATCAAACGTATCTTGTTTAAGTAATTTGAGATAGGCGGCTTGCACAAAGTCTTCTGCATATTTTTTTTGATTATTATTAAGTGAATAACACTCCACAAAGTTTATCCACTCCTTGTGATATTTAACAATAAAATTTATTACTTGATTCTTATTCATTTAACTAACACTAATGTTGCGTTAGGTTCTATTTCATTAAGTAGTGCTTGGGTTAGTTTCCATTTTAGTCTCCAGAGGGCAGTCTCGAAACCTTTGACTTCCACAAGTTCAACTGTGTCGTCAGGATAAATTACTTTAAAGTCAATAAAGTAATTGCAGATTTTCTTTTCATTTACATACAGTCTTAATGGATATTGAGGTATGTACTCAACTATTTCTCCTGCTTTTAATCTCCATTCTAATTCAGCAGCATATTGGGCTTCTTTCTTACTATGATACGATCTACCTTTAAAGGTTTGTCTTACAGCTTTATATTTATTTCTATTCTGATATTTCTTAGTGTACATACTAAGCAATTCATAATACAAAAAATATTAATACAAAGCAAATTTTTTTTTCCTCAAGAAATTATTCTTCTACTTTAATTTCATTATCTAAAAGTCTCCAGACAGCATTCATTATCTCCAATTTTATATCTTCGCTTTTTACTTTTTTATCAAAAGGAATTAAACCTTTTTTGTTTGTGAAATAATTTTTAATGTATTTTCCAAACTGTCTTAATGCGTCCATTTTATTTCTTTTTAAACTGAGCAGAACATACTGCTAGTCTTTGGTCTTTATTAGGAAATTCGTTTACAGTTACAGAATCACTCATACATCTCTGTATAAAGTCTTTCCTTGATTCTGTTCCTTTTGGTTTTGGTAATGGCATAATTATATTATTTAATATTTATTTGATGGAATATTCCATTAAAGGTTATATCCCATTCTTCATCTATTTCAAATTCTTCTCTTTTTTCCATATTAAAGAAGGTTATCTTGTCTGACATTAGTTGTAAAAAAAACTGATGTTGTTCAGGGGTTGTTTTGTTATAGAAGTCTATTACTTTTTTATAGGGTGCTTTCATCTGTGATAATGTATATTTGTTTGTGCTTTAGCGTGTCCGTCCCATTCTCTAGCTTCACAAAAACTATTAATCTTAATTGTTGGTTTTTTAAAATCATTCCAATTAGAATATTTAATTCTACATTTAAATGGTTTTCCTTCATTTGCAGGATAAGGCATTACTGCATCTGTATATGGATTGCTTAATTCATAATTAATTTGGCTTTCTATTGGCACAACTATTGCGCTACTTTTGCCTATTTTCTTTTTAACCTTGTAGTAATCTATGTTTGTTTGATCGTAACCCCAAGAAGCATAAAATATATCTCCTACTTTTGTTCTTGAATTATCGTAAATGTATTTTTGCATAATTATTTATTTAAATGTGAATTTTCTTGCTCTACGATTCCAGCCTTCTGAAATAGTAGATTCTATTTTTTTTGATTCTTCGTTGTGTTCTCTTTCAGAATTTCCTCCTGCTGAATTAAACCTTTCTTCTCTATATTTATCAAACATTGGTATTAGTTTCTCCATGGATATTCTTTCATAAAACTGACCATAATAACCTGAAATAATTCTTTTAAACAGTAGAGTTAACTCAGATACTTTAAACATATAATACTCCTCAACAATAATGCTAGAACAAAGATTAATTTGATCTTCACTCATTGGTTTATTAACATCTATTGTTTTATTTAAATAAATAAGCCAAATTGTTATTAAGCCTTCAGCAAATTTCCTTTTGTAATTTGATTGAAACGAACCAATACTGGGAGCTTTACTATTTAAAGCATCTTCAATAGTTTTAACTTTATCCAAATGTTCCATACAATTTTTAGGACTGTATTTTTTTAGCAAGTTCTCGTTTGAAATCTTCTGAATACTCGATTGTTTTTTTATTATTTTGTTTTCCATTATAAATTATTTTTTGTGGGTATATACCTTTCCATCCATTAGCCATAGCAGATTCTATTGATTCTATTGCATGAGATTCATTCTCGGAATCATTTGCAAGTTTTTTAAGTACAGCTTGTTCGCTTTGAATAGTCCTGTACTTAAACTTAAATTCTTTAGATTTATATATCTTCCAATTACTCCAAATTTTTAAAAATTGTTTTGAATTAAAAGGATATACTACTACTTCTTTTTCTTCTTCTATCTTCATACTTCTATCTTCTATCTTCATAGAAGGGCTTTTTTTGGCTTTCTTTTGGGTTTTAGGTCTACCACCTTTTAGTCCATTAAATCTCTGTTTTTCTCTATAAGCATTTTGATCTAAAATAATATGTAAAAGCCTTTTATTATAGAAATAGTCTCCATTATCTATAAACTTCTCTTTAACCATTTCTGGTAAGCTTTCCCAGTCATAACCCAGAAATAACCTAAGCCTTTTTTTGGGTATTCCTTTTTCGTTATATAAGCTCCATTGTTCAGCAATTAGTGTAATATATATACCTCTTTCTTCCATAGTTAGACGTTTAACTCCATCTAAAAAATCTTGAGCGTAAAATTGAAATGCAGGAGCTTTATTCAACATAAGTAATTTCTTTTTTAAGTCCATTATTATAAGCCAGCATCTCGTTTATTCTAATATAAATTTCTTCTTGTTGTTCATTACTTAGGTTAGACCAGAAGACATCAACCTTTTCTTTATAAGTAGATGTTTTTATATTTAAAATATTTGCAGCCGTAAACATCAATCCCCTAACTCTCATTCTAAACTCATCATTAGTCTGCATTAAGTCCTCGCATTTTTTAATAGAATATAAGATAGTAGAATGATCTCTTAAAATAAATTTTCCTATTCTACTAAGACTAAAATTAGTACACTTTGAAGCCAGATAGGAATAAATTTTTCTTGCATCACAGAATCTTCTTTCTCTTGATTTATCAGCAATATCTGACACTTGATATTCTGATTCTACTATTGCTTTTATTTGAATTAAATCTATTGACATTTAAAATATTCTAATGCTTTATATAATCCTTTTAGTTTTATTTTAAACTTTACAAATTGTTTTTTTAATAAATTTATGGAAAATTCTGAGATAAACATCATTTGCTTTAAAGTTTCAATATCTCTTGACAGCATATTTATATTGTTTTCAAATAAAGTAATTTGATTTTGAATGACTGCTATACTACCAAAAGATGTTAACATTCTATAGGTTGTATTGTTTAATCCTGTTAATGGATTTCTAACACTATGATGTTCTTCAATTAAAAAGAAATTTTTAAGTTCGTTTAATCTTGATCTAGCTGACTGTACTGAGATAGTTTTAAAATTAGATCGTCTAGTTATTCTTAAAATATCTGACGCAGAAACAGTTCCTCCTTGATCTTCCATTATACTAAGAATCCTGTCTCTGTCGGTTTTAAATTCGTTCTCTTGAGCGTGAAGAGAATCGTTTCTATTTACTGTTGCTTCCATTATTCCCAAGGTAAATCGTTAGTTTCGTTATTATCTATATCTTCCACCTCATATTGAAAGTCCTTAACAGATCCTTTTTTCATTTTCCATTCTTCGGAAGATTTTATTATTTCTTGAAGCCATTTGGGTATAAAATTATTTTTAGAGTTTATAGCATCTTTATTATAATTATCTACAAAATCCCAAATGAAGCTGTCATTAAATTGGTCAGGACATTCTAAACCTTTTGGTAATGTAGAGATACCTCCAATATTAGCATACGTTCTGTCTCCAACTGAATTATGAACAACAGAAAGCAAACATTCAGCTCCTAAAAGACTTTTTAGATCAAAAGCTTGACATTCATCATCTGTTAATGCTTTGCCTCGCCAATTATCTAAAAAAGGTCTAAGTGCAGATTTTTCATGTAAAGACTTAGTAAACTGTCTTTCTATTACAAAGGGCTGCTCTCCTTTGTCTGGATTAAATACCTTAGTAAGTGTAGGTAGTTCAAACTTTAATCTAATTAAAGCTCTCATTTTCTTTTCTCCTTGCCATTCTGTAGGGGTAGTTCCAATGTCAATCATTGAAATACATCTTGCAGGATAGCTTCCTGAAGGAATAATGTCTCTTTTTACAGGGGGGGTGTTTGATAAAATCATAGTTATTTATTTAGGGTTTGTTTAGGGTTAATTATTTTTAATGTTGGTTCAAAATAGCCTTTGTCTATTAGCTTATAAGTAATGGATTCTCCCTTTTGAAAAGAAGTAAAAGGAAGTTTATTAAACCAAACTGCTATATCTCCATTTTCAAAAAAGACATCAAAGACAAAATTACCATTTTTTATTCTACGAGCCATGCTAATAGATTTTACTTTTTGATTCATTTTTATTATACTCATTTTATTTTATTAAAATATTATCTCCATATAAAGCAAGACTACACGATTCTTTATATGTTGATATATTAGCAAATGTTAATAAACTGCTAACATCATTAATAATAAGGTCTTGCCATATTACTTTCGACATAAGAGTATGTTTAAGCCTTCTTGCGGAACTATATTTGAAGGCACTCCTATCGAGGTTTTCTTTGATTTGAGGCTTTAATCGTTGATAAATTGTTTTTAATTCTTCGTGCTGTGTATCTTTCACTAAGATTGGTTTTTCTTCTACTATCATAATTGAGGGGTTAAGTTAATTATTTTTATTTTTCTTTGAAGCATTGTTAACACTTCTGATTGGTTTCGTTTAGGAATTTCTTTATAATGTGAAAACCAATTATTTCTAATAGATAATGGCTTCATCTTAAAATGATTTGACATTTCTATTATTAAATTTTTTTGTTGGTCGCTATCAAGCAGACTGAATAGGTGCTGTATATTTTTTTCCATTTGGTACTATGTTTTTTAAAACGGTTATTTTCAATTCTTTATGTTGTTTAGGAGTAAGAAGAACTTCTTGATTATCTTCATCCCATACGATAAAATGTATATTGAAGACAGCACCACCAAGAGGTGTATAGACACAAGTGCCAACTATTTGAACAATACATTTACCAGCTTTCATTTCCTCTCCATTAATATCATGTCGTTTTGAATCGTATTCATCTAAATAAAAAGGAAGATAAAGAGGTTCAATTTTTTCGATTAATGAATTAAATTTACTTTCTGTCATTGTGTTTCAATATAGCCCTTACATATAAAAATTAATAAGTGAGGTGAAACCTTAGGCAGCTACTGTATTGTAGCAAGAAATCTGATAATTTCTAATACCTCCCAACTATCAGGTTGGTTTTTTTGTTATTTCGTTATAGGAAACTTTATCCTGTCCTTTGCTAATGTATGTTGTCTTATTGTTTTATTTAAGCTGTCGTACTTTTGACTATCTTTCCCTTTGGAACATTAGGTCGTAAACCCTAAATTTTCTTAAAACCACTTTTCAAACATTCAGGTTCTCTTTCAACCTGTTTCACACTTTTGTTGTTTAACCTCGTATTAATTCCAACGAGCAGCAATTTTCCTTATTAATTATAATGTCAAAGAACTTTAAAAGGTTACTTTCCCTGCTTTTTCGTGCTAACGAAGATTAAAAATCTAACTCAATACCTTTAAGATTGAGACTTGAACTAATATCTGAGTAGCATTTAATTCTCAGTTTTCTAATTTAGCCAAGTGCATTTAATATTTTAAAAGGAAGGCTCTTGTTCTTGGGGTTCTTGATTCAACCAATACTTTTTAGCTTTAAACTTCCTTTTATAATTTCTTTAATTTCAATGAACTTCATAACCTTTAATGATTATGATAGAACAAATATAATAATAATAATTTAAATAAACAAATGTTTTAGTAAAAACTTTATATGTTAATAATATGAGACCACTTAACCTCTTGGTTTACAATAGGTTAGCTTTAAAAAAAATATTATTTGTTAATAAGTATTTACAAATCCATCATAATATTGATAGCAGTATGTCCTCCAATAACAATTCCACAGCCAATAGCCTGTTTTTTAAAGTTT
>Ga0098052_1002927_pt1 | contig 10224 bp, 10 predicted proteins | sample 15_taG_FD_81591 | JGI IMG/M metagenome (GOLD analysis project Ga0098052, IMG submission 81591) | Marine viral communities from the Subarctic Pacific Ocean - 15_ETSP_OMZ_AT15312 metaG | ecosystem: Environmental > Aquatic > Marine > Oceanic | place: Pacific Ocean | collected 2015-01-18 | reverse complement strand
GCACCTCGGTCATGTTCAAACTGATTACCAGCTACATTTGATTGCATATCTACACGGCTCAAGCCTCTTGTAGTAATTGCACCACTAGCACCTGTAAGAACTACAAGCATATGTTCTTCACTTGCAGTACCTTCGTCTAAAGTTAATATATAATTACCCGACAATGTAGTACCGTCATCGTCTACACTTACAGACAGTGTTAGGGTAGTGGCTGATTTCGAAATCTTTGCAGCTAGTGTAGTCTCAAAGTTCGAATAAATCTTTACTTTTGGAATAGTAGCCATATTTTTATGTTATTACTTGTCTATATCTTTTTAAATTCTTTTGACCGTACTTTTTAATATCGTAATACCCAATCCTGGAAACACTTAAATATCCAGCTTCCTGCGCCACGAATCTTATCTTTACACGATCGAACCTTTCAGAACGTACCCGAAACTCCCTTGTGTAATTATACGCCTGTACAACCGAGGTGATAGAGCCTCCACCAACCTCAGAGCTACCAACCACTTGAGAACCAACCGTAACAGCTGCACTTTTATCTACATAGCTTCCAGCACTGTCAATTTCACCTACCTCATTAAAACCACCACCGTCATAAGATAAATAAACCTTACAGCTTTGACCAGTTTGTATCTGACCGTTAATAGTCAAACGTTTAAACTTTTTAATTTCGTCAATTTCTAGTTGGGTCAAGCCACCTTCCCAATGATTGTTCAAGATAGAACCATTAGAGCTGTAGCCATTAAATAGTCGCATCACATTATCAGATGCACTATCCCCAGCCCATAACTCACCACCATTTTTTGTATAACAAGAAACATAATAATCAAGAACATCCCAACTATTATACTTTTCATTTAACACGAAGGTACGATTGTTCAATGATGATCCATTCGTACGTCCAGAAAATAATATAAAATCACCCCACTCCTCTACAACACCGTCATCAAAATTATAACCTGACAAATCTAACTTAAAGCTTGTTATTTCAGGTTCAATTCTGTTATTTTGTACACTAACTCTAATCTTTTTAAATCTAATCTCTTTAGGATTACTTGTATCTATAAAATAAATACCATTACCAGTTGCAACACCCGCACGCCAGTTTGGCATACCAGTCAATTCACGATACACCAGATTAGAAATATCAAGGTCATCTACACTTATAGTAAATAGCCATGTATTAGTCTTATGCATAGCATATAGCTCTTGGTTATACAGGAAAATATTTAAAATATCACCACCTGTCGCTTGTGGCAAGAAAAACCCCTCATTTGCAACTCTAGGCGTAGTTGCACCAAAATTAGTAATTCCAGTAGCATTAGAGTCCTCGTAATCATAATCAGCAGTAATTGCTTGTAGGTTTGTAGGAGCTGTATTAAATGTCACAGAAATAGCACCTGTTAAGTAGTTTATAGTACCCGTACCACCTGCCGAACCCGTTAAAGTACCATCCCTATTATCTGTAAATGTTTCAACCGTATCAGTTGCAACGACAGCATGTGCAGTTCTCACACCTGTTATATTGCTTAATGTACCAGCAAAGGTTACCAGGATACCGTCACCAGTCCCAATATTCTCACCAGTAGTAGATGTATATTCATCTTGTGTATCCTTATGAGATCCATTTAATATGTTTTTAAAAGTCTCACTTGTGTTCCACATATACATGCGTGTATCTGTCGCCTTTAAATAACCTTTATAGTTCGTACCACTGACATAAACATCTTTATTTGCCGCAGGAAAGCTATTGTTAATCTTAAAAAGGCCACTATTCGGGCTTGAAATGTAGGTATAATACCCTGCTGCACTTGTATAGTGTGAAATTGAGATATCCTCACCATTAGCCGCACTTGTCAGTAGATTGGTTCCATTTTCTGTCCATGTCTCGGTTGATGCATCATAATACTCCAGCCTTTGATCTCTTGTCCGATACGTAACATCTGCACCGCCTACCGTTTCACCTGTCCCCAACCCTGTAATTTTCCCAACACCTGAGTTTTCATCTCCTACGATATTATAACCACCAGACAATTCTATTCGATCTCCCTTAGTTAGCCAATTTAAAGAGCTACTAGCGGCATTCTTTGGTATAGACTTAGCTTCAATATCTGTTATCAGACCGATATTAAAGTTTTCAATTATATGTTCTCGCATATTTATCTATCAGAACGATTTAAATTAACCCCTTTTGGATTATAACTATTAAAAGATGAAGACTTTTTAGCACGTAGTTTCATTTTCGCATCCCAACGTTTCAATAATAGTAAACCTCTTTCATATTGGTTCGACCATCTATCATCCCATGCACGAGCCTTTTCACCTGCATCAACAGCATAATAAAGCTCAGCCATTTTCAAAGGAAGTATATAATGGAATCTATCGGGAAAAACCCAACTTGTACCAGCTGCAATGTCATCACTGAAGCTAATATAATAAAGGTAAAACGTTTGTGCTGTCGACTGTTGACCAAGAAGTTGTAAATTTGTATTCGCATAGTCGATAACATAAGCATATTGCTGATCTCTACGCTTTCTGCGCTCCTCAAAAGGAACCAAGTTATAAACTATGTAACCAGAGTCATATAATGAGATCGCAAAGGCAAAATCAGACGCTAACGAGTAGTTAGTATCCAATGTAGAGCCTGCTGTCACCGAGATAGTTTGTTCTTTTTTTAACTGCTCCCAAGCGTATTCAGCCTCAATCTCATTTTTAGCGTCATTCAAGAGTTGTAGTGTGAAATCTGTATCCAATACATCTTCCACCATCTGCTCAAACTTTGTAATTATTTGAGTCCCTGTTAGTGCCATATGTTTTTTATAATAATCTTAGCCTACCCCCCAGAAAGGGAGTAGAGAAAACTACTATTGAGAACCTTTATAAGCCAAGTTAATAGAATGTAAGGGGGAAAACCCCCTATACATACCCATTAGTTATATGATGGCGATTTTACAAAGCTGACATTTAGAATGCCGCTGTGTTGATTTGAACGTCAACTAATTGTCTAGCACCTTCATTAAATGTCTTTTTACCATACAATACGTGTGGTTTAACATATTTACCTAATTGTAAAGGAATATCAGAAGTTGAAACCTTTGGAGCAACTTGGATAACCATATCAATTGCACCTTTTTTACCAAATAAGTTGTGTTGTGTTTCTTTAACGAATGCGTCTGTTACATCAGTTAATGTTTCTGATAAAGCAACCCATGAACGTTCCTTAGCAACTAATGACAAAGTGTCAGCAGTATCATCGTTTGTAGCTGTGAATAGATCCATTTTTTCAGAATCAGCTAAAGTATAGTTATTAGATCGTGTGCTAGAAACAGCAACTTGGTTTGCGTCTGTTGTTGTTGGGCTGTTGATAGCACCTTCTAAGTTAGCACGTGTTCCGTCAACTGCACCAGCAATTAATACGTTACCAGCTGTAGAACCGATTGTTGATACAAATGTGAATGTAACACCATCAATAACCACTGTATCACCGTTTGTTGGGTTTGTAGCTAGGTTTAATACTGCACTCCAAGCTGTGTTGTTTGAAAGCATCATATCAAAACCTAAATAAGAACGTTGGAATCCGTTTACACCAACTCGGTCTCCCAAGTCACTTTCACGTGATCCTAATGTTTCTACCATTAATTGGTTTAATTGTGGAGAAACAGCACCAAAACCTTTACCAACTAATCCTTTAAATCCGATCTTTTTAGCAAAGTCACCTGGCAAAGCCATCATTCCTGTTAGGTCTACGTTTTGTTCTTGTAATTTTTGCATAGCCTTAGAAACTGCCTTTGTCCAGTTAGATGTTGTAGCTGTGAACGGGTTTCCTGCTGTACCACCTAAGTCACCATCATCTACAGTAGATGTAGCGTTTGTGTATTCAGCTAGGATGTCTCCATCTAATGAACTATTAATCACGCTCATTGCGTCATCAGCATACTCGTTCATTAAAGGGTAGTTTGATTGCACCTTATCTAAGTCATCGATAGAAAATGGAACGATTTTTGCTGTATTAACAGTCAAAGTTTCGTTAGCTTCAGTAATTGTTTGTAAAGAAGCGTCTGTACCACGAGTGTAATCAGCTGCTGTCATGATTGATTTTCGAGGTCGAACAACAGATTGTCCGTCACTCAAGTTAGCTCTTTCTTCAAAGTTTACAATCCCACGAAAGATAGGCATGTTGTAAAAACTAGCCTGCATTCGTTTTGAAAACTTTGTCTCAAAACTGTGTGTATTTGCCATATATTTGTTTTTTAGTTACCGTCAGACCATTTAGAACCCTTAGAGGCCATATGATCCGAATACTTCTTATATTCAAGAAAGCTCATCTTTTCTATGTCCTTCTCTGTAACATTTCCATAGTCAACAATCCCACCACTAACCCCGCCACTAGACGGCTCAGCAGACTGTTTGTTTTGGAATGAAAATCCTTTTTTGCTTACCTCGTAAATATCTCCTAACTCATAGGTATTATATTTCTTAGTAAATGCAAGGTCTGTAACGGCTTCTTTCACTTGATTAATAAATGTTTGCGTAGCACCAGGGAAGTCCTCGGCAATACGTCCAGAAACCTTTTCGTCAAATTCTACCTGTGCTTGTTGTTTGTGGTGTGAGATCTCAGTAGCCTTTAGCTGATCTTGGTATGGTTTGAACCTCTCATCCATCAGACCAATTACAGCCTTTGCAGCCTCATCCGTTAACCCATACTGCTCCGCAACAGAATTAACATCTTGAATACTAGGCTCCTCTTTTTGGCTTCTTAACCTCTCCAATTCCTCATCACGCTCTTTCATTTGAGCTTCTAACTCATTTGCACGTTTACGCTCAGAATTGTATTTACCAACTGGCACTGTATGAACAGGACGTGGTTTGGTTTCCTCCTGAATCTCTTTAGATTCCTCCACTTGTGCAGACTTATCCTGAGACTCTTCTACTTGATCCACCTCTTGTTCAGCTGTTGAATCGTTAGCTGTAGCAATGTTTTCGTCCTCTTGCTCTAGGACTTCTTTTTGTTCGTCTTGTGGCATAACAAAATGATTAAAGTTTAATTATAAGCAGTTTTTCTTACTCTGCTAAAAAGCTTAGTTTAAGTGTAAGCTAACACTAAAAAACCCACACTCTAATAGTGCGGGTCTGACTTCCAGGGATACAATAAAACGCCACCGATTTAACGATCCCTGATAGCCAAGCTCTCACTATCAGAATGGTGGCGTATTATGTTTTAAACAATTAAGGATCTTCCTTCTCTTAACCTCTTAAGGTTTTCCAAACTCTTCTTATGTAACTGGCTTTCTACAAATTTATTTGATAGTTCAACATAACCATCACCGTGCAATTCTCTTGAAAACGTCCTAACAAACTCACCGTTTTTCAAATATACATCTACTGCATCATGTCTACTAGAAGTTGTATGTAGGAACTCTGTTTTTTGCCGATACTCATTCGTAACTGTACCAGATTCAGATGGGTTAATATCTAACATCTCTTTTGGCTTTGACACAGAACTCTCTGCCAACAATGCCTCTAAGTCTTCCTTTTTTGCATTTCCCTTAAATTCTACACCAAGCTCAGTTAACTTCTCCTTTATCTCTTTATAATTCATAATTTCTTTTGTATTTGTTTGTTTATACGTTTTATAGATTTTTCTGCGTTAGGGAATTTAACCAAGAACCACTCACAACGTTTCCGATCAACCAATAAACGCTCCCTTTCAACCTCACTGCACTGCTCATCCGCCAGTAACTTACTATTAATAAGACCTACTGACTTAACAAGTTCATCCTCTAAAGCCTTTATAGCAGGGTGATCTTTTATATCTAACATTATTATAGCACGCTTCTCCTGTTTACGCCAAACTTCTATTTGTCCACGACTCCTAGGGTATAGTTTTTCTAATTGATCGTACTTATCCATACTATGGTCTTAAACTTTGTGATAATAATTGACTATTTTGTGCAACTGCTCCTGGTGTACCTGTGCCATTTTCAAAAGGTCTAGCTGTAGACTGCTGATTTTCCTGTTCTGTTGGAGCTGGTAGATTAATCTCCTCACTGCTTGCACCTTCCTGTAACTGACCTTCTATCTCCCCTTGTAACAACTTAGATCCGATATCCCGTGTCTTACGCACCATATTTTCAGATACTATCGGCATATGAGCCTGTGCATAAGCTCTAAGTGCTTGAGACTCTTTAACTTTTTTCTCGTCCACACCAACTACATTCCCCTTTCTATCCAACTTACTTATATCAATATTATTAATATCGTAATCTAATATATGTTGCATGAAAGATGTTGTGGCACCTCTGTTCAATCGAGGGGTTTTTCCTAATAGAATTTCACGTATAGCATAGTCAGCCTCTTTGATTAACTGAGTATCAGAACCACCCTTTGTATCAAGTGCCTGCTGTACATCATCATCATTAAACCCACCTGTTTTTAATGCAGTCTTAATCACCCAATCAGGGTTTAGTTTCTGTGAAAACGCAGGATTTCCAGTTAACTCAGCCAAAACCTTACTTTGTCTTTGTGACTTGATCTCATCAACCTCTTCTTCACGTGAACCACCTGAAACAACCACATCATCAACATCACCCACATCACTTAGATCTTTTTTAGTAAGCTCGTCCATGTGGATTCCATCTTTACCAAGTAACTCGATTGCTTTTGAGTTTGTAAGATGATCCTTTAGCCCCCAGAAATACCGATACCCTTTTTCTGCATAACTATCAGAATATTCTTTGTTGATTGTACCAATCCTATCAGCCTCTTGTTGCAATGTCCCAAAGAACACACCAACCTTAGTGTCTCTGTCTGTAACACCTGTAGCAGAATCACCTACACCCGTCTTTTGACCTAAATAACTATCCAAGAATTGTACAAGATTTACGCTTGTTGTTATCTCAGGAGTAATGATATCTACTATCTGCTTATCTTTTCCTGGTGTAGATAAAATCACATTATCTGGTAGATATTCTTGTAGCTCATTAGGGTCTTCAAATTGATCTGCCGCAATTATTCTCATTGGACGGTTACGTCTACGAGTGTTCTCAATTGTTTCATTAAGGATCAATCTCATAGCCTCTGCTACTGGTAAAATATCATCACCAACACCTTTACTCCAGAAGTTATACTCATCATAATTAACAGCCCAACTTACCCATGGATACTTATTACAACTAAAAACATCTTTTAGTTTATCAGCCCTTAACCAAACATTAGACTTTGGCTCAAACAATAAATAATATCGCTCACCTTCAAAATCCATCGCCCATTCAACCAAGCTTACAACCTGTTGTCCTACAAATGCATTACCCTCTGGCGTTAATCCCAAAGCTTTTGCACGGTTGAACTTATCAGCCCCCGCTTGCGCAACAACTAAAACATCATCATTCTCAGCTGCCGCACCTTTCAATAACTCAACCTGTCTTTTATCATATATCCCTGCTTCAGCACCAGATTCTAAATTAGAAAGCGTGCGAAGGATATCAGTCTCCCCACAATATAAATTATCCTCTAGATGCCCTCTACGCCCCTCACATACGAAGCTATGGTAGTCCACTAAGTCATAGTGAGCTTTGTACTGATTATCTCTACTAGAGGCATAGATTTTGGCAATTGCACGACCACTAATCAACGCCATTTTCTTTTCGGCACGATCTTTTTGATCTAAACGTGTCCGCATAACAGACCTATCATCCTTCCACGCAGCCTCAATCTTATCACTAAAATTAGGTAAATCGGTTACCCTAAATGATACTGTAGGAGGATTGTCAACCTTAGAATAAAACTTATCTATCTGCCCTGACATGACAGGAAACGGTATATTAACACGGTTATCAAGCATTTCAACAACCTCATTGTTGTATAAATCCTCAATCTCCTTTATAGTATCCATCCTATTTTTCTTAAGACGTGTTCCTGATGTTAATTGTTTAGAAGCTATTTTCACCAACTTATCTGCTAACTCTTTACCTAGTGCCATATTTTTAAAAATTTAACCACCGTATTTTGTCATTGGACGGTGTGATTTCTTTTTTAGTTTAGTGGCGTTTGGTTTTTGTGTAATTACATTCATATATGCTAAAGCATCACTTAAATCGTCATGCACAGCCATAGGGAACGTATATAACTCATCTAGCAAATCTGTCTGATCCCTCTTGAAGTATATTGAACCACTTAGAAAACGTGGTAACAGCCCTTCAATCCTCTGGTTCTTAGCAGTTCCACCATCTTTTAATGGCTCTAGTACAAAAAACTGATTCCTTTTCCGCATTTCATCCTCTAACCATTTCTTAAGGGTGTATTCATAAGCCTTTTGCTCAATACCCTGCGAACTTGGTTTCCAATACTTGTGGAGGTCAAACATCCTTTCTATCAACTCCTGCTCATCGCCCTTGAACCTTTCCGCTTGTCGAACATACCAATTATTATCCCTATCAACACTTACAACTATTATACCAGTAAAATCAGCCGTCTTTTCTGTACTATACGCCCTATCATAAGTGATATACGTCAACAACTGCTTCTTGTCTATTTCAATATCCTCGTAATACTTAGTCTTTTCTGTCTTAAACTTCCTGTTCTCATCAGATACAGGGTCATTCATATACTCCTGATAGAACAAGAACCCTTGCCCTTTACGAACATAATTCTCTTTTATCTTTTCTAATTCCCCTAAGTTTAAATGTTCGGGCCAAAGTGCTTTCCCATTCATTATAGCACTATAAAGGCGGGTTGTGAATTCAGGGTAAATTTCAGGGTTCAATATATGCATTAAAAGGCTATCATAATGCAAGACAGTACCAATCAATATAAACCTACCACCTTTCGCCATACAAGGCATTAAAGCACCATTTACCCACCTTTCAAGCTTTTCCCTACGAGCCTTACTCATTACAAGCTCATCATTCTCTAAGTCATCTACAAGTATTAGATCTGGCCTATCCTTCAAGTACTTAAGTCCACGCACCTTCATACCAGCCCCTACAGCCTTTACCATTATCCCATTAACAATGATTTCCCCCTCAGACCATCTATTACTTTTCATTTCTCCATAAAAACTTCTAAGCAAGTCATTCTTTTCGAACTCCGCCTTTATTGTATCAAGAAATAATACAGCCTGCGAATAGGTATCAGAACATAGTAATACAAAATTAGCCTTATTGTGAACTATCGCCCAAGATAAATATATCAAATCTGTCAATGTACTTTTGGCGTGTCCACGTGGAGCGGCTATACCAATCCTTTTCTCGTCAGATTGCAATAGTTTTAATATCTCTTTATGGAACTGAGGTGTTTCTAAGCTAAGATACTCAGAAAAAAAATATCTACCGAAGCATTCTATATCCTCGCTAAATATTCTTTTAAGCACTGCTATCTTTTGTTGTTTTGTTACTTCCATAAAGACCTATAATATTCTTGAAAGTATTATCGTCTAATGCAATGTTAACCTCTATAGGTTTACCGTCTTTACCAGTATGCTCTTGTCTTTCTGAATACTTATCCTTCTTTAATCCCTTAAGAGTAAACTTTGTCATATCAGCCTTAACCCTTTTATCATCTTCATCATCAGATAGAAATGTTTCAAGGTTATTCTCTGCCATTTTGATAAGTTTCTCATCACGTATGTTTTCGGATAGCCAAGTAGGCATCTGTGCTGTTAGATTTTTACAATATTCCTCTCCGTAACCAGCCTTCTGTGCAGACCTGTAGGCATTACTAAAAGTATCACTTTTTCTATCCAAGTAGTATTTAAGGAAGTCCTGTTGTCTTGGGTCTGGTACATGTTGATTCCCAGCCATACTCACTTTGTTTAATCTATTATTGCCAAAACATCTTTTATGTTTAGTATCTTGTATTTACACTCATTTAATTCAACCTCTTCTCCTGCATGTTTACCAAATAATATAATATTCCCCTTCTCTACCCCCGTATCTTTGGCACCACCCCCTAGAGAAATAACCTCTCCTTTAGATTTGGTTTCTGTACCCTTAATAGAGTCTGGTAAAATAATACCATTAGTTGCCTTTGGCTTCTCTGCACTTGGTAACTTCACTAATAACCTTTCACCTATTGGACGAATCATATATTGCCTTATATTTGAATAATTTACTTAACCCCGTATAGGGGTTGCCCTAGTGACGCTATATTATCCTGGTATAGAATCTCTAAAGGTGTTTTTGTTGAAAACTCTGAACCACCGTACGAATAGTCCAGCTATTTCTT